>Ga0210386_10003986_pt1 | contig 12252 bp, 10 predicted proteins | sample IncBWH32OmetaG_FD_160091 | JGI IMG/M metagenome (GOLD analysis project Ga0210386, IMG submission 160091) | Forest soil microbial communities from Barre Woods Harvard Forest LTER site, Petersham, Massachusetts, United States - Inc-BW-H-32-O ... | reverse complement strand
TTTACGCAGACCTGATTGGCTGCGATTGAGCAGTCCGGACCAGCTCACGTACCTTATCTGGCGGTATGGGCACGCAGTCGATACGGACACCGAACGGCTTTAAGGCGTCTTCGACGGCCCGAGCAATTGCCGACGGTGCGCCCATACGGCCACCTTCACCACCACCCTTGATACCATATTCGGTGTACGGTGAAGGAGTTTCGAGGTGACCAATCTTTAAATCCTTTGGCATCTCTGCAACTGTCGGCAAGCCGTAGTCGGCGAAATTGGCGTTTAGAAACTGTCCGTTCGAGTCGTATTTGTACTCTTCGAAGAGTGCCGTTCCGATCCCGTTGGCTGTCCCCCCGCGAATATGTCCGCCGAGCGTTTGCGGGTTGACCATCGTGCCTGCGTCGTGCACGGCCACGTAATCTATGATCTCTACCTTCCCAGTTTCCGGATCAACCTCGACTACTGCCACATGACACATGTGCCCCATGATCGGATAGAAGATTCCAAGGTGCTTTCGCTCTGGATGAGGTTGTGAAGACAACGGATGATCGTACACAGCGGTGGTTTCCAATCCGCTGTCAAAGTCAGGATCGTCAGGAAAGGACATGCGGAAGAAGTTGCCCATCAAAGCGAGTTCAGCGATTGTCTTCTCCATACCTGGAACGCCCTTCGTGCCAACGGCACCATCCCGGAATTCCAAATCCGCTTCGTTTGCCTCAAGCAGGTGACCAGCGAGTTTCTTGAGTTTCTGCTTAAGTTTACCCGATGCCGTAACAATTGCGCCCGTCACCATAACGGTGTAACGACTGCCGCCTGGACCGAATCCGTTAAAGCCGGAATCTGAGTCTGCGTAGCCGATCATGATATCCGACGGATCGACGGTAAACTGCTCCGCCAAGATTTGCGTCACAACAGTTTCCGGGCTATTTCCCCAGAAAGGCGCATTGAGCTGCGCGAAAATCTTGCCTGATGAATCAATCCGCAGCGAAATGCCCTCGGGCACGCTCGTCAGCGCGAAACCCGGACTAGATAGCGGGTTGAGCGACCACCATTCGGTAGGGCTGTAAACGCTTCGTTCCTGACAGGTCGCGACACCAATTCCGATACATTTTCCAGCCGTTCGCGCGGCCCCCTGTTTCCTTTTCCATTCATCGTAGCCGACGAGCTCAAGCGCCTTGTCCAATACCGCTTGATAATTGCCGCTATCGTAAACGTTCCCTGTCGGGATGACGTACGGAAACTCATGAGGCTGGATGAGATTCTTTCGCCGCAATTCGACCGGATCCATATCGAGCTGATCAGCCGCAGCGTCAACCATCCTTTCGATTAGAAAATTGGTAACTTCCGACCCGAATCCACGATAGGCGCCTTGCTGACATTTGTTAGTAAGAGCGGCAATCAAGTGCATGCCGAAACTATTAATCCTATATGGCCCCGTCACCTGGGCCATTGCGTTGCCGTGGTGCCCAACACCGAATTGGAAGTAAGCGCCGTAGTCGTCAATGACTCGGAAGCGCAATGATATCATCGTTCCGTCGTGCTTAAGTGCGAGCTCGGCATCGTAGATACGATCGCTGCCGTGCGCATCACAGTTGAGAAAATTGTCGATCCGGTCCTGAATATATTTGACAGGTCGCCCGGCGGCACGTGCCAACGCGCACGTAAGCGCGACATGTTTGTGAGTAAAAATTTTTGATCCGAAGCTCCCGCCGGCAATTGTCGGAATGATCTTTAGGTGCGTCGGTGGCACTTTGAGCGCGCCAGCAAGCACGAAGTTCACCACATTATAAAAACTGGTGTTTGCATAACATGTGAAGCGTCCAGTACCTTCATCGAATTCGGCGATCGCACCGACGGTTTCGATTGGTTGCGCCCCCGATCGCGACCACTTCACTTTTCTACGTACGATTACATCCGCCTTAGCGAAATCCTCGTCAACGGGACCAAACTTAAACTCCTGGTCATATGCGCAATTGGTCGGGCCGCGCTCGGGATGCAGGACTGCATCGCCCGTGGCGTGTATCGCCTTCTCTGGGTCAACGTTCGGTGGTAATGGTTCGTATTGAATTTCGATGAGATCGATCGCGTCTTGGGCGATGTAGGGATCCTCAGCGACGACCGCCGCCACGACCTCACCAACGTGCCGGATCTTGTCAATTGCCATGCAATATTGAGGAACCGGCGGACTCGAGAAGCTCGCCACCTGAGCGGTTTGTTCCGCCGCATCTTTGGCCGTAAAGACAAGGATAACCCCCGGTAGTTCCTGCGCCTTGCTGATGTCTATCGATTTGACGCGGGCGTGAGCATGCGGGCTGCCAAGCACGGCGGCATACGCCATATTCGGCAACTCAAGATCATCGATGTATTTCCCCTTCCCGGTTAGCAGGCGCGGATCTTCGACCCGCTTCATGTCCTGGCCAATCCATTTCAAGTTGTCACGCGCTTTTTCGCGTTGCCGAGATGCTGGAATAACGTGATCTTCTAAGTGACTCGTCATGCGGCAGCCTCCGTAACTGCTTGCATTTTTTTAGCAGCGGACATAACCGACTTCACGATGTTTTGGTATCCAGTACATCGACAGAGATTTCCTGAAATCGCTTCGCGGACTTCGTCTTCAGTTGGGTTGGGATTTTTCGACAAAAGCTCGATCGCCACCATCAACATTCCTGGCGTGCAGAATCCGCATTGTAGTCCGTGCTCCTCCCAAAATGCCTGTTGCAACGGATGCAACTTATTGATTGATCCAAGCGAATCCACGGTGGTTACCTCGCAACCGTCCGCTTGTACTGCAAACATCAAACACGATCGGACTGCCAAATTGTCGACGATAACTGTACAAGCGCCGCAGACGCCGTGTTCGCAGCCGACATGAGTGCCGTGGAGGTGGAGGTCCCGTCTCAAGAAATCGCTTAGTAGAAGCCTTGGCGCGACAGTCGCGCGTCGCGCTTTGTTATTCACCTTCAATGTTATTTCAATCTGCTTCACAATCACTTCTCCCCACTAGCGCCAAACCTGAGCGTGAGCCTCTAGCTACAACGATCGCGGGCATCACACAGCGCCCGGTAAATGAGAGTTCTGGCGAGATCTCTTCGGTATTCCGCGGAGCCATGAATATCGGAGGTTGGATCGATGGAACCTGCGCAGGCCGCCGCGGCCTCGCGGAATGCCGCATCAGTCGCCTCTTTGCCGATAAACGCCTTCTCCACCGCGGTCAGGCGGATCGCGTGGGATCCTAGACCCGCGAGGGCGATTGAAATAGCCTTCACATTCCCGGCGGCGACATGCAACGTCGCGGCCGCCGCCACGATTGCAAAGTCGCCCTTGCGTACATTTACTTCGTGGAAGCCCCAGCCCTGCCCCTTTGATGCCGTTGGTATGCGCAGCTCGACGAGGATCTCATCGTCCCTTGTTGCCGTCTCATATTGACCGAGGAAAAATTGGTCGGCGGGGATGGTGCGAGAACCTTTGCTGCTACGAAGCACCATAACCGAGTCCGCGGCTAGAACGACGGCCGGCATTTCAGAAGCCGGATCTGCATGACATAGATTTCCGCACAACGTGCCTCGGTTGCGCACCGGACCGTGAGCCACCCAATCGTATGCGGCGTGCATCATCGGGCAGGCTCGATTAACGAGTTCAGACTCTTTCAACACTGCGTGACGGCAAAGAGCGCCGATCACCAGCTCCGAACCCTCAATGCGATGATAATCCAGCTCCGAAATGCGATTTATGTCGATAAGGCGATCGGGACGAACTACGCGAAAATTCATCATCGGTACAAGGCTCTGCCCTCCGGCAATAACCTTCGATTTTCCGCCGTCATCCTCGAGCAGATTAAGCGCCGCCTGTAGCGTCGTAGGCCGCTCGTATTCGAAAGCAGCTGGTTTCATTCGCCTCCCCTTCCGTCGGAACATACCTTTCCGGCAGGTCGCTATTGATGCGTTTTATATTTTATAACTGGCATAGATGCCACAAATTGACTCGTTGATCAATAGCGACGCTTCGTGACGTCCGAGGACGTCGGCACGGTTATCAATCCGCAAATTGTAGAAGCGCAAGTCCAGGGCGGCGTTGCGCAGGGTGTCTCTTTGAACAATTCATCTACGACAAAGGCGGCCGGCAGTTCACCGGCACATTCGCAAATTATAAGTTAGCAGCTGCTGCAGATTTGCCTTCGGTTGAAGTGCATCACGAGGCTGGCACCCCATGTCCGCACACACCGCTGATGGCTGCGGTTTAGGCGAGGGAATTCCAGGCGCAGTCCCCGGTGCCTTACCAACGCTGTGTGCGATGCGCTAAGGCCGTTCGGGATTGAAATTGACGAATTTCCGCTGCGTCCTGATCGCGAATGGCGGGCATTGCGGGAGGCGAAGCAGCCCGCCGCTGCCGAATGAACCTTAGTTCCTGTTAATGGCGTCCAATCCAGTCGCGAGCCGCCGTTCTGTATCGCTATCGAACAGATGACATTTGCGGAGGTCAAAGCATAGATTCACGTATTCGCCTTCCGAAAATTTCGGCTGGCCAGGTAACTGCGCTTTGAGTATCTGTTCGCCTATCTTGACGTCCACGATGGTGATAGCACCGAGCGGTTCAACTTCATAGATTGCTGCCGGCACTGAGACAGCCCCTGCGGATTTGTCTCGAACGATACTCAGATCTTCGGGTCGCACGCCGAGCCAAGCAGCTCCGCGACCCGCATTCGCCTTGCCCGTAACCGCAGCAAGGGCCATTTCGGAAGCCTCAAACACGCCGCTAGAGACGTCAAAATTGCCTGAAATAAAATTAATCGGCGGCGAGCCCAGTTGGCGCGCGACATATCGATTTTGCGGCGCATTGTAGAGCTCAAGCGATGTGCCGATTTGCTCGACGCGCCCGTCTCTCATAACGCAAAGACGGTCCGCGACCGCCATCGCCTCTTCCTGATCATGTGTTACGTGCACGAAGGTATGATTGAGCTGGCGCTGAAGCCGATTAAGTTCAACTCGCATCTCCTCTCGCAGTCTGGCGTCAAGAGCCGAGATAGGCTCGTCCATCAAATATGCTTTCGGATTACGTACGAGAGCCCGCCCGATGGCAACGCGCTGTCGCTCTCCGCCGGAAAGATGTGCCGGGAACTTGTCGAGCAGGTGGCCTATATGAAGCGTCTCAGCAACCTGCGCTACCATCGCGCTGACGTGCTTCGGGTCCGCCCGGCGAGAGACCAAAGGGAACGCTAAGTTCTCTCGCGCGCTCATGTGTGGAAACAACGCAAGATTTTGGAACACCATTGCAAGATCCCGGTCGGCCGGAGGAAGTTGTGTCACGTCGCGACCGCCGATACGAATTTGACCGGAATCAGGCGCCTCAAGCCCCAGAAACAGTCTTAGAATTGTCGATTTTCCACACCCCGGCGGCCCAAAAAGGCAAAAAAGCTCGTTATCTTCGACAACCAGGCTGACATTGTCGATCGCCGTAGTCCGCCCGAAACGTTTGTTGACGGAAATAAGTTCGAGCTTCGCCAAATCACGCACCCTCGTCTTGCACACGCCGGCCGTTTTCAGCGTCAAACAGCAGGGCCTCGGCCTGCGACACGATGATCGACCGTGCTTCGCCGCGCTCGGCTCCATAGCCGTTCTTCTCAGCGACTTTCAGAGCTAGATCGCCGTGCTCCAGATGCACGATCGTGCGAGCACCGATTCTCTCGACAAATGTGGTGGTCATCCGCAAGGAAGAAGCGTGCCCGTCATCACTACGTAGTTCAAGCTGCTCGGGTCGCGTTCCAAATACCAGATCTTGTCGTTGTGCCATGCGGCTCTGCGCAAGGAGCTTGGGATCGGTTATGATGATGCGTCCGGCCATTCCGAAATCGAGCTTAGTCGCGCCGCCGTCTGTAACGAGTCGGCAGTTTAGAAGGTTCATGCTGGGGCTGCCGATAAACTTCGCAACAAACAAGTTGGCAGGATTGTTGTAAATTTCGATGGGTGATGCGTACTGCTGGAGAACACCCAAATTTATGACGGCGATTCGATCGGCCATACTCATCGCCTCGATTTGGTCGTGCGTCACGTAAATCATTGTTTGTTGTATTTCGCGTTGCAGATGCTTAAGCTCCGTCCGCATCTCAGCACGAAATGCGGCATCGAGATTGCTCAACGGCTCATCCAATAGAAATATTTCAGGACGTACAATGGCGGAGCGGCCAATCGCAAGACGCTGCATTTCGTTGACATTGAGTCGTCCGGCCGCACGGTCAAGCCTGTCTGACAGGCGCATTAGCGCCGCCATTTCCGCCACCTTGCGAGCGATCGTCACAGACTCCTCACGGCGAATCTCGAGCCCGAACGCCAAGTTCGCGCGCACCGTCATATGCGTGAATATGGCGTAGTTCTGAAAGACAAATCCAATTCCTCGGCGGCCCGGCGGCACGTGGGCGACGTCTTTACCGTTGAAGCATACGCTGCCCGCCGTCGGCTGCTCGATGCCAGAAATTATGTTCATTGTCGTGGTTTTGCCGCATCCCGACGGCCCAAGGAGCGCCACAAACTCCTTGTCGTTTATGGTCAAGGTGAGGTCGTTGACTGCCTTTACAAAGCCGAACAACTTCGTCAGATTTATTAGATCGATTGCCGCCATTTAGCTTCGCGCCCAGCCCACTATAAAGCCCACCTAGAAATTACCCCGCATACCTTGGCTCGGGCAGCCCGCGAACACCTAGGCCGGTAACTTGCCATAGCCCGCCCGCAAGTGGCTCCGGCGCTGCAGGGCGTGAGAACTTGCCATTGATTGGATGAGCAATTCGTCGCATGCTGGTGACGTAGAGCACGTCCAAATTGGGCCCCCCAAACATCACGCTCGTTAAATTCTTGACCGGAAAGTCAATTGACCGGTCAACGCGCCCATCTGGCGCGTAGCGTATTATCTTACCCGAAATCACCTGCGCGTTCCAAATGTAACCTTCCTCATCGACGGTGGACCCATCAGTCCCGCCGGGGTTGCTCCGAAGATCGACGAGGACCCGCTTGTTGGAAATCGCGCCAGTCTCAATGTCATAGTCGCAGGCGAAGATGTATTCCCACGTCTCCGCAAAATAGAACAACTTATCGTCGGGACTCCAGCACGGCATATTAAAACAAACAATACCGTTATCTAATTTTACCAGCTTGTGATCGGGATCAAAACGATAGAGCCCTGCCATGCGGCCAGTCTCCTGCTCGTCCATCCCACCGACGAAGAAGCGGCCGCGACGATCGACCTTTCCGTCGTTGAGTCTTGTGCGCGGATTTTCCGCGTCGACCGCAACCATCATTTCGGTTTTACCAGTCTTGAAGTCGAATTCAAATATACCATCGCGCAATGCAAGGATGGCGCCCCCTTTCTCGCGCAGTGCCATCGACCCAATGTCGGACGGAAGCTTCCATGTCTCTACAGATCCGTTTCGGGAATTATAGCGATTGACAGTCGGCCCCTTGCTATCAAGCCAATAAAGCGTCTGCTCGCGGCTGTCCCACAGCGGACCCTCACCAAGCTCGTTTTTCGCATCCCAAATCAGCTCGATGTTAGGAGGGCTCACGTCGTCTTTCCTTCGATCGTCTCGGGCGCCATGGATCTTTCGATCTCTATCTCATGCTTCATAAATCGCATTCCAATCACGGCCAGTACGCTGAGGATGATCAATAGCGTCAAGCCGATGGCGGCAACGTAAGACCACTCAAGCTCATTAAATGTTTGCTTATAGATATATAGAGAAATCGTTTCTGTTGAGGTCCCCGGTCCGCCGCGTGTCATAACAAACATCACATCAAACAACTTGAAGGCTTCGACACAACGAAGGACAAGTACGATGACAATAACCGTTTTCATGCGTGGCAAAACGATTCGGCGGAAGCGTTGCGGCCAACTTGCACCGAGCATCGTCGCGGCCCTGAGTTGATCCTCCGGCACCGCCAAGATGCCAGCCAGCAGAATCAGAAAAACTAGTGGTGTCCATTCCCACACGTCTGCTGCGATGACGGCTGTCAGGGCCAGATGTGGCACGCTCAGCCAAACTAGCTCGACTTTTGAGTTAGAGAAAAACGACAAGATTTGATTGACCGGGCCATTGCTTTGAAAAAGCATATAGAACATGTATCCGGCGACTGCAGGCACGACCATCATCGGCGTCAGTAGAATCGAGTAGAATACCCGACGCCCCGGGAAGCTGTCGACGAACAGCGTTGCCAATCCAAGACCTAATAGAAATTCTAGCGGCACTGCCACTACTATGATGAACAGCGTACGTGCAATCGCCGCCCACAGGTTGGCATCAGTGAAAAACGTTACGTAATTTGCGAATAGGTTCAGCGATTGATACGCGTAAATCCAACTAACGCCGTCGGTCGGTCCCCAGTACGTCAAGCTGATGTAGATTTGCATTAGCAGCGGAAATACTACGATAAAGAGAAGCAGCAACTGAGCTGGAAGTATCATCAGCGCTCCCAAACGACGACCTTGTGCCGCAAGATTGTTCGTCGGGCTTGGCATGGGCAGCGCTTGGCTTGAGGCGTCGGTGATAACGGCATTCATTGTTTAAGGGCTCCGAAAGTCAGCCCTCTCACGAGGTACTTTTGGATAAGGATACCCAGGACCACGGGGGGAATAGCCGCGATGAGGCCGAGTGCGGCTTTTGCTCCGTACATTTGCCCTGTCATCGCCGTCGAAAGCGCATTCATGAATACCGGTATCGTGATCCAGTCTTTACGCGTAAGCAACAAGGCAATCGCGTAATCCGACCAGTTCAGGATGAAAACAAACAGGATCGTTGTAGCCAGCGGCGCCTTTACCATCGGCAATGTTACGCGGCGAAATACGACCCAGGGAGTACATCCTTCAACGAGCGCGGCCTCCTCGATCTCCCGCGGAACGTCGTCGAAAAATGTCATCATCAGCCAGAACGAAAACGGCAGAGTGACGATGCCGTATATCAACGACAGTCCCCACCAAGTATCGATGAGACCTAGGTATGCCCACATGATCATGACTGGAATCATGACCGCAAGGGGGGGAAACAAACGAAGCTGAAGGATTGAGAGAGGCAAATTCCGACCGACCTTGAAGCGAGAAACTGCGTACGCGGCCAGTGTTCCTACTGTTACGGCAATAATAGTCCCGAGAGTTGCGCAAACAATACTTGAGATTGCCGGCCCAATCGCGACCCGATCGATCGCGACCACAAGCTTCGGTGCGTGACCTGTGAAAATAAAGGTGAAATTGTCAAATGTGGGATTCTTTGGAAGCCACGAGAGCTGGTCTATCCCGGACGTCCACTCTTCGCGCGGTTTGAAAGCCATCGTCGCCATCCAGACGACGGGGACCAGCGCAATCACCGATGCAAGACCTATCAACAGGTACCGTCCGGCGCCAAGGAATACCTTAGACCGGTCCATGCCGAGTCCCCTGTCCCTGTGGACACAGTATTATAGCCACGATCTGCAGCCCCGCGATAAGTCCAACCTAAGGCGGCGCCGCTAGTAGCTAACTGACGACGCCTCTGTCGTTTCGATCTCTCAGCCGTCAGGTAGGCATCTTGTCGACAACTACTGGGAAGGCCGCTCGCTGGGCGTTGATCTGCTCCTGCATCTTCTTCTCGCCTTTCTTCTTTATGATCTTAGTCCACTCCGCAGCTGCATCATTCATAGCCTCTTTGACTGGCTTGCCACTAGTCATCGCGGCCTGAAGATTCCTGTCGAGCGCGTCGTACATCGCGCGAGTACCTGGAAAGTTCATCGTAGGCGCAGATCGTACGATGGTCTCCTTGATTACAGGAACGTGGTACGGGTGGTACGTTTCTATGACGAGAGGATCGTCAAGATTTGCGAGTTGCCAGGGGTCGAAATAGCCGCCGGGATTGGCCGATAACCATGTGAAAACGCGCGTGGAACTAAGCCACTGCAACAAGAGGTAGGCGGCTTCGGGATACTTGCTTTGCGAGGATACGGTCGCTGATGTATTGAGATAGAGGCACGAGCGACGGACCAACGCATCGCCATGCAAAGTGCCCGGAGGAATAAAGCTACTGAACTTACCTGTCGCTTTGGTGGCTGGTGTCCCGTCCGGGTTCTTTCTATCCATAAATTTCGGCAAATTACTGTAGGTACTCATCATCACCCCGGTGCCGTCGCCCATCGACCCATAGCCTTCGGCGTAGGTCCACGTTAGAATGTCTTTTGAGGACCATTCCTTGCTTTTTACATGGGCTTCGGCCGCTTTTATCCCAAGATCGCTGTCGATAAGCGGCTTGCCGTTCTTGTCGAACGGAAATAGGTCGGGATTTGCGTAGCTGACATATCGCTGGAACCACGTGCTGGTGCCCCAGAAAGGGGACATCATGTTCGTGTGCCCGTTGAGCCCTTTGTTCTTGAAGAATTGCGCGATCTGGTCAACCTCAGTCCAAGTCGGCGGTTGGCGCAATGGCATCTTGAATTTGTCTTCGTATTCTTTCATGTTTTGAGGATCTTCGAACAAATCCTTTCTATAGACCCAAACCTGAAAATCACCGTCGAGGGAGACGATGTATCTCTTATTGTTATAGGTATACGCGAGATTATAGATTTCCTTCGTCGGCGCACCTCGCTTGGGATCGTCCCAATCGGGCTTGTACTTGGCGACGTACTCGTCCAAGTCGACAACGCCATTACTTTCGACAAGGTCGCCGATTTCGTTATAAAAGCTGGTGTAGACATCGTAGGCGGCAGATCTTGTAGTGATGTCTTGCATTACCCGCGGATAATTTTCCTCAGGCGAAACGCCGATAAGTTCTAACTTGATGCCAGTTTCACGTTCCCATACCTCCTTCACAGAGGGGCCGCTCAGGGGATAGGGCTTAGCGACCTGATTCAGCGCGCCGTCGCCGATTAGGAAGATTAACTTTTCAGGTGCTTTTCCCGCCGCCTTAAGCTTTTTGATCCCCTCTATCGCGCGGCCTTCCGACATATCTCCGTTATATTGATACCGCTCACATCCCGGAAAGCCGGTTGGGCCGCCAGTCATACCGGGAGCGAGCTCGGCTGCATGGGCCGGCCGCATCAGGTAACGGGGCGCAATTCCAACTGCTGAGGTAAGCGCTAGTCCAGACGCCCCGTATCGCAGTATTTTGCGACGCGAAATTCCGTGCCTTGTTCCTTTGGTGCTCATATCATTCCTCCCTCGCGTGGCTTATTCTTGACTTCTCGCCAAGTTGGGAACGAGTTTGGCACTAATTGAGTCTATGATCAACACCGATGAAGTGATTAAGATGAAGCTCGTTTCCTGTTGGCACCGAAGTTTGCCAAGTTTGCGCGCGACCTGGATCTCGCTGAACACGAGAGTCGCGGCGTAAAACGTTTGCGGAGACAAACCCAATGCACATGTTTATTTGCCACTGGTTTCACGATGAACAAACTACAAAAGCGCAAGCGTAAGCCGCCGTCCGGTAAGAGATGGGTTCGTCATTCCCCTGCAGCACGCCGCGAGGCAATTGTAAGCGAAGCGATAATCTTTTTCGCCGAACATGGATTTGAGGCGCAAACTCGAGAGCTTGCCGCGCGCATTGGAGTTTCGCAGGCCCTGATCTATCGATATTTCCGGACCAAAGAAGACCTGATTGAGGAGGTGTATCAGCGCATCTATATGTCGCGCTGGAACGCATTATGGGAAAAGCTTTTATCGGATCGGCGGATACCGCTCGAACAGCGCTTAAAAGAATTTTACAAGAGCTATCTCTGTACTTTCGATGACTATGCCTGGATCAGGGTGTCGGTGTATTCCGGCTTGCGCGGCAATAATCTAGTTAGCCGATACATCGATAGAGTGATTGAGCGAGTGGTCAAGGTCATCACTCTTGAATTGCGGCACGAGTGCGGACTTCCTCAGATATTACCGGCCAATATTCCGAAGCTCGATCTTGAACTGACCTGGAATATGCATTCAACAATCATTTATTTCTTAATGCGACGCTACGTGTTTCAAAAGACACCGTGTGATGACAACGATGCAGTAGTGGAGCAGATGATCGATCAGCTCTTCGGCGGCACCGCGGCTGTACTCGAGCGGCGCTACCCAGTGTCTGCGCCATTGAAGCTGTTGCGGCATACCTAGCCTCAAAGGCGGCTCGTCAGGAAGAGACCAATGGAGAACAAGATCATAACTTCGCGATCACGGGCGAGACCGATTACACCAGATCAAATCACGTCGCAGAGATGCCATCGAAGGCGGAGTTGATCCTGGCCCTGGGACCGGCCGTCACTTCTTCCCCGCCAACCCGGGCTG
>Ga0210386_10003985_pt1 | contig 12252 bp, 3 predicted proteins | sample IncBWH32OmetaG_FD_160091 | JGI IMG/M metagenome (GOLD analysis project Ga0210386, IMG submission 160091) | Forest soil microbial communities from Barre Woods Harvard Forest LTER site, Petersham, Massachusetts, United States - Inc-BW-H-32-O ... | reverse complement strand
TAGCGCAGGGCATGAATGGGATTGGCGCTCGCCACCCGTTTGGCGTGGGTGAAAACCGTGCCCCAGGCGATGATCATGGCGGTGGCACCCGCGCCGATGAAATAGAGCGGGCTGAGCGGGATGTGATCGGCAAACCCCTCGAGCCAGGCGTGCAGCCAGTACCAGGCCACCGGCCAGGCGATGGCGTTGGCGATCAGCACGGGGATGGAGAATTGCCACAGCAGAAGCAGCACGACATCACGGGTGCGCGCGCCGAAGGCCTTGCGGATGCCGATCTCGCGCGTGCGCCGGCCGGCAGTGAAGGCGGCGAGCCCGAACAGGCCCAGGCAGGCGATCAGCACGGCCACCACAACAAAAGTGCCAAGCATCTCGCCCTGCCTCTGGTCATCCAGATAAAGCCTGTCGAAGCTGTCGTCCAGGAAATGACGATCCACGGCAACGTTGGGCGCGAAATGATTCCAGCTGCGGTCCACGAATGCCAGCACATCCGGAACATGGCCCGCGGCGATTTGCACGGATAGAAAAGGTGAATCGTTCTTGTCGTCGAGGAAAACCGTCGGGCGCGCCGCCAACCGGGCGCCATCGGTGTGCGTATCGGCAATCACACCGACAATGCGTACGCTGCTGAAACCGAACAGCACGGTTTTTCCAATGGCGTCGTCTGGTGTGAAGCCAAAGCGCGCCGCGGCAGCCCGGTTGATGAGGATGTTGCGGCCGTTGCTTCCGGAGGGAGTCGGGTTGTCAGTCTCGTCCCCGCCATGCACATCGGAAAATAATCGACCGGCCAGCAGGTGCATGTCATAGAGGCGGAAGAATTCCGGCGTGGCAAATTGCCGATGCATGGTCAAGTATGCCGGATGACCGGGTAAACGCATCTGGGCGACGAATTCACTGCCGGTAAATGGTATGTCGCTGGACAATGCGGCGTCGAGGACACCTGGGTGAGCGCGCAATTCGGCGACAAGACTGTCGCGGCTGCTGGCTGTCATCCGGCGGTTGGTATTGATCACCAAAATATTGTCCCGCCGGAAACCCAGGCTCTGGTTGCGCGCAAAATCGATCTGGGCAAAGACGGCCAGCGCCGCGATGGCCAGCCCGATGGCAACCGCAAACTGCAGCACGACCAGTATGGAGCGCAGCAACGACGGGCCTGTGTGTCCCGATGCGTTGGCGCGCAGGACCCGCGCCGGGCGGAACCCGGACAGTACCAGCGCCGGATATGCACCACTGAGAAGTCCCGCCGTCACGGCGATACCAGCCACCAGTGCAAGCACGGGCCAGTCCGAGACATAGTCAAGCGCGATCGGCCGGCCCAGAAACCCGGCATAGGCAGGAAGGACGATTTCAATCACGCTCAACGCCAACACCAGCGCGATCAATGCCATGAGGACTGCCTCGCCCAGGAATTGAACGACAAGCTGCGTCCGGCGTGCGCCAACGCATTTGCGCATGGCGATCTCGCGCGCCCGGGTCATGGCGCGGGCGGTGGCCAGGTTCGTGAAATTGAAGCAGGCGACCAAAAGTATCAGAAAGCCGATCACACCAAGCCCGTAGAGCGTGATCCGGCTGCCGGGCGGCACCAGGGCCCCGAGCTGCGCGCGGTCATCCAAATGCGCGCCGGAAAACGGGATCAAGCTGACCTCTATCGTCTTGCTGGCCTGAAGTTTCATCCCCAAGTCCTGCAGGACATTCACATGCCGATCCAGCAGGCCGCCAATCTTGGCGGCGACAGCGGCCGGGTCACTGCCCGGCGCAAGCCTGACATAGCCGAAACCATTGGCCGCGTAATAGGAGTTCTTGTTCTCTTCGGTAATGATGTTGGCGGTCGATTTGTGGGAAATCAGCGCCTCGGCCCGCATATGCGTATTGTGCGGCAGGTCGGCCATCACGCCACTGACGCGCAGGACGACAGCGTCGTTGGAGCAGGAAACCGACCAGGGCGCACAATTTTGCTTGTTGACGGCCAGGGTCTTACCCACCGGATTGTCGCTACCGAATAATTTGCGGGCCAGCGTCTGGGACAGGACAATGGCATCGGGCCGCGCCAAAACCGAAGCGGGATCACCGGTCACCAGCGGGAACCGGATAATCTGGAAGAAATTGGGATCGACCTCCACGATATCCTGCGAAAATGCGTGGCCATCGACCGTCACGGTGCGGGGCAACGACCAGAAGCGGGTCATCCCGGTGACTTCGGGCAGGTTGTCCTTCAGAAGAGATGCAAGCGGGAAATCGGCCAGCGCGGTGACTATTGGTGAGCGTCCCGGAAAGATCAAAGTCTCATCCAGACGATACAGATTCGCGCTGTCCGGCACCCATTTGTCGAAGGATGTCTCATCCCGGATGAACAGGATGATGAAGATCACGCAAGCCAGCCCCACCGACAGGCCGGCGATATTGATGAAGCTGTAAAGCTTGTGGCGGGTGATGTTGCGCAGGGCGGTGACGAGATAGTTGCGAAACATGCCGCGCCTCACTCATACCGCAGGGCGTGAACGGGATTGGCATTGGCCACGCGCCAGGCATGGACGAACACCGTCGCCCAGGCGATGGCCAGGGCCGCGCCGCCAGCGGCCAGGAAATAAATCGGACTGAGCGAGATGCGATAGGTAAAGCCCTGCAGCCAGCCGTGCAGCCAGTACCAGGCCACCGGCCAGGCGATGGCATTGGCGATCAGCACCGGGACGGAGAATTGCCGCAGCAACATCCAGACGATGTCGCTCGTGCTGGCGCCAAAGGTCTTGCGCAGGCCGATTTCGCGGGTGCGCCGCTCGGTCGAGAAGGCGGCCAACCCGAACAGGCCCAGAGAGGCGATGAAGATGGCGATACCCACGAACAGGCCGAAGATCGCCCCCTGGCGCTCGTCCGTCTTGAATTGCGCATCGAAGTCATCGCTGAGAAAGCGGCGCTGCAGGGCGACGCTGGGCGCGAAGGCCCGCCAGGTGCGGTCGATGAAGGACAGGGTTGCAGCCAAGCCGTCGCGGCGAACACGGATCGAAACAAGCGGGGAGAAATGGGGCTCATAGAAATAGACGGTGCCGGCGACCGGGTTTCTGGGGCCATCCATCTGGACATCGTCAAGCACGCCCACCACCGTCACACTTGTGGCGCGAAGCACGAAACTCTTGCCGATCGCGCTGTGCGGCGTATAGCCCAAGCGCCCGGCGGCAGTTGCGTTGATCAGGACGTTGTAAGGCGCGCTGGCCTGGTGCCTGTCCGCGCCGCGAGACTGCGAGAGAAACCGTCCGGTCAGGAGGCGCATGCGATAGAGCCTGGCGAAATCCGGGCTGATGCCGGAGATCCGGAAAATCTGGCTCGAAACGCCGCCGGGCGGGCGCACGGTATCGGCGACGAAGGTGCGACCGAGCGGAACGGTATCGGAAATGGCGACGTCCGAAATGCCGGGACTGCGCCGAAGGGCATCGGCGAAGCTGTCGCGCGCCGCCGGCGAGATATTTTTGGCATCGATGACAACGACGCCGCTTTTCTGGAATCCGGCATCGATGTTGCGGGCAAAGGATATCTGCGCGAAGACCACCGCCACGGCCACGCCAAGGCCGATGGACACCGCGAACTGGAGCACGACCATGGACGTGCGCAACAGTCCCGATCCCGAAGCCGATGCGGAACTGGCGCGCAGGATGTTCGCAGGCCGGAACCCCGACAGGACCAGGGCGGGATAGACCCCGCTGAGAAGACCGGCCAGGACGGCAATCGCCAGGATGGCCAGGACCAGCGGCCAGTCGGAAAGATAGTCGAGCGCGATGGGCCTGGCGAGGAAGGTATCGAAGGCCGGCAGCAGGACCTCCACCATCGCCAGGGCCAGTACCAGGGCCAGCAACGCGATCAACAGGCTCTCGCCCAGGAATTGCACAATGAGCTGGCGGCGCGCCGCGCCCACGCATTTGCGCAAGCCGATTTCGCGGGCGCGCAACATGGCCCGGGCGGTGGCTAGATTGGTGAAGTTGAAGCAGGCCACCAGCAGGATCAACAGGCCGATGGCGGCGAAGCCGTAAACGGTTGTCCAGCTTCCGGCCGCGGTCATGCCGCCAAACTGATCGGTCGACAGATGATCATCGCGAAAAGGCGCGAGACTTGGCGTCAGCCATTCGCTGCCCCGGATATTGACATTGATCGTCTTCTTGGGATCGAGCGAGTGATCGATGATGGTTTTGATCTTGGCAACGACGGCGGCCGGATCGGCGCCGGGTGCAAGCTGGACATAACCCCAGCCCGCGAACCACATCCATCCCTTCTTGTCGTCCTGGGACATCGGGTCGGCGGCGGAGGTGTTGGGGATCAGCAAGTCCGCCTGCAATTGGGTGTTGTGGGGCAGATCGCGCAGGATGCCGGTGACGGCCAGCACCCGTTCCCGCGTCTCGCAATTGCGCCTGTCCGGATCGCACACCTGTCCGGTGATCGTGACTGTCCTGCCAAGGGCGGGCGCATCGCCAAAATATTTCCTGGCCATTGTCTGCGACAGGACAATGGATTCCGGCTGGGCAAAAACGCTCGCGGGACTGCCCGCCACCAGCGGCAGCCTGATCACCTGAAAGAAGCCCGGATCGACGACATCGATCTTCTCCAGGAATTGATGATTCCCGCTGATCACCGTCACGGTTTGCCGGATCAGGCGGGTCATGGCCTTGACCTCGGGGATCTGCTGCACCATCGCCTGGGGTATGGGGAACGGGATACCCGCGCCCCGGTGCGGACGCTGACCCGGATCGTTGATCGTACTCTCGACCCGGTAGAGGTTCTCGCTGCCGGGGATCCATGTGTCGTAGGAGAGCTCGTCGCGGATGAACAGCATCACGAAGATCACGCAGGCCAGCCCCACCGCCAGGCCGGCGATATTGATGAAGCTGTAGAGCTTGTGGCGGACGATGGTGCGCAAGCTCGTGACGAGATAGTTGTGAAACATGGCGGCCTATTCGTAGCGCAAGGCGTAAATGGGATTGGCGGCGGCGACCTTGCGGGCATGGGTGAACACCGTGATCCAGGCGATCAGCATGGCGGCTGCGCCCGCGCCCAGGAAATAAAGCGGGCTGAGGACGATGTGATAGGCAAAGCCTTGCAGCCAGCCGTGCAGATAGTACCAGGCCACCGGCCAGGCGATGGCGTTGGCGATCAGGACGGGAATGGAGAATTGCCATAAGAGCAGAAAGATCAAGTCGCGGGTGCGCGCGCCGAACACCTTGCGGATGCCGATCTCGCGGGTGCGCCGGCCGGCGGTGAAGGCGGCCAGGCCGAACAGGCCAAGGCAGGCGATCAATATGGCGACAGCCACGAAGATGCCGAACATGTCGCCCTGCCGCTCATCGAGCTGGTACAGCTTGCCGAAATCGTCATCCAGAAAATGATACGACACCGCTATGGTCGGCGCGAATTCGTGCCAGGCGCGGTCGATGAATGCCGCTGCCTGCGGCGCCGCATCGGGGCGGACGCGGACCACGGCAAAGCCCTGATAGTTGGGGTCATAGAAATAGATGGAAGGCCTGGGCGGCTCGCGCGCGCCGTCGAACTTGGCGTCGGCCAGAACGCCGACGATCCGCAGATGGTCCTTGCCGTCTATGATGGTCTGGCCCAGCGCCTGCTGCGGCGACAGGCCCAGCCGGGCAGCCCCGGCCTCGTCGATCAGGATGTTGTGCCCGTCATTGGCGGACGCCGCCGAGAAAACCGACGAATCCACCTGGTCCTGCGCGCGCTTGTCCGACAACAGCCGTCCCGCCACCAGTTTCAGGCCCAGCAACTGGACCGCATTGGCGCCGATGGCGCGATTGTTCAGGTCGACGCGCTCGGGATGACCGGCCAGTTGCATCGTTCCCGACCATCGGTCGGTGTTGAACGGAAGCACGCCGGTCATGGCGACATCCAGGATATCGGGATCGGACTTGAGCCGCTGGATGAAGCTGGCCTGCCCATCCAGTTTCAGCAGTCCCCCACCAACCACCAACACATTGTCCTTGTGGAAGCCCAGGTCGATGTTGCGCGCGAAGTTGATCTGGCTGAACACCACGGTGGCGGCGATGCCCAAGCCGATGGAGACGGCGAATTGCAGCACCACCAGGCCCGCGCGCAGCCGCCCGGAGCCGGCCTGTCCGGCGCTGTTGGCGCGTAGGACGATTGCCGGGCGAAATCCCGACAGCACCAGGGCGGGATAGCTGCCGCCGATCAGGCCCGCGGCGACGGTCACGCCCAGGATGACAAGCAGAAGCGGCCAATCGGCGGCATAGTCGAGGCCGACGGGATGCTGCAGAAAGCTGCTGAAGGCCGGCTGCAGAATTTCCACCAGCGCCAGCGCCAGAACCAGGGAGAGCAACGCCATCAGCACCGCTTCGCCGAGGAACTGGACGATAAGCTGGCCGCGACCCGCGCCATGGGTCTTGCGCAGCGCAATTTCGCGGGCGCGCAACAGAGCGCGCGCGGTCGCCAGATTCATGAAATTGAAGCAGGCCACCAGCAGGATCAACACGCCGACAATGCCGACGCCATAAAGCGTGTTCCAACTGCCCGCCGGCGTCATGCCGCCCGTCCAGCCCTGCGAATTCAGATGCACGTCCCGGAAGGGGGTCAGATGAATCTGATAAGCCTGGCTTCCCTTCAGCGCGACGCCGGACGCGTTCAACTCTCCCGTGACGGCACGGTCCAGCATCGGCGCCATCTTGGCGATAACCGTGTTCGGATCGGTCCCCGGCGCCAGGCGGACATAGCCAAAGCCACTCTCGGTATGCCAGTCATGCTTCATTTGCTGGCTGTTGCGATCCGCGATCGAGGTGTTGGGCAGGAACACGTCTCCGGTGAACTGCGAATTGTAGGGAATGTCGCGCACGACACCGGTCACCTTCAGCGACACCATGCGCCCCAGGCAAGCCGTGTCGGTGACGTCGCAACTGGCGGAGGTCGAAATAAACTTTCCGATCGGGTCGGCGTCGCCGAAAAATTTCCGCGCCGCGCTTTCGGACAGGACCAGCGATTGCGGATCGGCGAACACGCCGGCCGGATCGCCCCTGAGCAGCGCCAGCTTGATGACGCGGAAGAAGTTCGGATCCACCGAATCGATCCGCTGGCGGAATTGCCGGTCGCCGACCATCAGGGTCACGGAATAATTGTTGTAAATCCGGGTCATCGCCGTCACTTCGGGAATTTCGTTGCGCATCTCCGCCGGCATCGCGAAGGGGATTGTCGAGGTGAGGAGCGGGTCGCGTCCCGGCAGCTGGATCGCCATCTCGATCCGGTAGAGGCCCTGCGTGCCGGGAATCCATGTGTCGTAGGAGAGCTCGTCGCGGATGAACAGGATGACGAAGATCACGCACGCCAGCCCCACCGCCAGGCCGGCGATATTGATGAAGCTGTAGAGCTTGTGGCGGACCAGGTTGCGCAGGGCGGTGACGAGATAGTTGTGGAACATGCTCACCCCTCAGGGAAGCCAGCCTTCGCCGATTCCATGCGGCTCCCATACCTTGCATCGCAAGGCTCGTGCCAAAGGTTAATGAAGTCTTTTCAACCGGTTGACCGCAGGGGAGCAGGTCCTCCTGTCCGCGATCGCACACTCATGCGAACACCTGTCCGGTTTCGGACACTTCTAAAAAGGGTTTGGCAGAACAGCCTCACTCATAGCGCAGCGCGTGGATCGGATTGGCGCTCGCCACCCGCAGCGCATGCACAAAGACCGTCGCCCAGGCGATCACCAGGGCGCTCGCACCCGCAGCCACGAAGTAAAGCGGGCTGAGCGCCACGTGATAGGCAAACGTCTTGAGCCAGTCGTGCAGCCAGTACCAGGCCACCGGCCAGGCAACAGCATTGGCGATCAGCACGGGAATCGAGAACTGCCACAAGAGCAGCAAGACGACATCGCGCGTGCTGGCGCCGAACGCCTTGCGGATGCCGATCTCGCGGGTGCGCCGGCCAGCGGTGAAAGCGGCCAGCCCGAACAGGCCGAGACAGGAGATGAAAATGGCGATGACGACAAAGGCGCCGAACAGGTCGCCCTGACGCTCGTCGGCACCATAGAGCGTGCCGAGACGGTCCTCCATGAACCAGCGGTCCATGGCCTTGGTCGGCGCGAACGCATGCCAGGCGCGGTCAATGAAAGACAGGGTTTGTTGCTCCGTGCCGGGCTTGAGCCGGATCAGCAGCGATCCCGTATCGTGCGGGTCGTAGAGATACAGTGTCGCCCTCGCCGGCTCCCGCGCGCCGGCAAAATTGACATTGGCCAGGACGCCGACGATATGCGCATGGCTCTTGCCAAGAATGACGGTCTTGCCGATCGCCTGTTCGGGCGTGAAGCCCATGCTCGCTGCTGCCGTCGTGTCGATAAGAGCATTGTAGTTTTCGTTCGTGGCTGTCGGGGCGTGGTCATAGCGGTCCTGTGCCCGCGTGTCGGACAGCAATCGTCCTGCCACCAGCCGCATGCCCAGGAATTGCGGAGTCGTGGTGCCGATGGTGAGCATGTTCAGCGCGATCATGTCCGAATGACCGGGCAGTTGGGCGGTTGCCAGCCCGATGCCGTAGGTGCCGAAGGGAATCGCCTCGGTCATGGCCACATCCAGGATCCCGGGATTGGACTTGAGCCTCTGGACAAAGCCCGCGCGGCCGTCGAGGTTCAGCAGCCCGTTGCCGTAAACCACCAGCAGATTGTGCTTTCGGATGCCCAGATCGAAGTTGCGCGCAAAGCTGATCTGGCTGAACACCACCATGACGGCGATGCCCAGGCCGATGGACACGGCGAACTGCAGGACCACCAGAACGCTTTGCAGGCGTCCCGAAGCAGCCCGTCCCCCATTGCCGGTGCGCAGGATCGTCGAAGGCCGGTAGCCCGACAAGACCAGGGCGGGATAGGCCCCGCTCAGCAAACCCGCCACCACGGCGATGCCGACCAGCAGCAGCAGCCACGCCCAGTCATAGGGGATGGCAATAGGATGCTGGAGCAGGCGGCCGAATGCAGGCCGCAGGATTTCAACCAGCGCCAGCGCCACCAGCAGCGCCAGCAGCGCGGTCAGAACCGCCTCCCCCAGGAACTGCACAATCAGCTGGCGGCGGCCCGCGCCATGGGTCTTGCGCAGGGCGATTTCCCGCGCCCGCAGGGAGGCTTGCGCCGTCGCAAGGTTCATAAAGTTGAAGCAGGCGACAAAAAGGATCAGCAGGCCGACAATGCCCATGCCGTATAGCGTGGTCCGGCTGCCCGGCGGCTTTTCATTGCCGCTGAAGCGGCCCGAGATCAGATGCACATCGCTGAAGGGTGTCAGGTAAAAAGTAAACCGCTGGCTGGCCTTGCGGCGGTCGCCGACAGGCTCGGGAGGAAAGGCACGATCGAGCAAGGGCATCACTTTCGTCAGCACGGTCTCAGGCCGGGCCCCCGGGGCCAGGCGAACATAGGCGAAGCAGCAGTTTGAATTCCATGACTGCTGTCCGCGCGGACCGATCCGGTCGGTGATGGAGGTGGTGGGAATGAAGACATCGCCATCAAGATGGGAATTGTGGGGAATGTCCCGCAGGATCCCGGTCACCTTCAGGGGAACCAGCCGGCCCAGGCACGCCATATCGGTCACCTCGCAATTGGCCGTGGTGCGAATGAATTTCCCGATGACCTGGGTGGTTCCGAAATATTTTCGCGCCCCGCTCTCAGACAGGACCACCGATTCCGGGTCCCGGAAGACGCCGGCCGGATCGCCTTGCGCCAGCGGCAGCTTGACGATCTGGAAGAAATTCGGGTCCACGGCGGCAATATGCTCGCGGAACTGGCGGTCGCCGCCGAACAGGGTCATGAAAGTGTAGTAGAGGTGGGTCGTGGCCGTCACTTCGGGGATGCCGTTTCGCAAGACGCCGGCCATCGGATACGGGATCTGCGCCCAATTCGCGGGATCGCGCCCCAGCAGATGGGACGTCTTCTCCATGCGATAGAGATTGTCGGTGCCCGCGATCCATTTGTCGTAGGACAGCTCATCCCGGATGAACATCAGCACGAAGATCACGCAGGCCAGCCCCACCGCCAGGCCCGCGATATTGATGAAGCTGTGGAGCTTGTGCCGGGCGATGTTGCGAAGCGCGGTGACGAGGTAATTGTGGAACATCGCTCCCCTCACTCGTAGCGCAAGGCATGGATGGGATTGGCGCTCGCCACCCGCCGGGCGTGGGTGAAGATCGTGGCCCAGGCGATCAGCAGCGCGACAAGACCGGTGGCCAGGAAATAAAGCGGGCTCAAGTCTATGCGATAGGCGAACTGCCGCAGCCAGTCCCGCAGATAGAACCAGGCAAGCGGCCAGGCGATCAGGTTGGCGATGAGGACGGGAATGGAGAACTGCCACAGCAGAAGCAGCGTCACGTCGCGGACACGCGCCCCGAACACCTTACGGATGCCGATCTCCCGGGTGCGGCGATCGGCCGTGAAGGCCGCCAGCCCAAACAGGCCCATGCAGGCGATGAAGATGGCCAGGCCCACGAAAACCGCCAGCAGCACACCCTGTTTTTCGTCGGAGCGGTACAATCTGTCGAAATCGTCGCTGACCAGGGATTCGGTGATGGCGACGGTAGGCGCGAAGCTGCGCCAGGTCCTGTCGATGAAAGCCAGCGTGGCCTGGACGTTTTGGGGAGCGAGCCGCACCGACAGGTAGGGCGTATTCTGCTTGTCATAGAGGAACAGGGCGGGCTTTACCGCCTGTCTTGCGCCTTCGGTCTTGGCGTCGGCGAGCACGCCCACAATGCGAAGCCGGCTTTTGTCGAAGATCAGCGTTTTTCCCAGTGCCTGTCGCGGCGTATAGCCGAAGCGCGCCGCCGCCGTCTCGTTGATAAGGATATTGTGCCCCTCATTGGCAGAGTCGGGTTTGGCGACAACGGCATCCTCGGCGCGGTTATCCGATAGCATGCGACCGGCCAGCAGGCGCATGCCATAGAGCGCCGGAAAGTCCGGCGTGATCACCAGCTCGTCCACGACAATCTGACCTGGTTGCCCCGGCAACCGGCTTGTGCCGGTGCTGATCAGGCCGGATAGGGGCGTTATGTTCGACATCGCGACTCCGGCCACGCCAGGATTGGCCCTCAGCACATTGGCGAAGCTCTCCCTCTGGCTGGTGGTCAGGCGGCGCATGGCGCTGATGGTGACGATATTGTCGCGGCGAAACCCCATCTCGACATGACGCGCATAATCGATCTGGGCAAAGACGACAAAGGCCACGATGGCCAGGCCGATGGAAACCGCGAATTGCAGGACCACCAGAACATTGCGCAGAACGCCAGGGCCCAACTGGCCGGCGGCATTGGCCTTGAGCACCGTGGCGGGGTGAAAGCGTGACAGGACCAGGGCCGGATAGGCGCCACTGGTCAGGCCCGCCAGCACCGCCAAAACCACAATTGCCGCCGGCAGGGTCCAATCGCTCTGATAGTGAAAGGCAATGGGACGCTCGAGAAACCGGTCGAAAGCCGGCAGGAAAATTTCCACGGCCGCAAACGCAACCAGCAGCGCCAGAAGCGCCATCGTCACCGACTCGCCCAGGAACTGGACGATAAGCTGCCCGCGGCTGGCGCCCACGCATTTGCGCAAGGCGATTTCGCGCGCCCGCATGGTCGCCCGCGCCGTGGCCAGGTTCATGAAATTAAAACAGGCGATCAACAGGATCAGCGCGCCGATGACACCCAGGCCATAGATGGTGGCCCAGCTTCCGGGCGGCGTCATGTTGCCGCCCTTGCCTTCCGAACCCAGATGCACGCCGGTGAACGGAACCATCGTCAGCTGCATCTGCCGGCTGGTTGGAAGGGTCGAACTGGTCTCTTTTCTCAAGCTCACATAACGGTCCAGCAGGGGATCGAGCTTGGCCAGCACGGCCTTGGGATCGGTGCCGGGGGCCAGCCGGACATAGGCGAAACTGGCCAGGTAGAACCAGGTCTCTTTCCCCGGCTCGGTGAGGCGGTCCACCAGCGAAGTGTGCGGTATGAGAAGATCGGCAACCAGTTGGGTATTATGCGGCAGGTCCTGCACCACGCCGGTGACCCGCAGCGGCTCGCGCACCGGACAGGCCACCAGTTCGGGACCACAGCTTGCCCGGCTGATCCCGATGGTTTTGCCGATGGGATCGGCATCGCCGAAATATTTTCGCGCGGTGGACTGCGAAAGCACCACCGATTCCGGATCTGACAGAACGCGTGCGCGATCGCCCTTGACCAGCGGCAGTTCGATAACCTGGAGGAAATTGCCATCGACTTCGTCGATCCTTTCGGCGAACTGCCGGTCTCTCACATTGACCGTCATGCGTTGCG
>Ga0210386_10003983_pt1 | contig 12254 bp, 14 predicted proteins | sample IncBWH32OmetaG_FD_160091 | JGI IMG/M metagenome (GOLD analysis project Ga0210386, IMG submission 160091) | Forest soil microbial communities from Barre Woods Harvard Forest LTER site, Petersham, Massachusetts, United States - Inc-BW-H-32-O ... | reverse complement strand
TCGGCCCTCGGCAAGGATTCATCTCCTTAGTCTTCGGCCGTCGTGGGATCGATGGTCGTCGAGATTTCAGAGATTACGTTCGCCGGGAAGCCCCCTAGTTGGGCATGCTCCTTGATCAACTTCTCGTTGGGGGCACGATAGATGCAGTAGATTTTGTCCCCGGTCACGAAACTCTGGATCCATTGAATTTCAAATCCCAGTTTGCGCAGCACGCTGCAGGATGTTTGCGAAATATCCTTCAGCTGCTGCTTATTCAATGCTCCCGCGCCAGGGACTTCGCGCTCAATTACGTACTTTGGCATTGGTACCTCCGTTTTTTGCGAGTCTCGATCAAGTGATCAGTCACTAGAGCATGTGCTCACAGGCTTGGTTAAATTGAGTCAGCCCTTGCCGCGCTCAACCTTTTGTGATGGCGTACAAGCGGTGATGTTCGAGAAGAATCGGTTTCCGATCACGGCACAACGATAAGAGACTCGGCAACAGTCTTGAACTTGCTCACTGCAGGACCATCCTTCGGAAAGACGCGGTCGACGGACACCAAGCCGACCGCTACCAGTACGAGCGCGAGAGAATAATGCGCGACGACTGATCTGTTTCTCATTGCTGGCCTTTACAAGTCACCTGGTTGTTCCAGTCCACGAATGCTCCCTGGGGGTTGTCCCGCCAGGCCCAGACGTGGAGTTCGAAGAACGCCGGTATGTTGAACCGGTTAGGGCTATCGACGTAGAGGAAGACTTGACCTTCCAAAACAGGAGGACCGGAGTTTTTGCTCAGCCAGGTTGCTGCGTCTGCAATGAACTCAACCCCAACAAGCTTCATTCCACCATTCGTGGGTTCATAGATCAGAGCCTGCGGGTGCATGGGGTCAACCGTCGTTGGATTGAGCAAATTTGGGTTCACGTAATGGACTCCCATCGCTCCGTGATCCGATCCACTCACGCAACCAAGGAATGGCCCGTACCCGGCGGCGGTGGCATTGTTAACGTCGATGTACTGACTTGTAGCTTCCCGAACGATTTGCACAAGTTTGGCTGGGGTTGAATGTTCGCTGGAATCCGGACTCTGACCTGCCGCCGGCAACGCCGCGCCAGGTGCAAAGCCAAGTGCGAGAGAAGCGATGAAGGGGGCTGCGATACGGCATACAAAGTTGGTTCTCATGGGGATCTCCTTTGGGATGTTGAGGAACGCCGTGCTGGGGAACAATGTTTTGAATCGCGATTTGCCCAACCACTCCTCGCGACGAAGCGAATGGTGCGCCGCATGCCCTTTGCGCTCAATAGCGAACACCTGTCGCACCTCTTAATTTTTCCTGTCTTTTCAAGCGCAAGAGCCTAAAAGGGATAACGCGAAAAACCGCGGACGGTGTAGAATCTGTCCACTCGTCAGGGGGTGTTGCTGTGGGAACGAGCCCGGCCGGAGCGCAGGAATCCATCCGATTTGGTGAGGATTTCGAAGTCGATCTGCAAGCGTTCGAACTGCGGCACGCCGGACGTGTGCTCAAACTGGAGCGCATTCCCCTCCAGGTCCTGGTCATCCTGATTGAGCAAAAAGGCCAGCTCGTCACTCGCGAAGAAATTGCCGAGAAGATCTGGGGCAAGGACGTCTTTCTCGATACCGACAACAGCATCAACAGCGCCGTCCGCAAGATCCGTCAAGTCCTGAAGGACGATCCTCAAGAGCCCCGCTTTGTACAAACCCTCACCGGCAGAGGCTACAGATTCATCGCCCCTGTGTCCGAGGAGACATTGAGTCAGCAGGAGGCCCACGCCGCGCAAGCTCAGGGACTTGAAAAAGAATCCATCCCCGCGCCGCGGACTTTTGAACGCGACGACAATAAAACAAGGGAAGCGGCAGCACCTGCCGCACCGGCGCACAAACGGCGATTCAGAGGGTGGATTGCACCACTTGCCTGTTGCTTGATCGGCGTCGCTACCTGGATCGGATGGCATCGCTTCTACGGCCCGGGCGCCGCTCAACCCATCCGCTCCATCGCCGTGCTCCCCCTGCAAAATCTCTCCGGAGACCCGGCACAGGACTTCTTCGCTGACGGCATGACGGAAGAACTGATCACAGAGCTCTCCAGAATCCAGTCCTTGCGGGTCATCTCCCATACCTCCGTCATGGAATACAAGGGCACAAGGAAACACCTGCCGCAAATTGCACGTGAACTGGGAGTCGACGGCGTCCTTGAAGGGTCAGTCATCCGCGAAAACGACGAGGTTCGCGTCACCGTGCAATTGCTCGATGGCCCCAACGACCGCCATATCTGGAGCGAGTCCTACGAGCGGCCCCTACACGGAGTTCTCAACTTGCAGAGAGAAGTTGCGGAAGCGGTCACCCAGCAGATTCGCCTTCAATTGACTCCCGAACAGAAAGCCAGGATCGACTCGGCAAGCTCTGTCAACCCTGAGGCATATGACGCCTACTTGCGAGGACGGTATATCCTCTCCAACCAGTACACCTTGGGACAGCCGCTATTCCAGGCCAAAACCTACTTCGAAGAATCCATCCGCAAAGATCCGGGCTTCGCTGAGGCCTATTCCGGTCTGGCGGATGCATATCTTTATCTGGCGATTTTCCGCCAGGTACCCCAGGATGCCGCTTTTCAGTCGGCCCACGATGCTCTTCGCAAGGCGAAGCAGCTCGACGACAGCATCGGTGAAGTGCACGACACACTCGGCACGATCAATTGGCGGCATGACTGGAATTGGGTTGAAGCCGAGCGGGAATTCAACCGGGCAATCGCGCTGGCGCCGAGCTATCCCTGCGCCCACGAAGATCGCGCGGAGTTTATGGCCTTTCTCGGCCGGCGTGCAGAAGCCGTGGCCGAGATTGCCAGGATCAATCAAATCGATCTCGGCCCCAGCGCCGCGATGACAGAAGCAGGCGTCTACTATCAGCTTCGCGATTTTCCCCGCCTGGTTGAAGCTGCGCAAAGAGGAATTGCTTCGAACCCCAACGAGTGGGTCGAACACCAGGATCTTGGCATCGCCTATGAAGGCACCGGTAAGCTTCCGGAAGCAATCGCCGAATATCAGAAGGCCGTCGAACTATCGAACGGCGATCAGGACGCCAGCGCCTCGCTTGCGCACGCATATGCAGTGGTCGGAAAGAGAGCCGAAGCGGAACAAATCCTTCGCGACCTCCAGAACAAATCGAAAGATAGCAAAGTTCCGCCCTATATCCTCGCAACCATTTACGCGGGACTGGGCGAAAAAGATAAAGCCATGCTGTTCCTTGAAAAAGCGTACGACGAGAAATCCCTCGAACTCTCCTGGCACCTCAAAGCTGACCCGCGCATCGATAATCTCCGCTCCGACCCGCGCTTTCAGGCCTTATCGCGGCGAATGGGCCTCCCCGCATGAAGCCCGCGACGCTTGTTATTTCTCAATGGGCGTCCCGAAACACAGCACGTACCCGTTGTTATCGACGATCTCGAAGGCCCTCAATCCGTCATTGGTATTTGCCAGCTCCCGATGCATCGGAACGTTCCTGCCAACAAACTCTGCGTAAAGTGAGTCGGGATCGCTGGTGTTGATGTACGCGTCCCATCGTGCCCATTCGTGGCGCGAACGGTTCGGTTGCGGATGCACTTCAGGCGCGATGGCCTTGAACATCAGCATCACCCGATCGCGCCCCACGAAGGCCCAGAAATCGTCGCCTTGTCCCCCGCCTCCGCCCTTATACAGAACATTGAATCCCAGCTTTGACTGATAAAACTCCAGCGTGGCGCCCAAGTCGTCAACAATGAAAAAGGGAGTAACACTATTCAGCATTCACCGCCCCCTCCAGATATCGAATCTAAACCGGCGCCAGTGCGTATCGGCAAATAAACGAAAAATCTGTCAAGTATCGAAGGAGCGTTGCCTCCGGACATCCCCGTATCCATGAGCCACTTGCGCACGTTTATGAGTTTGCCGGTAATTTCGCGCAGATCTGTATCTTTGAAGTGTCGATCAGAAAGTGTCATTGCGCGTCTCCATCAAATCCCCGAAGCGGTACCGTCCATGACTTGCCGTTGGGGCAGGTTCAGAGGCGGACAAAACGCATCCTAGGCCCCGTTGGATCCTTTTCTGAGATGATTCTGAGAGTAATTTCAGACCTGAGAGGATTTTGCAGCCAGACCACCACCGCAATCCATTTGAAACGAGAATTCTCCTATTTCCTACTCACTGCTTCTTTGATTTTCGCCACCCGCCCCGTGGTTGGGAACTTCTGAAACTGCAAAATGTCGTGTCCCGGCACCACGCGATCGGGCGATCCCGCCAGTTCAATCATCCGCTTCTGTTGCGCAATGTTCGCTGTGTGATCCGCGTCGCTGAACGTCGCGCTGGCAAGATGCGCTGAAAGGTTGAGATAGAAGTACACATTGTCCGAAGCCAGCACGTACGTCGGCGTTCCTTGCACACGCAGATACTGCGAGGCGTACGTATGCCGCGAACCCGTATAAGCGCGAATCCCGGGAAAGATCTCCACGTCATCGCCGTCCACAAACCGAACACGGTGCTCGGTGTTCAACTTCACCAAGGCCTGCACATCCGCGGGATCGATGCCGCCGTGGTTGCCGCTCTTCTGCCACGCGTCCCCGGTGTAGTAGCGATACTCTTCGCGCTGAATCCACACCGTCGCCTTGGGAAAGAGGTCGATACCGCCCATATGATCCCAGTGCGCATGACTGATCACGATGTCCGTCACGTCTTCCGGATTTGCACCGGCAGTCTTCACTGCCTCATCCGGCCGCAGGTAGTCTTTCATTGGAAAGTCTTTGGTGAATGTGTCGCGATGAAAACCGCTGTCAAACAGGATCGTGTGACCGCCGCCGCGAATCAGCCATACCACCATCGCGATATCGACCTTCTGATCCTTCGGCCCGTTCACCACCAGTTCGGCCACAGGAACATCGGGCGATGTTGCATAGCGGATCGCCTCAATCGAATACTCGGGCGACTGCGACTGCGCACCCACACCCAGCAGTACTGCACCGGCGATCAACAGCAAAAATCGCTTCATCCGTGTCCTCTTCGCGAAGAACTACTTCTTCGCCGTTACGCCCAACTCGTCCTTGTAGACTTTGCCGCCCTTCATCACGAACGAGACGTGTTCCAGCACTTCGATTCGATCCAGCGGATTCTCAGTCACCGCGATCAGGTCCGCATACTTGCCCGCTTCCAATGTGCCCTCATCCTTCGCGCGATCAATCAGGTCTGCAGCCGATGACGTAGCCGAGCGAATCGCACCTGCCGGCGTCATGCCGAATTTCACCATGTAGTGAAACTGCTTCGCGTTGTCGCCATGCGGATAAACCCCCGCATCGGTGCCGAAAGCGATCTTCACACCTGCCGCAACCGCCTTGGAAAAGTTCTCCCGCTGCAGCCGCCCAACCATCTTCTCCTTGTCGACGTTCTCCTTCGGCAGTCCGAACTCGACTGCTTTACCGAGGATGTAATCGTCGTTGTAAATGTCGGCTACGAGGTAGGTTCCGTGTTGCTTCATCATCTCGATGCCCTCGGCATCAATGAGGCTTCCGTGTTCGATCGAGTCCACGCCCGCGCGAACTGCATCCTTGATGCCCTGCGTGCCATGCGCGTGCGCCGCCACTTTCCGGCCTGCCTCGTGCGCGGTGTCGACAGCCATCTTCATCTCCTCGTAGGTCATCTGTTCCGCGCCCGGCTTGTCCCCCTGCGACAGCACCCCACCCGTAGCCAGAATCTTGATCACATCCACGCCGTACTTCACTTGCTCGCGGACAACATGCCGCACCGCCTCCGGTCCATCAGCAAGCTGATAGTCTCGCTCGGCCGGATACATCAGGTTTTCTACGCCCGGTGCAAACCCGTTCATATCGCCGTGACCGCCCGTGATCGAGATCGGCGGTCCGCTCGCCACCACGCGCGGGCCCGGAAAGTCGCCTCCATCGATCGCTCTGCGCAGATCCACCGCGAAGAAGGGCTGCGAACCCACGTCGCGCACACTCGTGAAGCCGGCCATCAGGGTCTTGTTTGCATTGACAACCCCGTTGAAGCCGCCGTTAAACGGCGTCTCTTTTACATCCCAGATGGGATCGTAGCGATCGGCACGCGCCTCAAGATGCGTGTGACAGTCGATCAAACCAGGCAGCACCCACTCCTTTGAGAGATCCACTACTCTCGCTTCCGCCGGAATCTGCACATCGCCGGCCGGCACGATCTTGCTTATCCGTTCGCCCTCTATCACCAGCACCACGTTATCGCGCATCTTGTCGCTGGTAGCGTCAAACAGATGGCCCGCCTTCACGTAAACCGTCGGCGGCGCAGCTGCAACGTTCGACACCGCCTGTCCACAAGCGGCGAACGTGCTGCATCCAAGGGCGAGCACCAGCAAACCGGCGCGTTGAGTTGCAGCAGGAACAGAGAACAATCTGGCCTCCAATGGGGTGGAAATATGCTCTGGACATTATAGGGATTGGGGATGCGCCAGACTCACGCTGCAGGGCTACGTCTCCGAAACTCGCCCGCTCCCAGGTAGCCTTTCGCGGCTGCCTCGATAACGGATGAGCCTCGGCTTTCTGCAAATCGGGCACTCCCATGGGTAGTAACCAAAAAACGGCAAAATATACTGTTGCAGGAAGCCGGCGCGGGGAAGGCGTCGCATACGCGGCCTCCCACAGTCCGAACACGGTACCTCGCGGGAATTCGAATCTTTCAGGGGAAACTTACCTACCAACATCAACAGCCTTTCATCGCATGGCACGGAGCCTTGTTGGCGCATGAAGGCATTCGAGCGGTCAAAACCGGGATAAGACTTCAAACCAGCGTTCAGTTCAAGCGATCAGGGATTGCATATCCTTGTAACCGATTGAGCCCGTGTTTCGCAAGTCCCGCAATCGCACGCGCCAACGTGGGCGACGCATTCAGCGACTCCGGCCGCTCCAGGCGAATGCCAAGTTTCGATGCATATTCTTTAAACGCGATGTCTACGTCGTACAGGATCTCGACGTGGTCGCACAAGAAACCTATCGGTTGCAGCAGAAGGGTTTTCACGCCTTCAGCGGCAATCGCAGTCAGCGTCTCTTCAACGGTAGGCCCGATCCAAGGACCGCCGCTGGCGCCCTGGCTCTGGAAGGCAAACCACCACTTCGGAATCTCGGGAACACGCTCTGCTACAAGCTCCGCGGTTTGCTTGGCCTCCTGCGCGTATGGATCGGCTCCTTCGCCCGGCCACAACCGCGGACCGGCGTTTTGTCCCTCAGAGACGTCGGGCGGCTGCACCGTGCGCGTCGGCACGCTGTGCGCAGTAAACAGTACTGGTACAGGCGCGGCGCCCATCTCATCTTGAAGTCGTGCTTCGGCGGCCCGCAACCGTTCTGCGAATGCCTCCGCGAGAAGAGGATCCAGTGCCCAGCCCTCGGTGAAATCGATGTTCAGCGAACCGGCCTCAGCTTGCACCGCGCGCTTGTAGAGCCCGACACTCGTACGCGAATTCTGCGGAGCAAGACAAATTACTGCTGCCGCCTCCACACCATCAGCACGCATCTTGCGGACAACATCGGGAATATAGGGCTTCCAGTTCCGCATGCCGACGTAAACCTGGGCGTCCATGCCCTCCATCACTAGTTCGGCTTCCACGAGGCGACCCTGCTCAAGCGTGATCTCGGTCAACGGACTACGCCCAATCAGTGCATACCGGTGTTTGATCTCCTCGATTACGTGCTCCGGAAGCGGTCGTCCGCTGACCACGTTGCGCAAATACTCGGGAATCTGCTCCACCGTCTCCGGCGTGCCATGCGCCAGCAGCAATACAGCCAACTTAGGCATTCTGGTTCTCCATCCGGAACTCACGCACCATGCGAACGACTGCCTGAACGTTCTCGACGGGTGTCTGAGGAACAATGCCATGACCGAGGTTGAAGATGTGGCCCGGCCGTCCCGCCGCGGCGCGCAAAATCTCCTTCACTCGAAGTTCCAGCACTTCGATCGGCGCGAACAGGGTGATGGGATCAAGGTTGCCCTGCACCGCGTGCGCATGGCCAACTTCATGCCAGCCAACGTCAAGGGACTGGCGCCAGTCGAGACCAATCACGTCTGCGCCTGTCGCAGCCATCTGCGACAGCAGACCAGCGGTTTCTACGCCAAAGTAGATCACCGGCACGCCCATCTGCTGCACGGCGCGAACCAGGCGTTTCGACGCCTCGAAAGCGTAGTCACGATAATCCTCGAGACCAAGCGAACCGACCCAGCTATCGAAGATCTGAATAACGTCGGCACCAGCCTGCACTTGCAGACGGCAGTACTCTTCCAAGACCACGACGATTTTGTCGAGGAGAGCCCGCCATGTCGGCGTGTCGCAATACATCATCTGCTTGGTGTGTATATAGTTTCTTGAACCGCCGCCCTCAATCATGTAGCTGGCAAGGGTATACGGGGCCCCGCAGAAACCAATCACGCCGAGCGTGTCGCCAAAATGCGCTGCAACCTTTTCGATCGCGCGCGCTACGTAGGCCAGATCGGCTGCACGATCGATGCGCAGCGCCTTCACATGCTCGGCCGTGCGCACCGGATGGTGCACCACAGGCCCTTCACCCGCCTGAAACTCAAACGGCAGCCCCATGGGTTCGAGCGGAAGCAGCAAATCGGCAAAGATGATGGCAGCGTCAACTCCAAGCTTTTCGGCCGCGGTGATGGTCACTTCTGCGGCCAGTTCCGGCTGCTTGCAGATTTCCACCAGCGTGTGGTGTTTGCGAACGTCGCGGTATTCCTGCATATAACGCCCGGCCTGGCGCAAAAACCAGACTGGCGTACGATCAACCGGCTTACGCAGGCAGGCTCGCACAAACCGGGTACCTTCGAGAATGGTTTCCTCGCCGGCGGGATTGTTCTCAACGATATTCATATTGAAGTGATTCTAATTTGCCACACCCATCTCATTCCTTCCCAGCAAATATCTGTTTGGGGCAGATAGCGTGTACACCCACGTTCCCGTCAACAAGTTGGGTAATATCGACGTCCACAGCAACGCTGGTCAGCATATAAGCGTCGTCACGCGATAAGTGCTTTTCCGCTACAAGGAAGTCGATCATATTGCGCACTGCCATCTCGGTTGCGGTCTTCAGATCGGGGCTGAACCCCATGCTGATGTAGCTGGTCGGAGTCTCGGCGCGCGGCCATAACAGGTGTTGATCTTTGTGAACGACGAATCGGAAGGTTCCTGTGAGAAACGTCTCCATCGCGGTGATGTCAACCTCGCCATTGCCCTGGCCCGCATGCCCATCGCCTACCTCAAAGAGCGCACCCGGAGCATGCACGGGGATGAAGAGCGTGGTACCGGCTACCAGCTCCTTGTTGTCGATGTTGCCTGCATGCATCCAGGGCGGAGCGCTGTCGTAGCGGCCGGCCGATTCGGGAGGGGCAACACCCATGCTGCCGAAGAACGGATGTAACGGGATCTCGATACCCGGCGCGAAGTGGGCGAGCATTTTTTCCCGATCGAGAGGAATGATTTTGCGCTTGCCGTATGGAAAGTCGTTGGGCAGAAATCCGCGCCCGACGGAGAAGCCGTTACAAGCAAACGGCACATCGATATCGATCTTCTCGATCTGCACTTCCAGCACATCACCGGGCTCGGCCTCGGCAATTGCCACCGGCCCGGTGAGAATATGTCCGCCGGGGCCTCGATCTTTAACCTGGTCGTAGATGGTCGCGTTATAGGCGGGAATGTCTTTGGCGTCCACTCCACCAGCCTCAAGCCGCTCGTTCGGTCCGCATGTGGAGAGTGTTTGAATTCGTACCGTTTCGCCGGAGTGGACCGTCAGTACCGGCTTGGCCTTGGACCAGTAGTAGCCCCAGGCCACAGTCGAGGGGCTTGCGGGCAGAAATACCGGACCTGCCTGCGCCGCTGCTATGCTGGTGAACACCGCCATCGCCAAAACAGAGAAAACCCTCATACGCACACCCCCGCAGTGTGAAGCCACCAGCTCAACGTAAAGTTTTTGGTCGAACGAACCAGATTGCTGCTGAGAATCGAATAATACCTGAGGCTGCGACCCTGCCGACCCAGCGCAACTCAAGTACAGGCGGAATTGCTGCGGGTTCTTGCCGGACAAATCGAGAGAGAATCTCGGCGATTTAGAGACGCAGCGTCGGCCATTTGCCACCAACGCGTTTCACGTTAAAAGTCCGTCCGTGGACTTCAAGCCGATAGGTTCCATCTGGAGGAGTTTGGGCCGCCGCAGTAATGCGCAAGCTGGTCCACACCGCGACGGTAGGCTTCTCATGATCCAGTTTGGTTACCAGAGCTACCGTGCAATCGCTTTCGAAAGCGTCTCCCCGCAAAACGCCGCGCAGGTGATCGGTTGTATGTTTCTCTTTCTTGCCTCTCTCCATACACTCCTCTGGACTGAAACCACACGCGGTTTTGGGGGAAGGAACCGTAGCAGATTTCCGGTTCCGGCTATCTTACTTCACCCGGCACAAATGTCGATATGGTCAATCGGTTTGCGGACAGTGTCAGATAGGAACATCCGTGATCGAGGGAGTCGATCCTGCGGCGCTTTCAGACGATTCTGGGTAATCTTGAAGCGCGGCCCCGCTTTTCAGGCATGGTTTTCCGCCTTCACAGTCTTAACAACGGGAACTGAACAAGAGGCAGGCTCTCGCGATAAATGATTGAGAGGAATGAAGTTTGCGACAGGTTCGCTACGAGATAGTGATCGGATAATCCAGGTTGAAGGGGAAGATCAACTCCGCCTCGGTGGCGACCGGCTTGCCATTCAACGTTGCGGGCTGAAAGCGCCAGGTTTTGACGGTTTCGAGGACGATTTTATCCAATTTGTTGCCTAATCCCTTCACGAGGCTTTCGCTCACCACCTGGCCGAACGCATCGACACTCACGTCGACCACAATTTTCTGTTCGGAGGAAGGAAGAAGCGATCGATCGGAGACAGGCGGATGAGGTGAAAAGACGGGGAAAGCCGGATGAACGTCCTCGGCATCACTCCCATTGCCCGTTATGGCGGTGGACGATCCGTCGCCATGATGAGGCGATCGCGTTGATCCTCCGCCTGACTTTTTGAGCGCAACCACTTTCATGGGGATGTCGGTCTTTTTGGCCGCATCGGCTTTCGGAGCGGGCTCGCGAGTGTGCGCGGCGAACTGCGATACCGGCAACTCGATGGTTATGGCGTGCGAACCGCCGGAGAAGGAGAGCTGCGCAACGACCTGGGTTTTGACGGGCTCGACGATCCTGATGGCGGTGCGCGTCCCGAACAAGAACACGGAGGCAAAGAAGGCGCCGTGGAAAGCAAGAGAAATGAACAGCGCGCGGAATAGGTGTTTGGAGCGGTCGACTGGAAATCGCATGTTGACCTCACCTGGGAAAGGGACGGTCCGGTGAATCGATTGTCGCACACGTGCGCAATTTGAGGGTTCGGAAGAGCCGCCGCGAACCATTGAGACCGGTCGACCACAAGTAACTGCTATCACTTGCTTCAAGTGCGCTTCATCGGCCCAAAGAACACAGCTTTCGTTATACTGATGGCACACGAAAACCCTGATCCCTATTTGTGGTGGTATCTGCCGTTTGCGCTTTAAGAGAAAAAGCTGGAAGTTAGTGGAAGTGGCGGTGCTGTGTTCGGCGGCGGTTTTGCTGGCCGGTGACAGCGGTTTCGCATTTCGCAGCGGTGTGGAAATGCATCAGATGAACCGCTTGGCGCACTATGCGCAGCAGCGGCGGCAAGCTTGCCTGGAATTGGGACTGCGATGGGAAGCCGAAGACCAGGAACGGCAATACAAGCAGGGCACAAGCGCCGGGACGAATTCGACGGTCGGTCCAATCTCCGGCTTCATTATGGATGTGACTGAGAACGAATTCGGTCACGCGGAAGGGCAATGCCACGCGGCCAATGCAAGCTACAGGGAACTCGTCGCTGAGTATTGAAGCTGAGTTCCAACTAGTTGTGAGTTGCTGTGTTTATCCTCCTATGGCGAAATTCTGTGTTTGCGGACGACGCCCTGATTGCAAAGCTCTGTTCTCGTTAACTTGGCTATAAGCAACAGAAAAGAAAGATCGTTTACAGAAACATTTCCGATATAGAAACGGACTGACGGGGGCCCAGGAAAAAGCCGGACATTCTCGCTTTGATGCCTGATATGCCCAGCGTCAGGATTGCCAGCCACCTCCAAGTGCACTGTAGAGTTGGACGAGGGCGAGCGCTTCGCCCTGTTGCGCGCTCACGAGGTTGAGTTGCGCCGCAAACAAGTTTGTGTCCGTGGTCAGAACCT
>Ga0210386_10003979_pt1 | contig 12259 bp, 10 predicted proteins | sample IncBWH32OmetaG_FD_160091 | JGI IMG/M metagenome (GOLD analysis project Ga0210386, IMG submission 160091) | Forest soil microbial communities from Barre Woods Harvard Forest LTER site, Petersham, Massachusetts, United States - Inc-BW-H-32-O ... | reverse complement strand
CCGGCGTCACGGTTATCGGTGAGGCCATCGTCGATCTCATTCCCGCCGGGCCGCCGCGGACCTTCCAGGCCGTCCCGGGCGGGAGCCCGTACAACGTCGCGATCGGCCTGGCCCGTCTCGGGCACCATGCGACGCTGATGGCGCGGCTGGCCGACACGGCGTTCGGCCGCATCCTGCGCGATCACGCCCAGGCCGAGGGCATCGACCTGCACGCCTCGCCGAGCGCCGCGGAGCCGGCCACGCTAGCCGTGGTGTCGCTGGACGCGCAGGCCCGGGCCAGCTACGACTTCTACCTCCACGGTACTGCGGACTGGCAGTGGACGGCCGAGGAGACCGGCCGCGCCCCCGCGCAGAACGCGGTGTTCCACTTCGGATCGATCGCGTCCTGGACGCCGCCGGGTGACGCCCGGATCCTCGATCTGGCGCGCCGCCTGCGCGACCGCGGCGACGTCCTCATTACCTACGACCCGAACGTCCGGCCCGGGCTGCTGGCCGATCCCGGTCACGGCCGACAGGTGGCCGAGCGCGCCATCGATCTCGCTCACCTGGCCAAGGCGAGTTCGGACGACATCGCGTGGCTCTACCCGGATCTGGCGCCCGCCGACGTCGCGCGGCGCTGGCTGGACCTGGGCGCGACCGTGGTGGTCATCACCAGCTCGGCAGACGGCGCCTCTGCCTATAGCCGCCAGGGCGGATCGGTCCGCCGGCCCGCGCTCGACGTCGCCGTGGTCGATACCGTGGGCGCCGGGGACTCGTTCACCGCGGGCCTGCTCGGATCGCTGCTCAGCGGGGGCCAGTACACGCCCGCCGACCTGGCCCGTTGCCCCGCGGACCAGCTGTCAGGGGCTCTGGACGACGCGATCTTGGTGGCCTCGCTCAACTGCGAGCGGCGGGGCAACGATCCGCCGACCGCCGCCGACGTGAAGGCGGGCCGGGAACGGCTCAAGCCGATCTGAGCGCGGCGGGCCCCTGGCTCGCCTCGTTGATCTCGGCTGGCGTCGCCCCTTGCCCGGTGCCGGTCACGGGCTTACAGTAGGCGAGGTACATCTAAAGTACTGACTCGTACTTTTGGTAAAGGCCCTGTTAGTCCACATACGCGTGCGCGAGAACACCTGTCCTGGGGCGGGAACCACGTTCCGTTCGGCCAAATAAAAAGACGTCAAGCGTAGCGGCGGGAAGTGAGCCAATGAGACCTTCAGGGCCTGATCCCGTCGTCCGTGCGACCGGAGCACCAGCGGAACTGAGCGGGCTGGCGGCCGAGTTCCCCGGCTACGAGTTCACTACGCAGCAGAAATGGGGCGGCGGCGTCGCCATCGTGGCCAGGCGGCACGGCGGCTGCGCCCAGCCAGGTCTGTACGCCGTGGTCAGCGACGACCTGGACGAGATGCGCCGCGCGCTGCTTGAGCATGAGCGGCCCCAGCTACCAGCGTGACAGTCGGCTTCAGCCGTGAAGGGAGACTTGGATGTCGATGACGTGGACCGGACGGCGTACGGGCGCTCGGCTAGCGGTAGCCGGCCTCACCCTGGGTGCCCTGGTCGCGGCGGCGCCCGCGGTGAGTGCGAGTGCCGCGAGCGGGCCGATCGTAGGTACCGCCAACGGGGCGGTCCAGGGCGTGGCCAATGGGGCGGTCGATGAGTTTCTCGGCCTCCCGTACGCCGCGCCGCCGGTCGGCGCGTTGCGCTGGCAGCCGCCGCAGCCGGCCGCCAGCTGGTCGGGCGTGCGCGACGCGACGCAGTTCGCGCCGCACTGCCCGCAGGTGGCGGGGCCGTTCGGCCAGGCCAGCACGTCGGAAAACTGCCTGTTCCTGAACGTGTTCACGCCCAGCGGTGGCAGCGACCACCCGGTGATGGTGTGGATCCACGGCGGTGCGCTGGTGAGCGGCGAGAGCAACGACTACGACCCCACGCAGCTGGTGGCAGACGGCGTGACGCTGGTCACCATCAACTACCGGCTCGGGGCGCTCGGCTTCCTGGCCCACCCGGCGCTGGCCGACGCGAACGGCCAGTCGGGTGACTACGGCCTGATGGACCAGCAGGCCGCCCTGCGCTGGGTGCAGCGCAACATCGCCGGCTTCGGCGGCAACCCGCATAACGTGACCGTCTTCGGCGAGTCCGCGGGCGGCCTGTCCACGCTGTCGCAGGTGGCCTCGCCGCAGGCCAAGGGGTTGTTCGAGAAGGCGATCGTGGAGAGCGGCTCGTATAACCTCACGCAGACCTCACTGGCCAGCGCCGAGTCCGCCGGCGAGGCATTCGCGACCAAGGCGGGATGCGCCAGCCAGACCGCGGCCTGCCTGCGCAGCCTGTCCGTCTCGACCATCCTGGCCGACCAGGACGCGGCCGGCTACACCCCGAACATCAACAGCGAGGTGCTGCCGGAGTCGCTGGGGACCGCCTTCGCCACCGGTAACTTCAACCGCGTCCCGATCATCAACGGGACGAACCGCGATGAATGGCGGCTGTTCGTGGCGCTGAGCGAGCTGGAGGGCAACCCGGTCACGGCATCGAACTACCAGAGCATGATCTCCTCCACGCTCGGGGTTCCCGCGGCGGTCGCGGCGGTCATCGCGGCCAAGTACCCGCTGACCGCGTACCCCAGCCCGTCGGTCGCCCTCGGCGCGGTCGGCACCGACGCCATCTTCGCGTGCCCAGCGCTGAGCATCGATCAGTCCGTCTCGCGCTTCGTGCCGACCTTCGCCTACGAGTTCAACGACGAGAACGCGCCGGAACTCTTCCTTCCTCCGGTCAGCTTCCCCTACGGCGCGGCCCACGCGTCCGAGATCCAGTACCTGTTCGGGCTGCCGACGGCCGCGTTCGGCAAGGCGCTCTCGGCGCAGCAGGAGCAACTGGCGGCGACCATGAAGGGGTACTGGACGAACTTCGCCAAGAGCGGGTTCCCGTCGTCGTCCGGCGTCCCGTTCTGGCCGCTGTTCAACGGGCTGACCCAGCCGATGCAGTCGCTGGTACCGCCCGTGCCGCAGACCGAGAACACCTTCGCGATCGCGCATAGCTGCGCGTTCTGGACCGCCCTGGAAGCGGCCTGACCCTTGATCATGCGGGCGGGGCTACGCCGGCCCCGCCCGCACCGGTCATTCGCGTTCCACGAGGCGAAGCCCTCGTTGCGGCGTCCACGACTCGATGACCAGCAACGTCGCCTCCGGGTTCAGGCGGGTGGTGACGACCTCGGAAATATCGGCCACAAACAGATCTCCGGCGGCCCCTTCGCCGATCGGTCCGGCGAGAACCGCCCGTCCGGCGATCTTCGCCTCGCCCGGCCACTCGGCCTCCTGGCCGTCCTGCGGGTGAAACGTCGGACCGTGCAGGGCGAATCTCGGATCGCGCCTCAGATCCGCCCCCTTGAGCGCCCCCGGCATCGACCCGAACTTGAGCTCACCGTCAGCGAACTCGCACTCGATGCCCGAGATCCGCGGTGAGCCGTCGGCCCGCAACGTCGCGATCGTCTTGTGCCTGCCCGCGTCGAACAGTCGCCGCACCCGCGCCGCGAACTCGGGCTCCGCCTGCTCCATGTCCTTCCACGCTGTCATAGCCGCAGTATGCGCGTGATCCCCTTCCGGGGCACAGGCAACGCGCCCTATCTCGCTGAGTCTGGCCCGGTATCGCTGTCCGGCCGGGAGAGAGCGGCCTGGACATTATCGAAGATAGCCTCAAGTTCCAGGTCGTGACCGGGCTCGATCCGCTCACGCCAGAGCACCTCATACCTGCCGACCGCGTAGCCCTCGACGGTGTGACGCAAGACCGTCGCGCCGGCCGCGGATTCCACCTCGAACCAGTGCTCAACCCGCAATTCATCCGGCCTGATCGTCCTGAACGCGCGCAGCGCACCCGGGCGATCGAATTCTTCCCACAACATCCGCCCGGCCTCGTACAGGCGATCCCCCACCAGCCGTGGGGCTGGCTGGAACTCCGTCGGCCAGATGCGGTCGAAGTCGGCGATGAGCGGAGCGATCCGCTCGGGGGGCGCCATGAGTATCCGCTCGTGACGGTTCATGATCTTCATCCGGTTACCTCACCAGGATTCCGTACGCTACCGTATGGTGCTTACCCATACGATAGCGTATGGTCATGCGCAAGCCACATCCGGGTCCGCTTACTCCTGGCGACTGGGCCAGGGCAGCGCTGGCCGCGATCGCCCGGGGTGGCATCGCGGCGGTCGCCGTGGAAAGCGTCGCCGCTGATCTGGGGGCCACCAAGGGCAGCTTCTACTGGCACTTCAAGAACCGGGATGCTCTGATCCAGGCGGCGCTAGACATGTGGGAGCAGAGCCGCACCGAATCGGTGATCGAAGAACTGGACCATGAGCCCGACCCAGCCGAACGCCTGAGGAAGCTCCTGGAGGCTGCCTTCGAGCGCGTCCCGGCCGACCGCGCCGAGATCGCCCTGCTCGCTGACCCCGGGCATCCGGCCGCGACCGCCGCAGTACGGCGGGTCGCACAGCGGCGGATCACCTATATCGCCGAACAGCTGGAAAAGCTGGGCTGGGCCCACGACGAGTCCCAGGACCGTGCTGTCGTCCTGTACTACACCTATGTCGGCTACCTGCAGATGGCCCACGTGGCACCCGAGGTGGTCGGCGACGATACCCGCCAGCGGCACGTCCATCTGATCCTCGGTAGCCTCGTAGCGGCGCATCGGACCGCGCGGGCCGGCGGTCCTTAGTCGCGCAACGGGGCGTTCGGGCCGTCGGGAGAATCCATCCGGCCGGCGACGACCCGCTGCACGGCTTCTGCCACCTCAGCCTCAGGCAGGCGCCTGAACCCGTCGCCGGTGACCGTGGTCACCACCGGGAAGATGCGCCGGACCATATCGGGCCCGGCCGTTGCCGAGTCGTCATCAGCCGCGTCATACAGGGCTTGCAGACAGCACAGCACGGCCTGACTGGTCGGCATGCCGTCGGTGTAGAGCTTCTTCAGGGCTCCCCCGGCGAATACCGACCCCGATCCGATCGAGTAGAACCTGTGCTCCTCTGACGGGCCGCCGGTTGGATCGTAGCTGAAGATCCGCCCGGTACCGCTGTCCAGGTCGTAGCCGGCCAAGAGCGGGACCAGCACCAGCCCCTGCATGGCGAGACCGAGATTACCCCGGACCATGGTCGCCAGCCGGTTCGCCTTACCCTCCAGCGACAGCGACCGGCCCTCCATCTTCTCGTAATGCTCCAGTTCAACCTGGAAAAGCCTGGCGAACTCAAGGCCCAGGGCCAGGACGCCGGCGATACCCACCGCGGAGAACTGGTCACAGCGGAACACCTTATCCACGTCTCGTTTGGAGATCATGCTCCCCGAAGTGGCGCGCCGGTCGCTGGCCAGCACCACGCCCTCTTCGCACACCAGCGCCACGATCGTCGTGGCATGCGTCAGCGCACCTGCCGTACCGCTCGCTCCCGCGAAATCCCGCAACGACCCGCCCGGAAGCAACTGCGGCGCATACGACGACAAGAACCCCGCGAAAGACGAAGACTCCGAAGCCGGGAAAGGAACACGCCGACCGCGCCGATCCACGTACATTTGCGCCTCCTGAGTCCGCCGCCTACTCCCCATCCCCAGGCCACCCTATGGCTTCGCCCGTCGCGGGGGGAACGGCCTCCGGCCGACTGCTGACCCGCGCGACCCAGGGACGGGCGGTCACTGGGTGCTGCGTTCTCGCTGCAGGTAGCCGGCCGTCATCCCGCCGTCGACGAGCAGCGTGGTCCCGGTGATGAACTCGGCCTCACCGCTGGCGTAAAACACCGCCGCGGCGGCCACGTCGCTGGCCTGGCCGATCCGGCCGATCGGCGGCAGCGGCCAGTCGTTCTCGCTCTCGCCGCTGTCCTGCTCGCCGGGCGGCGCCATGTGCCGCATGCCGGGCCACGTGTCACCCGGGCACAGCACGTTCGAGCGCACGCCGTCCGGGCCGCCGTCCAGCGCGAGCATCTTGCCCAGCATGACCACCGCAGCCTTGGTCACCGAGTACAGGCCGATAGCCTGCTCGCCCCAGATCGCCGCATCGGAGGCAACGTGGATCATGCACCCGCGGCCGCGAGCCAGGTGCGGGTAGGCGCACTGGGCGTAGAGCAGATAACCCCGGACGTTGATGTTCATCACCCGGTCATAGTCGGCCAGCGGCGTGTCGATCAGCCGGGCCGTTACCCCCACGCCTGCGTTGTTCACCAGCACGTCCAGGCCGCCGAGATGGCCCACGGCGGCACTGACCGATGACGCGACCGCGTCCGGGTCGGCGGCATCCGCGGCCACGAACCGGGCGCCCGGCCCGAGCGCCTGTTCAGCGCGCTCGCCCAGGTCATGATCCCGGCCGGTGATCACCACCCGCGCGCCCTCGCGCTGGAAGCGCCCGGCTATGGCCAGGCCCAGGCCAGTGGAACCACCAGTGACCAGCGCGCGCTTCCCCTCGAGCAAGCCCATGATCCCTCCAGTTACCCCGGCCGCCCGGGATGAGGGCTAAGGCCCTTTGCGGGACGGGCGCGAGCAGACCAAGAGTACGGGCCCGGTCGAGGGCCTCCAGGCGGCGGTGCGCACCGAGCTTGTCGTACAGGTGCCGCATGTGCGTCCGGACCGTGTTCACCGACACATAAAGCTCGCGGGCGATCTCTGGCGCGGAAAGGCTGGTCTGCAGGAAGCGCAGGACGCGGGTCTCGGCCTGGCTGAGCGGTTCGGGCAGTTGCTGCGGCTTGGGCAGGTCCTGCGGCTTGGCCAGTTGCTGCGGCTTGGGCAGGTGCTGCGGCGCGGGCAGGTGCTCGGGTAGGCCCGCGGCGGGCGCCGCCGGCGTCCTCCCGCCTAGCATGCTGATGATCTTCCTGATCAGCTCGGGGTGCGCGGTGCCCTGCCGGGCGTGGCGTTCAAGCAGCCCCGACACCGGGTGCAGCAGGAACGGGAAGAGCAGGCCATCAGGCTCGGCGAGATCGAGCCCTCGCTCGAGAGCGTGTCCGGCAGCCTCCTGCTCACCGAGCGCGTCCCGGGCGCTCGCCTCCAGCAAGAAAGCCGCGATCTGCCACACCTGATGGGATCCCGGGGCCGAGCCGTCGAGGACGGGCGCGAGCGCGGCGGTCGCCGCTCGCGGGTTGTCCTGGGCGAGCCGCAGCGCCGCGACAGCGGTGCGGATACCTGGCCTTTCGCGTTCGGATTCGGCTGTCTCGGTCAGGGCGGCATTGGCTTGTGCGGTCTCCCTCAGCCGCACGAGAGTGTGCAGGAGGAACGCGCGCACCTCCGTCGTGAGTGGGTGCGCTGCAATGAGCAGCCGTCCGGGCAGGCACCCGGCGGCACGGAACGCGACTAGCGCCGCCTCGACACGACCGCGGGCGATCTCGAGAAACCCTCGAACCGCATGGAACAGCATTCCTGTCGCCGGCTCGACCTCGGATCGGAGCGCATAATCGCCCTCCATGAGCCACCGTTCCGCCTCATCCAGTTCCCCCTGCCAGATCAACGAGCCAGCCAGCATCGGATAGGCGATCGCGACGAGCGGCTCCCCGCCCCAGCCGTGCCGTAGCGCCAGCTCGATCGCTTGTCGGCCGCGCTCTACCGCCAGTGCGGGCGACCGGAAGCTCGCGAGCAATCCCCAGTGCGCCAGGCCGTTGATCTCTAGGAAGGGCCGCCCGATCCGGCGCGCCAACGCGACACCCCGCTCAAGGTGCCCTTCGGCTTCGTGGAGTCGCAAAGACCAGAGCTCGGCGATGCCCAGGCTGATCAGCGCGAGCGCGCGCAGCTCTTCGCCGAGCCCGAGCCGCGCCACGTCCAGAGCGCCAGCCGACTGCAGCTGCTCCACCTCCTCGGCAACAGCCTGGAGATCACCGCGCTGACGGGCGAGGTCAAGCCGCAGGACGGCCAGCGTGACACGGAAATGGTCGCGCCTGCCCGCGGGCACCGATGCTTCCCCCGCTGCGGCGACCGCTAGATACCGCGCGCCCTCCTCCAGCGATCCACGCATCAGCTCGGCGGCGGCCGCTATCGCGGTGAGTTCCGCATTGGCGGTGAGGGCGTCGGCCGGGAATGAGGTGACGAGCTGATGCGCGGTGGCGACTTGTCCGCTGAGGGTGATGTCGAGCCAATGATCGGCCAGCAGGCGGCCGGCCCGCTCCCAGTCCTGCGCCGCCTGGGCGTGGCGGACCGCCTCCACCGGGAATCCATGTCCGGCGAACCAGTCGGCCGCCGTTACGTGCAGGGCGGCTAGTTCAGCCGGCTCGGTATGCCGCAGCTCCAATTCGAGCAGATCGGCGAACAGCGGGTGGTAGCGAAACCAGGATCGCCGCGCGTCCAGTGCGACCACGAAGGCCCCGGCCTGCTCTAGCTCCTGCAAAATCCGCCCCCCGCCAGACCCCCCGGTCAGCAGGTCAGCCAGCGGGCCGCTCACCCGCTCGAGCACGGAGGTCCGCGACAGCAGCCGTCGGACCTCCTCGTTCTGCCGCTCGAGGACCTCGGCGAGGAGATATTCGGCCACCGTGCGTTCGCCGCCGCAGAACTCGGCCGCGAACCGTTCCGGATCGGGGTGCCCGGTCAGTGACAGCGTGGCCAGCCGCAACCCGGCCGCCCAGCCCTCCGTCCGCTCGTGCAGCAGGGCCAGGGCTGATTCGGACAGCCGCACTCCGGCGGCCTCGAAAAGCGTTCCCGCCTCGTCGCGGCTGAACCGGAGACTGGCCGCGCGGATCTCGGTCAGCTCGCCTTCCAGCCGTAGCCGGTGCAGGCCCAAGCGCAGATTGTGCCGGGTGGCGAGCACGAATCGCAGCTCGGCCGGCGCGCGCGTTACCAACAGCTCGAGCTGCCGCAGCGCCTCGGCGGAGCCCAGCGCGTGCACGTCGTCGATGACCAGCCAGATCCGGTCCCGCAGCGAGCCCAGGTCCGCCAGCAACCGCTCGACGACCGCCCACCCGTCCAGATCCGGCGCGGCGGTCAAGGGTCGTACGAGCGACGAACCGGCCGCCGTGTCCCGGAGCGCGTCGGCCACCGAGGTCCAGAACCGCTGCGGGTCGCGATCCTCGTCTTGTACTGACACCTGGGCGGCATGCTCGGCCAGGGCCGCGTCATCGATCCATGACCGCAGCAGGACCGACTTGCCGCTCCCGGCTGGGCCCGACACCACCGTGACGCGTCCGGCCCGGTCGAGCCGCTCGAACAGCTGACGGCGGACGACCACTCCGCCTCTGACGTCGCGACCCGGATCGCCGGCGGACTTCTCGCTCATGGCGGTCACCTCGATGCACGGATCCAGCGGCACGGTCCTTGTGTCAACAGCCGCGAACGTCAAGACAACTCCTCGGTGCGTGATGGCCAGGTATCCAAGCGGCGCGTACCAGCGGGCGGCCTAAGGGGATATCCCATGGTCACGACTATTGCTTATTCTCCTATCGGAATCATCGTCACCAGCATGAATCGGCCGCTGCTAGCTGGCGGTAAGCGGGCGCTGCTGGCTGGCGGTAAGGAGCCGGTACACGCTAGCCGGGTATGCTCCGTGGCTCGTTCGTGATCTTGGTGGGGTGGCGCGGGGTGTATCACGGGCCGTTCGGCTTAATGATCGTCTGCGGTTACGGGGAGCAGCACGGTCAGTACGGTGCCGGCCTCGGCCGGGCTGTGAAGGGCCATGCTGCCGCGTTGGTGAAGGCCTCGGCGGCGACATAGTACGCGGTGATCTCGCAGGGCTGGGCGATTGGAGACCGAACGCGAGTGTTCAGCTGACCATCGCGGACGGGCCCTAGGCCCGGCGAGGTTACAAGCTAGCCGTGATGCGGGCGCCGGGCCGCGCTGGCACACTGGTCGCATGCCGCTACAGTGCCTCATCGTCGATGACTACCACCCGTTCCTCAAGGCAGCTCGGGCCAAGCTGGAGCGGCAGGGCGTGGCCGTGATCGGTGTCGCCAACAACGGCTCCGAGGCGCTGCGCCAGGCGCGCGAGCTGAGCCCGGACGTGGCCCTGGTCGACATCTCGCTCGGCACGGAGAGTGGTTTCGACGTCGCACGGGAGATCAAGCCCTACGTCGGGATCGTGATCCTGATCTCCTCCGACGATCACTACGCGACCGACGACTATGCCGAGCTCATCGCAGGCAGTCCAGCGGTGGGCTTCTTGAGCAAGGCCACGCTGTCAGCGGACGCGATCAGCAGGCTCGTCCCGTAGCCGTGTGGGACGGCGAACACCGGCTGGAGTGGCGCCGCCTTGCAGGCCGGTCCTGCCTCAGCCGCCCATCGTGCATCGTGGTTACATATTTGAGTGAGTGATCTAAGCGATCCCGGCCGTCCGATACGGGTAGTTCTGGCCGAGGACAACGTGCTGTTGCGCGAGGGTGTGGCGGGGCTGCTGGAACGGGCGGGATTCGAGGTCGTCGGCCAGGCCGGGGACGCGGACCGCCTCATCGCCCTGGTCCGGACGCAGCGTCCGGATCTCGTCGTGGTCGACATCCGGATGCCACCCGGGCATTCCACCGAGGGGCTCACCGCGGCGCTGACCATCCGCAAGGAGTTCCCGGAGATCGGCATCGTGGTGCTGTCGGCCTTCGTGCACGCGGAGCACGCGGTCGAACTGCTTTCCAGCGGGCAAGGGATCGGTTACCTGCTCAAAGACCGCGTCGAAGACGTCACGGAGTTCGTCCAGTCGCTGCAGCGCGTCGCCGACGGCGGCATGGTAATCGACCCGGCCCTGGTGCAGGACCTGGTTCGCAGCCGGCAGGACCACGATCCGTTTGGCGTGCTGAGCGCCCGCGAGCGGGAGGTTCTCGCGCTGATGGCCGAGGGCCGCTCGAACGCGGGGATCGCCCGGCAGATCTGGGTCGCCGAGTCAACGGTGGAAAAGCACGTGCACAGCATCCTCGGCAAGCTCGACCTTCCGGAAAGCGCCGATGATCATCGCCGAGTGCTGGCCGTGCTGGCCTATCTCAGCTCCGCTGGAACCTGACCGACGATCCGGTCACCCGTCGCGGTTCCTCTCGTGCGGTTGCCGAAGTCCGCGTCCAGTTCCGCGGAAGTTCAGCACCGCCAAGGCTTAGGGCGGGGAGTAGTCACGATTGGAAGAACTGCTGCCACAGCAGCAGGATGTTCAGAGCGATGATCACGGCCACGCACATGCCGCCGGCGATGATGGTGCGGCGCCGGTTTACGTAGCAGCCCATCACGTCGCGCCGGCTGGTCAGGATGACGAGCGGCACCAGCGCGAACGGGATGCCGAAGGACAGCACGACCTGGCTGAGCACCAGGGCGCTGGTGGGGTTGGCCCCGGCCGCCAGGATCGCCAGCGCCGGGAGCATGGTGACCGCCCGGCGGGCTAGCAGCGGGACCCGGAGCCGGACGAAGCCGGCCATGATGACCTCGCCCGCGTAGGTGCCGACGCTGGAGGAGGAGACGCCGGAGGCCAGCAAAGCCACCGCGAACACCAGCGCCGCGCCGCCGCCGGCGAGCCGGCCGAGGGCGGCGTGGGCCTGGCCGATGGTGTCCAGCCCGGCCAGCGCCGGGGTGTGGAAGGCGCGGGCGGCAACGGCGAGCATCGCCATGTTCACCAGGCCGGCCAGGCCCAAAGCCGTGAGCACGTCCAGTTGCTGGAACCGGAGCAGGCGGCGGCGGTCACGGTCATCGCGGCTGGGCGTGCGGTCTTTGGTCAGGGCCGAATGCAGGTAGATGACATGCGGCATCACGGTGGCGCCGAGGATCCCGACCGCCAGGTACAGCGAGCCGGCGCCATCTAGGCCGGGCACCAGGCCATGCAGCGAACCGGGGACGGACGGGCCGAGCCGGAGGGTCTCATACAAGAAGCCGGCGACGACGAAGCCGAGCAGCGCGATGATCGCCACCTCGAAGCGGCGCCGACCACGGGCCCGCAGACCCAGGACGGCGAAGGTGATCAGCCCGGTGATCAGCCCGGCCGACAGCATCGGCACGCCGAACAGCAGGTTCAGCCCGAGCGCCGCGCCGATGAACTCAGCGACGTCGGTGGCCATGGCCACCACCTCGCCCTGTACCCACATACCCCAGGTGGCCGGGCGGGGAAGCCGGTCGCGGACCAGTTCGGGCAGCGCGCGGCCGGTGACGATACCGAGCTTGGCCGACAGGTACTGCACCACCATCGCCATCAGGTTCGCGGCCAGGACCACCCACAACAGCAGGTAGCCGTACTGCGCGCCGCCCTGGATGTTGGTGGCGAAGTTCCCGGGATCGACGTAGGCCACCGACGCGACGAACGCCGGGCCAAGCATGGCCAGGGCGCCCCGGATCCGTCCCCGGGCCAGCAGCCGGTCAAGCGCGCTCGGGCCGACGGTCAGCGAGGGCTCCTG
>Ga0210386_10003978_pt1 | contig 12262 bp, 9 predicted proteins | sample IncBWH32OmetaG_FD_160091 | JGI IMG/M metagenome (GOLD analysis project Ga0210386, IMG submission 160091) | Forest soil microbial communities from Barre Woods Harvard Forest LTER site, Petersham, Massachusetts, United States - Inc-BW-H-32-O ... | reverse complement strand
CTGTGGCGCCGCGAACCGGGGTGCGCTGGTGGAACTCACCGCGGCTGATAGCACGCGTGGAGGCGGCCAGCGAACGAATGGGGGTGCTGATGCCGACGGCAAAGAAATAACCGAAGAGAATTGCGACCAGGATCACGACGCTGACGAAGGCCAGGGCCTGCTGGTTGAGTTCCGTGACGCCGGCGTCGGCGCGGGCTTCGTCGACGCTGCGTTCGGCGATGACGGCCCAGTTCACCTCGGGGAAGGTGCTGTAGGTGCCGACCATCTCCACCCGGCGATTGCCGTCTTTTTCGATAAAGTGCACGGTTTCGGTGTTGCGCAATTCCTTCGGGAGCGCTTTGATCTGGGCCACCATGTGCGACTTCTCGCTCAGATCTTCGCCAGGCACAAAATGCTTGGTATCCGGATGGGCGACGATGTGGCCATAGTGGTCGACGATAAAGACGGTGCGGCCGCGGACGCTGGCGTCCTGCAGGCGATGGAGAATGGGGTCGAGCGAAACCACGGCTGCGAGCATGCCGGTGAAGTTGTCTTGGTCGTCTTTCAAAGGGACCGCGATTACGAAAGCGGGGCGATTGTCCGGCGCCAGGGCCAGAGGATCGCTGCGGAATTTTACGGACTGGACGCAAGTGACGAAAGCGCGCTGGAGAGCCTTGGCGACGAAGGGGTCCTGCTCGGCGCGGAAATTTCCCTGGGAAGCGCTGGTGCCCTTGCCGTCGCGGCCCACGGCGGTCAGGTAGACGAACGAGTTGCGGTTGGAATCGACAAAATTCTCGAGGAGCCGGGTGACTTTGGGTTCGGCGACGGGGTCGGTGACGTTGTCGATGAGGCCGGTAAGGGTCAGAATCTGGCGCTGGCTGATCAACTGTTGGGTCAGGTTGGCTTCGAAGAACTGGATTTCCTGCGCGAGGGAGCGGCTCATTTCCGTTTGCTGCACCCGCTCCGTATCCACGAGCTTTTCCTGGCTGAGTTCGAGAACCTGGCGGTGATACAAACCGATGGGAAGCGCGCTCACAAGCAGGAGCGCACCGAGCACAAGCCAAAGGATGCGCACCCGGCCGGAACGGAGGCGCGTCAAAAACGATGGAACAATCTCCGCCATCGCAACAGATTGATTTTAGAGGGCGGGAGAGGGGAAAGCGGCTGGCCTAAAGGACAGGGGGAGCGGAAATGCAACTGGGACGGAGGTACTGGGAGGATGGTAATCAGTAACCGGTAATCAGTAAACAGTAAGAGCGGTGGTCGGGATTGTTGAATTTGGTGGCTTGGGCTCTGAAGATAACAGCGATCAGATAGCAGAGAGCAGGAGGCGTGGAAGCGGCGTCCACGCAGGCGGGATTAGCGGAAATGGGTGATTTTGGGGATCGTCGGAATTTGTGCTTATCTTCTCTGCCTATTTTCGCCGCTTAACTTGGTTACTTATCCGGGGCGGCTACTCTCGTTTTAGGGGCCGTTCCATGATGGCGCGGATGGCTTCGCGGGGGGAATTGCCGAGGTGGAGGATGCTGTGCACTTGTTGGGTGATGGGGAGCTCGATGCGGTTTTCGCGGGCGAGGGCCAGGAGGGCGGCGGTTGTGCCGACTCCTTCGGCGATCATGGTCATGCCTGCCAGGATTTCGGCGAGAGAGCGCCCCAGGCCCAATTCGAATCCAACGCGGCGGTTGCGGCTTTGAGCGCCGTAGCAGGTGAGAATGAGGTCTCCCATGCCCGCGAGGCCGCTGAGGGTTTCGGGCTTGCCGCCGAGAGCGGAGGCGAGGCGCGTCATTTCGGAAAGCCCACGGGTAATTAGAGCGGCCAGCGAGTTTGCTCCCAAGCCAAGACCCTGGCAAGCGCCGGCGGCGATGGCCATGACATTTTTCATGGCACCGGCGAGTTCCACACCCACGACGTCGTCGTTGGTGTAGAGGCGAAAGGACGGGCCGGAAAATTCCTCCTGCAGAAACGCGCCCAGGGCCGGATCCTGCGAAGCGAGCGCGACGGCGGTCGGCTGGCCTTGCGCGGCCTCGGCTGCGAAAGAAGGGCCGGAAAGCACCGCGACGGCCGGCACGAAACGCGCGTTGAGAACTTGCGAAATGACCTCGCTCATGCGCAGGTGGGTCGCCGGCTCAAGCCCCTTCGTGGCGTTGACGAAGACTGCCTCTCGCGAGAGATAGGGAAGCGCCAGGGCGAAAATTGCGCGGGTGTGCGCGGAGGGCACGACGCCGAGAACGATTTGAGCTTCGTGCAAGACTTCTTCGAGGTTCGCGGAGGCCCGAACGGATGGCGGGACGGCCACGCCGGGCAGGTATTTCCTGTTTTCGCGGTCGCGTTCGATGGACTCCGCGAGGGAAGCGTTGCGGACCCACAAGCGGAGATCATGTTTGCGCCGGCTATTGGAGAGTACAACGGCAAGACCGGTGCCCCAGCTTCCTCCGCCGAGGATTGCGATGCGGCTCAAGCGGCGTCTCCGCTGGATTTGCCGAATGAAAACTTGGGTTCTGTGCCGTCCACAAGGCGCTGGAGGTTGGCGTCGTGCTTGAAGATGATAAGGGCGGTGGCGAAGAGCGTGCCGAAGTCGACCATCAATGGCGGCGCGTGGCCGGGCGCCCAGAGGAAGTACATCAGCAACGGCATCGCTGCCGCCGCGGATACGGAGCCGAGAGAAACATAGCGCCATGCCAAGCTCACCAGAATAAAAACAAGCAGCGCACTGAGAGCAGCCATCGGAGAAAGCATCAGGAAAACACCGAGCGCCGCGGCGACGCCCTTGCCGCCATTAAATCCAAGCCAAACCGGAAAGCAGTGGCCGAGCAGAGCGAATACGCCTGCGAGCATCAAGGCGGTGGAATTTTGTTCGGAGAAACGCCCGGCGAGCCAGACGGCGGCGGCACCTTTTGCAACGTCGAGCAAGAGCGTAAGGATTCCCGCGGCCGGGCCGACGACGCGCGCGACGTTGGTGGCGCCGATGTTTCCACTGCCGGATTTGCGGATGTCGCTTCCCGCAAAGAGTTTTGCGAGGATCAGGCCAAACGGAATGGAGCCGAGGAGGTACGCGGCGGCCAGAAGAAGGGAAGTGGTCGGCGTGAAAAACGACATGCAGCGCTAAGCCTCCGAGGCAAGGTGGAACGTTTGCAACGTAGTGTACTCCGCTCCCGTGGGTTTGAGCTTGCTTTCAATGAGATGGAACTCTGCCGCCTGAAGTGAGCCAAATGCCTGTGCGTGCTTTTCTTGAATCGCGTGGTGCAAATTTGGCGGAATGCCCGGGAGCGGAAATCTTGCCAACGTCAGATGCGGAGTAAACGGGCGGTCCTCGAGAGGGAATCCGAGGCGATGCGCGGCCTGATCGATGTCCGCAGCAAGGGATTTCAGGTTCGCGGAGGCCTGCATTCCGGCCCAGAAGACACGGGGGCGCTTTTCGTTGGGGAAAAAGCCGAGGCCGCGAAATTCGAGGGTGACCGGCTCGGGGGAACGAACTGCAACGAGCACGTTTTGCAGCGGGCCCAGTTTCGCGGGTTCTGTTTCGCCGAGAAATTTCAGGGTGAGGTGCAGATTTTCGGCGCGAACCCACTTCACGTTCGGAGCCACGGCGCGAAATTCTTTCAGGAGAGATGCGAAGCCGGTTCGAATGTTTTCCGGAATTTCGATGGCGATGAAAAGTCGCACTTAGGGAACCTGCCTCAATTGGCCGGATTGACGCGGCGAGGCTGGGGTTTGCCTTCGAAGAGGTAGTGAACGCGAACCATGTCGAGGGCAAACTGCGAGGCGTAGAAGCGGATCATTTCCCGGTCGCCGGGAAGATGAACGAGGCGGTCCTTCGTGCCCGCGGGAGTTGCCAGCGCGATGTGCACGGTGCCGACCGGTTTTTCTTCGCTGCCGCCGCCCGGGCCGGCGATGCCGGTGATGCCAACGCCGAATGTGCTGCCGACGCTGCGGCGGATGCCTTCGGCCAGGGCGATCGCCACCTCGGCGCTGACCGCGCCTTTGGAGGCGATGAGTTCGGCGGGCACTTCCGTCCACACGGTTTTTCGCTCGTTGCTGTAAGAGACCACGCCGCCCAGAAAATAGGTGGAGCTTCCCGGGATGCGGGTCAGGCGTTCGGCGAGAAGTCCGCCAGTGCAGCTTTCGGCGGTCGAAATTGTGGCGCGATTGGTGGTGAGGAGTTCCGCGACAACGTCTTCCAGAGTGACGGCTTTGTGGGCAAAGATGCGGTCGCCCAGCGCAATTTCGAAACTGCGGATGATTTCGTCGAGCGAGGTTTCGGCCTGAGTGGCGTCGTCGGTCCAGAGGCGGAGATGAATCTGGATTTCGCCGGGCGCGGCGAGGATTGTGGTGTTCACCTGGGGGTACCGCGTGTAAATCGGGCGGATACGCTCTTCGACGTGGGATTCGCCGAGACCGGTGACGCGCAGCTCGCGGTGAAACATGCGCACACCGGATACGCGGCGTTGCAGGCGCGGGAGCACCTGTTCGAGGAATAGAGGTTTTAGTTCGCGCGGGGGGCCGGGGAGGAGCGCGACCATGCGGCCTTTGTCTTCGATCCAGAGACCGGGGGCGGTGCCGCGGGGATTTTCGAGGACTTCGGCGCCTTCGGGGACCATGGCCTGACGGAGATTGACGGCCGGCATGTCGCGCTTGAAGCTGCGGAATCTCGCTTCGATGGCACGAACGACTTCGTCATTGCGCTGCAGGCGGCGGCCGAGAAGTTCGGCGACGGTTTCGCGGGTCAGGTCGTCTTCGGTGGGACCGAGGCCGCCGCTGGCAATCACCACGGGCACGCGATTCAGAGCGTCGCGGAAGGCTTCCGCGAGGAGTTCGCGATTGTCGCCGACGATAGTCTTGCGCAAGACTTCGATGCCGAGCTTATTTAGTTCTTCGGTGAGGAAGAGCGAGTTGGTGTCCACCCGGTCGGGGGTGAGGAGTTCGGAGCCAACGGCGATGATTTCGGCTTTCATGGAGATTATTGTAGCTCACCCGGTGCAGCGGACGGGTTGAATGGGAGCCGAATAAGGGAGATTAACCGTGGAGAGGCAGGCCGCGGACGTTCCAGTCGATGGTGAAGAGGGAGCTGTTGGCGGCGAGAATGCCGCGGCCGCTTGGAAGGAGCGCCAGACCCACCAGGGCGGAGCCGCTGAGGACGTGTTCGGCGTGGCCTTGGGGAGAGATGCGCACGACACCGCGACGCCCGCCGAAGGAGGCGACCACGTATAGATTTTCATCCTGATCGAAGGCGAGGCCTTGCGGGCGGCCGAGGCCGCGGTAGAAGACGTGCACTTCGCCATTTTGCGTGATGCGGTAGACGCGGTCGTAGCTGGAGGTGGTGGGGCCGCTCACGTAAAGTTCGCCGCTGGGGTGGAACGCCAAATGGTAGGCGGCGATGGAAGGCTCGAGCGTGGCGAAGACGAAAATTTCGCGCTCGGGACTGATCTTGAAAATTGTGCCGCTGCGGTCGCCGACGAACAGATTGCCTTTCGCGTCAAAGGCCAGGCCGGTTGCGACGCCCATGCCTTCGATCCATTGTTCGCTGCGGCCGTCGGGAGTGACACGATAGATTGTGCCGTCATGGCGGCAGGAAACGAAGAGATCGCCTGTCGCACTGAGGGCCAGGCCCGTTGGATTCACCAGCGAAGTCACGAAGGGTTTTACGGTATAGCTGGTGTTGATCTTGTAGAGGGACACGGGGACGCGCTGGCCGCGAGGACCGCTGAAGGTGACGTAGATATTTCCCTGGGAATCCACGGCGGGATTGGTTACGGGGTGCAGGTTGTCGGCGATCTGGAAGCCGAGCGCCACCGGGAACGGCTGGCTTTCGCTTTGGGCGTTCACGATCTGGATGGTGCGGCCGTTGGCGTTTTCCGGCACGCGCGCAATCAGGCGATTGCTGCTGGAGAGAGAAAGCGCCGCTTCAGACTCGCCAAAGCGAACCAGCGGGCGGCCGCCGTGGCGCGAGGTAAAGCCGCTGCCAAAAATTGCGATTTCGCCGCCAGGAATGGCAGCAGCGGGGGCAATTCGCTCAATGTGAGGGATGCCGTTCTTTTCTGATGTGGTGCCAAACCCGAATTTCATTGCCGTTGCCCAAAGATCATAGCCAATGAAAGTGTAACGCGAGACGCAGACAAATGGCAGCGTAGACCCCGGCCATCCAGTCGTCGGCCATGATGCCCCAGCCGCCGGGGAGTTTTTCGAGGCGGCGGCAGGGGAAGGGTTTGGCTATGTCAAAGAGACGGAAAAGCAAGAAGCCGGCGAGCAAGAATTTCCAGTTGAGGATGCTCATGCCGGAATAAAGGGCGAAGGTGGCTGCATCTTCGGACCTTAGGAAGAGCATTGGGCCGACCGGGGCCAAGCTCAGGAGGAGTACGAGGTGCACTCCGGAAACTTCGTCGATCACCACGAATTGTGGGTCTTTCAGACCAGCAAATTCAGCAACTTGCCTACTGGCCTGAACTCCGAGCAATGCTAAGAAACCCCACACAGCAATGGAAGGAATAAGGGCGACCGCAATGCCAAGCGACCCCGAGCGAAAGGGAAGGTCGATTCCGAGTCCGACGCCCAGGACCTCATTAAGAACGTAGAACCAGGTGAAGGGGTGAGCAACGACGGCTACGAGCAGGCCAACCGCGGAGCCCCAGGTGCCGGGGGCGGGCTTGAGGTAGCCGGTGCCGAAAACCGTGGCGATGGCGTAAGCGAGGCGCGGCTTGGGGGCCGGGGACGGACTTGCGGCCGGATCAGTGGATGGTGTCATCGGTTTTGTGTCCGCCTTCCCGCAACGCGCGGCGATCGAGTTCGGGGAGTTCCTCTTCGTCGAAGATGGGGTCGGACACAACGTACTTCTCGGCGGCCCACGCGCCGAGGTCCATCAAACGGCAGCGCTCGGAGCAGAACGGGAAGTCCGCGTCCGTGGCGGAGTCAGTGGGTTTCTTGCAAATGGGGCAGCGGTGTTTCATGGTGAAGAAATTGTTTTACCATCCGGAGGGGGATGGGGACAAGCGAAGAGGGGATGCGACGCGAGAGGGCGGTTGAAAATTTCAAAAGGCTGGCGTTTAGTTGAATCACCCGGGATGGGTACAAATGCGTTCGCGGCCACTTGAAAGTGGCCGCTACAAAAAGCGAGAGGGAGGGGCGAGCCCCTCCCCTACAAAGTGCCGTGGGGTTAGCCGAGCACCCGGAGTGCGGCGCCGGTTGAGATTCGGGTTAGTTTTTCCGGCGCTACTGCGGGTTCCTTCGCCGCAAGCGGGCGGACTGGCTTTCGCGATTGCATTTCGACGACGCGGCCGATCAGGTCGTAGGCGTCGGTCTTCGTAATCTCTACTTTTACTTCGTCGCCTGTTGATGCAATTTCGCCGTTCGGCAACTCGATGTCGGTGAGGTAGAGCTTGCCGTCGATGTCGGGAGCCATTGATTCGAGGCGGGCTTCCCAGACGAGGGGATTGTCTTTCGAAGGGCCTTCGACGAGGGCGGTTTCGATGCGGCCTTTTAGCTTGCGAAGATTTTCGCGGGAGATTTTCTTTTGCAAGGCCATCAGGCGGTTGCGGCGGTCGTTGATGGTTTCGGCGTCGACCTTGCCGTCGAGCGGGAAGCTGGAGGCGTTGTCCACGTCGGAATATTCGAAGACGCCCATCCAGTCGAGCTTCGCGGCGGCGACGAAATCATAGAGTTCCTGGAAGTCGGCATCGGTTTCGCCGGGGAAGCCGACGATGAAACTAGTGCGGAGCGCGACGCCGGGAATGGTGGCGCGCATACGTTCGAGGAGCTTCAGGAACGCATCGCCGTGCGAGCCGCGCTTCATACGGGCGAGGACGTTGCGGCTGGCGTGCTGCAGCGGCATATCAATGTATTTCGCGAGGCGCGGGTGAGCCGCGAGGGTTTCGAGCATCTTTTGCGTTACGCGGTTTGGATAGGCGTAGAGAAAGCGGACCCAGAGGAGGTCTTCCACTTGTGCCAGGCGCTCGAGGAGTTGCGCGAGGCCGTCGCGAAGGCCGAGGTCTTCGCCGTAGGAGGTGGTGTCCTGGCCGATGAGGGTGACTTCACGAGCTCCGGAGGCGGCGAGGTTTTCCGCTTCGCGGACGACAGATTCGAAACGGCGGCTGCGGAAGGCGCCGCGGAGCTGGGGAATGATGCAGAAGGTGCAGGGGTGATCGCAGCCTTCGGCGATCTTGATGTAGGCCTGATGCTTCGGCGTGGTGACGATGCGCGGGGTGAGATCGTGATAGAGAAATGCCGGGGGTTGTGCGGGCAGAACTTTAAGGTCGCCTTCGACGGCTTCGATGATGCGCTCGACTTCGCCGGTTCCGACGACGGCGTCGACTTCGGGGATCTGTTGGAGGATCTGGTCGCGGTATCGTTCGACCAGGCAGCCGGCCACGATGAGTTTTTTGGCGGAGCCGAACTTCTTGTGCTCGGCCATTTCGAGGATGGCGTCCACGGATTCTTTTTGAGCGGGCTCGATGAAGCTGCAGGTGTTGACGACGAGGATCTCGGCGTCATCGGCGCGGGGGGTGAGTTCGTAACCCTCGCGGGCGAGAATGCCCATCATGACCTCGCTGTCGACGAGGTTTTTGGGGCAGCCGAGGGAGATGAAACCGACTTTACGCATACTGTGGGAATGGCGCCTTTACGCCAATCTTTTCATTTTAGCATGGGTGGTTGTGGAACGACGGATTGAGGGGTGAGTTCGAGGAAAGGCGGCCCGCCTCAGAAGGCGGGCCCTACACAGACAAGAAGAGCCGATGCAAATGCAAACGCGGGCCCGACCTGGTTGGGGCCGCTACGGGAGCGGGAGAAACCCAAGAGGGAGGGGCGAGCCTCCCCTACACAGGCACGAGGGGTCGGTGCAGAAAAAAGCGGGGCCACCTGAAGGTGGCCGCTACTGGGTGGAGCGAATTTGTTCGAGCAGGGCGCGGAGGCGGAAGGCGTCGCAGACTGTTCCGCCGAAGCGGGCTTCGGCGTAGAGGGAGGTGAACTCGCCCACGGCGGAGCGGAGGCTGGGCTGGAGGGGAAGCGCGGCAGCGAATTCGCCCGGGGTTTGGGTTTCGGCGCGGGTGTAGCCGCGCTTTTCGAGCACGCGCAGCATCTCGGCGTAGAGGCGGGAGGCGAGTTGGGGATTATTTCGTAGTGCCGTCGATTGGCGCATTTGGAGCGCCAGGCTCAGCCAGGCGGCAAGAGACCGAATCCAATCAAACCGCAACACCACCAGGAGAAATATCAGTGCCGCCGGAAACACCATCCTGAGAAAGGTGTGCCTGCGCTGCCACTCGGTTAGGCCGGACATGCTGCGTTCCTGGGTACGGCGGAACCATTGCCTGAAGGATTCGGAATAATCCGTCGAGTTTTGCCGGACATTTTTCGCCATCGCCAACTGGTGCGCGAAATCGTAGTTGATCACCCACTCGTTCCAGGTTAACTGCATCCAGTCCAGGTACAAGTTCAGCCGGGAGAAGAGGCCGCTTGCGGAATCGTTGGCGGCCGGCGTGGGGTCGAAGGTGATCCAGCCGTTGTCTGGAAAATAGGCTTCCACCCAGCTGTGGGCATCGCTTGCGCGGACGATGTAATCTCCGGCGAGGTCGTTGAATTCGCCGGGCAGGAAGCCGTTCACTTCGCGCGAAGGGATGCCCAGAGTGCGCAGCATCACCGCCATCGCCGAAGCAAAATATTCACAATGGCCGGCTTTGGTTACAAAGAGGAATTGCGCCAGGGGATCGGCGCCGGGTTTTCCGGCCAGGTTCAACGTGTAGCCGAAATTCCGGCGGAGGTAACTTTCGAGGACAACGGCCTTGTCGTAGGGATTGCCGGCAGTAGCGGTGATTTTCTGCGCTAACTGGGGGATTCGGGGATCCAGCTTGTCGGGCAATTGCAAATAGAGGTTTTGGATCACATCGGGATATTCCGTGCCGGCAGTGCGCGCTTTCAAGGGCCGGGCCTCCGGGAGCAGCGAAATTCCCTCGTAACGAAGCTGAGAAAAATTGCGCGCGGGGTTGTACACGGAGCCGGCAAAATCCGTCCCCAGAGTGCTGCGGCGGGCGGTTCCGTCATACGTGCCGGCGTCGTTTGAGAAGTTGCCTCGCAATTGCATCAGTTGCGCGGGCGCAAAGAGGGCGTCGCTGGCCAGGGGTTGGAGCAGCACGATAAATTTAACCTCTGCGACGACCGGCACCTTCAAGTCGAGTGGGGAGCCGAGAGGTATCCAGCCGTCTTGCCCGGCGTAGTGCACGTCGTGCCACTTTTCCTGTGAGAACCACCTTCTGCCGTCGAAGGTGGAAAGGGCGATGCCGCGCCAGCGGAGCATCGGGTAGTTCACCGGAGAGCCGGTCTTCACCCGCATCACCACTGAAGTGTCCCGCTTGATCTCACCGATGCGGCCGAGTTCCACGCTGTCCGTGAATCCGGTCATGAGCGAAGGCTGGAAGCCGGTCCTTGCGAAATAGCCGGCGCTGAAGCGCGGAAAGAAGAAAAACAGCATCGAGCCGAGAATGATCGCGCCGGCGGCGACGCTAAGGGCCGCGAGCGACATGGCACGGTAGAATTTTCGTTCGCGGGAGGCTTCGGCGGTAATCGGCGGAAAAATAGTTCCGCGGGCGCCGCGGCGGACTTCCAGGCTCAAGAAAGAGGCCACACCGAATAAGAGGTAAACCACGAACAGGAAAAAGAAATTGGTGTCCACGGTGAAGACGGCGGAGGCGAGAACCGCAGCGAAGGAAAGCATGGCCAGGAAGACGGCGTCGCGATCGGTTGCGGCACTATAGAGCCGCAACACGGTAACGAACAACAGAAAATGCACGGCGGCGAGCAGGGCGGCGTAGAGAGAGCTGTTTGACGTGCCGCTGGCCAGATTGCGCGAAATGAACAGCGCGTCTAAGGGAAAGAAGAACACATAGGCGAGGACCAGCCTTGTTGCGGCGGTCTGTTTCAGCTCGGTAGCGTGGCCGCGCCACCACCGGAATCCCTTGTAAAGAATCGCCAGCGGGGCAGCAAACGTGGTTACCAGGTCGAGTTTTCCCGTGCTGACCAGGGTGAGCGTGGCCGTCAGCACCAGAAAAAAGACCGAGGCGCGGAAGAATTGCTCCGCGGGGAGAGGCTGGGCCGGAGTGGTGACGGAGGACGCCATGGCTTGAGAGTTCAGGATATCACCCTGGGAGAACGGCACGATTTTGCGGGCGCGTAAGGATAAAGGGATGCGCTTAGCGGGACGCCAGAGCGGCGCGGGCCACTTTGCGGGTGAGATTGGAAATGGCGAGTGAGGAAAGACCGGCTAAGGGAAATGTTTTCGAGGAGGGAATGCGAGGGAGGGCTTCGACTTCGACACGAACGGGATGCAAGGTGATTGCGCGATAGGTTACGGCGTGGCGCACTTTTTTCAGAGGGAGAAACTTTCCGCGAAATTTTCGGCTGAGGATGGAGGACTGTTCCGCGAATTTCCTGATCGCAGCGAGCGCCTTGCCGTGGGGTACGGCGACTGTGGGGAAATGCCACATGCGAGATACCAAAGTGTGGACGTCATCCGCCGCGGCGGATTTTTCCGCTGACTTCGGAGGCGCAAGGAGCAGTGTATTTCCCTGCGGGTCAACCAGCACAAGGGACGCCAGGGTGATCTCGACCGTGCCGCGCTTGCGGCGTTTCTCGGGGATCACGTCCGCCAAGCCCTGCTTGCGCGCTTCGCAAAATTCGCTGACGGGGCAGAGAAGGCATTGGGGGGAGCGCGGGGTGCAGAGGGTTGCGCCCAATTCCATCATCGCCTGATTCCAGTCGCCGGGCGATTGCCCGGCAAGCAAATGGCCGGCGGCTTTCTGCAGTTTCGGCCAGGTCCCGTTCGCGCGTAGATCGCCGCGCACTGCATTCAACCGCGCTATGACGCGAGCGACGTTTCCATCCAGCACGGCATGTTTCTTTTGAAAGGCGATGCTGAGGATGGCTGCGGCGGTGTAGGCGCCGATGCCGGGAAGAGCCAGGACTTCGGAGAGGTCGCTCGGGAAGATTGCGTTGTGGTTTGCGACTACCAGTTTTGCCGTTTTTTGCAGATTGCGCGCACGTGAGTAGTAGCCTAGCCCCGCCCACAGGCGGAGGACTTCTTCTTCTGGAGCGGCTGCCAGCGTTTCGACGTTGGGGAAGCGTTCGAGGAAGCGTTCGTAGTAGGGGATGGCGGCTGCTACTCGGGTTTGTTGCAGCATGATTTCGGAGAGCCAGATGCGGTAGGGGTCGCGGGTTTGGCGCCAGGGGAGGTCGCGCTGGAATTGGGCGAACCAGGCGAGGAGATTTTTGCGGAAGCGAGAGAGGGGAGGGCCAGTGAGCATGT
>Ga0210386_10003977_pt1 | contig 12263 bp, 9 predicted proteins | sample IncBWH32OmetaG_FD_160091 | JGI IMG/M metagenome (GOLD analysis project Ga0210386, IMG submission 160091) | Forest soil microbial communities from Barre Woods Harvard Forest LTER site, Petersham, Massachusetts, United States - Inc-BW-H-32-O ... | reverse complement strand
AGGTAAGGCCGCGCTCGTTATCCGCTACGAGAGAGCGCGTCTGCGCGGTTATATCCTTCGCGGCTTGATAACGGGCCTGGCGCTTATGGCCCCGCTCGATCAGATAGCTGAGGCCGAGATCGCCTTCTGTATTATTTTTCAAATAAGACGGAGTTGAAACTCCGGAATACAGATCGGGATTTTGCTTGGCCGGAGAACCGAGCGGCAAATATTCCCAATCTGTAAAAAGAACTGGATTCGGACGAAGATTTGCGGTCACTTCCATGTCAATGCTTTGCTCGATTGCGGTACGGGCCGCGATCATGTTGTGGTTGTGCTGAAGCGCCATTTGAATGGCTTCGTCCAGCGTGATTCTTACAGGGCCGCTCGTGGACTGGCTAAATACAGGGGTGGTTGCCAGAAAACAATTGACGAACGCGCAGGCGGCCAGGACCGCGAAAAATTTCCAAAAGTAATGATTCGTGTATTTAAACTTCAAAATTCGCCTCCGGTTCCGGCAACTTGTCGCCATCGCTCGCAAACCAAACATAGAGCGTGGGAAGAATGAAAATACTCATGACCAGATCGGCAATCAGGCCGCCGACAATTACGATGGCGAATGGCCGTTGCGAGTCGGAACCGATTGCGTGAGAGAAAGCCGCGGGCAGTAGGCCGAACGTGGCCACCAGCATGGTCATCATGATGGGGCGCAACCGCAGAACCGCCCCCTCGACCGCCGCGTCAACCACTGTGTGTCCGTGCGCGCGGAGCTGGTTAATGTATTCGAGCATGATCACGCCCGTCTGCACCGAAACACCGAACAGAGCCAGAAAACCGACGCCCGAGGCCACGCTGAAGAAAGTGTGCGTGACCAGTAGAGCCACCAGTCCGCCGACTCGCGCCATGGCCACGGTGATCAGAATCAGCGTCGCCCACTTCGCGGAATTGAACATCGTATATAGGATGACGAAGATGACCAGAATGGTGATCGGGATAATGATAAGCAGACGCGCCTCGGCTCGCTTTTCGCTTTCATATTCGCCCGCCCACTTGAGCTGATACCCTCGCGGCAATTTCACCTGCTGGCCAATTTTGGTGATGGCTTCCTCGACGGTTGAACCGAGATCGCGGTCGCGCACCTCGAATCGAATGGAGACATATCGCGAGCCGTTCTCGCGATAGATATCGTAAGCGCCGTCTTTCACCTGTACTTTCGCAACCTGTGCCAAAGATACACGTTCGCCCGAAGGGCTGAGAATACGGATGTCCTGAATTGCCTCTTTTGTATCGCGATACTGTTTCTGATAGCGGGCGGTCAAGTTGTATACAGCTTCTCCCTGCAGGACTTGTCCGACTGGAAAGCCGCCTACCGCCGTCTGGATGGCGTCTTGCACATCGGCCACATTGATGCCGAACCGCGCAGCCGCTTGACGATCGACAGTTATATTCAGGTTCGGTTCGCCCGTATCGCGCTGCAATCCAAGATCGTGAATTCCAGGGATGTGCGACATGACTTCCTTGATTTCTTCTCCCTTGGCCTCAAGGACATCCAGATCCGGACCGTACAGCTTGGCTGCGAGTCCGCCTTTCGTGCCGGTCAGCGTTTCGTCCACGTTGTCTTCGATGGGTTGGGAAAAATTCCAGAACGCTCCCGGATATTTGTCCAACTCGCGATTCATTGCGGCGATCAATTCTGCTTTGTCCTGTTTGAAGATTGGCCGCCATTGTTCCTTTGGTTTTAGGTCCACAAAAAATTCCGTATTGCCGAAACCGCCCGTGTCGGTGCCGTCATCCGGTGCTCCGGCTTGAGAAACGACCGTGGTGACTTCGGGAAACGAGGCGAAAATGTGGCGAGATTGCGTGGCGAAACGTTCGCCTTCCGTGAGGCTAGTGCTGTTGGCCATCGCGCCGCGCGCCCAGATCGCACCTTCGTCCAGATGCGGCAGGAATTCAGCGCCAATGATGCCGCTGAACGTAAGATACATCGCCACCGCGAACCCGGCCAATCCGATGCCAATCGTTACCCAACGATGATCGATCGCCATTCGCACACCGTTGCGGTAGCGCTTGACCAGGAATTCCATAACCGGGTTGTGCCATTCCTTGACTCCCTTACTGAAAAACCAATTAGCCAAGACCGGCGCGACGAGGATCGCGTAGGTCAGCGCGCCGAGCAGCGCGAACGCAACAGTCCATGCCATCGGCTTGAATAATTTTCCTTCCACGCGTTGTAACGTGAAGATTGGTAAGTATGCAGTGATAATGATGGCGATGGCGTAAAACACTGGCCGCTGCACTTCGTGGCATGCTTCGCGGATCGCTTCCGCCGGCGTTTTCACGATGACCGTGATGCGCCCCGGTGACCCATTTGCCGATGTTTGCGTGACGGCTTGTTGGCGCCGGTTCAAGTGGCGAACGATGTTTTCGACCATGACAACAGCGCCATCCACCATCATTCCGAAATCCAAAGCGCCCAGCGATAAAAGGTTGGCTGGAATTTTATTCAGATCGAGCCAGATCGAAGCGAACATCAGAGAAAACGGAATAGTGATGGCCACGATGATTGCCGCGCGAATATTGCCAAGGAACAGCAGCAAAATGACGGTGACGAGGATCATTCCCTCGCCAAGATTATGCAGCACTGTATGCAGCGTGAAATGAAGCAGGTCGCTGCGGTCCAGCATGGGAATGAGCTTCACGCCTTCGGGCAAAATTTGAGTGTTAAGCTCGTCCACCTTTTTGTGAATCGCGTCCAGCGTCGGCCCTTCCTGCGCTCCTTTCAGCATGAGCACGCTGCCCTGTATCACGTCGGGCTCATCCACAATCACGCCATCCGGCCGATGGGTAGCGCGCGCCATGTGTCCCAGACGAATTCTGGGGCCCATCTCGACGATGCCAATATCCTTGATGCGAATTGCCGTCCCACTTTTTGTGGTCAAGACTGTGTTTTCGATATCCTGAACCGTGCGGTACAGACCTAGCGCGCGAACGTTCATTTGCTGGAGGCCGACCTCTACAAAGCTCCCGCCGGCATTGACGTTGTTTACCGTCAGTTGTTGCTCAACTTGCGCGATGCTTAATCCATATGAAATGAGTTTCGACGGGTCGATGCGCACCTGATATTCGCGCGCCGTACCGCCGAAATCACTGACGTCCACTACGTTGGGTACGGTTTTGAATTGCTTGTAAAGGACCCAGTCCTCGATTGACCTCTGGTCCATCAGATCGTAACTCGGATTCGTGCTGCGAATCGTGTACCAATAAATCTGGCCCGTCAGGCTCCAATCCGTTCCGATTTGCGGCTGGACGCCGGGAGGCGTGCTGACGAGCGTGAGCCTTTCCAGCACCTTCGCGCGATTCCAATCGTTGACGGACGCGTCATCAAAAACGAGCGTCATGTACGAAAGACCGAAGAGCGACTCGGATCGAAGCGACGCGAGATGCGGCAATCCCCCCATTTGAATTTCGATGGGGATGCTGACTTGCTGCTCGACCTCTTCGGCGGAACGCCCCGGCCACTGCGAAATAATCGTTACGTAATTGTCGGCGATATCCGGATACGCTTCGACGGGCATATCGTGGAAGGCCAGCGCCCCGGCGATCAGAACGAGGAGAGCCGCGGTGATTACCACGAAACGGTTATTCAGTGCGAAATCTACGAGTTTGCGAATCATCAATTCTTCCTTTGAGTTCCGAGTCCCGCATCACACGCAGAGTTACTCATTGTCGATTGCATTTTGGATCGTGCCCGCGTTCGAGACGACCTGCTGACCCGGCTGCAAACCGTTTGTAATTTCCTGCATCCCGTTCGCCAGTTGCGCGCCGCTCGTCACTTCCGTGCGGCGGAATTTTCCCTGCGTCGGAATGAAGACCCAATCGCGATCGTGCAAATGCAAAATTGCGGACGAGGGCACCGACGTGTATGTTTTCTTGTCGAGGCTGTAGAAAGTTGCCGTGGCAAACATCCCGGGCCGCATGAATTCGCCGGGGTTGGGCACCTCGAGGCGAACTTTAGCCGTGCGAATGTTGGGATCGAGAATCGCCCCCACATTGCTGACTCTTCCTTTAATCATCTTGTCCGGATAGGCATTCAGCTTGACGTCAGCCGTTTCCCCAATTCGCACATTCGCCATATCATTTTCATACACGTCACAGACGACCCACACCGCGGTCAAATCAGAAATGGTGAATGGGTTTGGCGAGGAGTAAGCCTGCACGCTCGCTGCGTTGGTTATTTCCTGGTCGGTAATTACGCCGCTGATTGGCGCGACGATGTCGACGATGCCGTTGGGTTTGTCCGGATCGTTACCGAGCAGGCGAAGATGCTCGGTCGTGGTTTCGAGAGTCGTCTTGGCGTCGGCTTCGTTGTCTTGCGCGACCTCGAGGTCTTGCTGAGCCATCGCTCCGTGTTCGTACAGATCCTTAGTGCGTTCAAGTTGCTTGCGCGCCAGGAGCTCGTCGGCAACGGCCTTGCGGTAGGCATCGAAGCCTACGGCAACGTCATCGCTGCGCACGCGTAACAGCACCTGGTCTTTTTGCACTTTGTCGCCGAGGCGTGCGCGGATATCCACGACGCGGCCGGAGGCCAGAGTAATCACGGGCACGCTACGCGAGATGTCCGGTAGGACAACGCCTGTGGTCACAAGCTGTGAAGGAGCTTCGTATCGCGTGGCGGTGACGATCGGGTATTGCTCCGGATGCTCCACGGCGAAAAGCGTTACGTCCACGCCGGGAATAATTTGTTGGGGCGGTGGCGCCTCCTGCGCCGCTACATTTCCTTGCTCTTTTCCGCAGCCTGCAAGGCACACCAGCGTTGCGATAAGGACTGCGAGAATTCCAAACTCGATTTTTCTGCGTTCCATGAACATGACGACAAATCCTCCGCATGAAACATCCAATTCAACTTTCCGAAATCGACGCACACGTATCCTTGCGGCTATGTAATGACACGCCCGTTCGACACACCTGCATCTACAAGTTCAATTTTCGTTTGCTATATGGCTTCGGTGGGTGGAGCTCTGCCCGCGCTCGTTGCGTGAATCGAGCACGTTACGAGTATTTCCGTGCATGAATAAAAAAGAGACTCCTGATGTTGCGGACCAAATGGACGTCTTTTGTTCAGAAGGTGAACTGATTTGAAGCCCGAAGACATCATGAATGCGAATATCTGGGAATCATGCTTTCGGGAACCCAAATTATCGGGCGACGAAAACGAAGCTGGATCCGTGCCCGAAACCGCTACTCTGAAATGCTCGTGGCCATCGTTAATGAGCACGGTGGGAAGCCATCGAACGAGAGCCGGCCGTAGTACGACGTCATTTGCGATCTTATCTCCGGTCATGTCTTGCATTTCGATCTGAAGACCACCCGGAGGAGCAGTCACGACCACGGACTGCTCAGAGCCGGAAGCGAGATGCAAATGAACGATGTACTTCGCATACCCATGGGTCGGCTGCTCGATTACAGTTGCAGCATCAAGGCTGTGATCGCCGGCATAATCCATGAAGAAATTTTTAATCTCGCCAGGGTGTTTCCATTCAGCAGCCGCGCGCGTGGCCAGAGTTGTCGTGGCCTTCGATGCGTCAGCGCCTTGAGAATCGCAAATCGTTGCAAGCGCGCGACTTTGAAACGTGAAGCAAAATGCGAGCATCAGAATCAGAAAGGAAGAGCCGCGCTTCCATCCAGATGCGAAACCGAAATTGGGATTGAGTTTCATCAAGATTGCTGCGTCCCTCGCATGCCATCCCTGCTGTTTCCTTGCCGCAGCGGCGCGCCTATCAGAAGACAACTCGCCGCAGCAATTATCCAGCGCATTGCATTTAAAATTCCTACGATGAGTGTGAAGCACATCAAGCTTCCTTTATATCCTGGGCAAAATAAACAGGTCGTAAGCGAAAAATAAAATGGGTCATTTGATTTTTGAATCTTTGAATTTCAAAATTCATGGGGTTAAATTTTGCTGATTGTGAATTCAATTGCGATTGCAAATTGCAAGCAAGAGACTGGCTGCGGTGCTCGTTTTCGACCAGATATCCGTGGCGTCCAGTGGATACAGTGAAGATGGAGACCGCAGTAGCGGCCTCCATCTTCTTCCGATTTTTTGCAGACCGGCAAACATCGCGCAGTGGCCTGGTTAGTGGTTTGTCGTTTGTTTCTGTGTTGAATCGCATATTCTCGATCCTCGAATTTAGTTGTTGTGTGTTGGATCAGAACCTCGTCATGATCGCGAACGTTGCGTTGATCTGACTTTTGCGAAGGTCAGGAGCCCATGCGGCCCATCCGGAGTTGACCGTCGCACTACCTCCGTTTTGAAAGTTGCAGGCTTGATCGACGTTTCCTCCGCCACCGGCCGGTCTCTGGTTGTTATCGACCGAGAAACCTCCGCCGGAATAGACGAACGTGTTTGGACCGGCGTCCGTTGTCGTGCCCGTCAATATCTGGGAAACCAGTCCGTTCGTGCAAACGTAGGAAGCAGGCGCCCCCGTATTCAGGAAAGCATTGTTTCCGTTGGGAGGCGTGATCCCGCCGCGCCCCGTCCAGTAAGGAACATCCGAGTGGCGATAACCCATTTCCGCACGGAACGTTAACCACTGAGAGGGCATGTAATCGAATGTGGCTGTGGAGTCGTACATATGCGCTTTATCGCCAGGGTTCTCTGTAAAGTAAGGCGAACCGGTTATCGCGTTCGCGCCGTTGATTGGGGGAAGGAGTGTAAGATAGCGGCCTGGGTTGTTCATTTGGCCGCCGCCGAGAGTTATACCGTAATGGTCATGCGCGAATTGAAAGCGCTGATAGGCCATCCATCCCAGGAATGAAGTTTTGAAGCCACCATTTTTGTTATTGAAGCAATTCTGGCCGCCGCCATATTGGCAACCGGCATCAGCCGTGAATGACATCGCTGCCATGTCGAGGAATCCACTCGGGTTGTTGTATTCCCTGATCTCGACGCTATCATCGGTGTGAATACGAGACACTGCGGGATTGCCGACAACATCTGTCCCCATGCCGTAATTGTTGAACACAAACGATAGCCACGGCTGCGGGCGCCACAGAATCTGGCCTCCAAGTCCGGGCTTGCTATTGGCTCTAGCGTAGGACTGCCAGCCATTGATGATCCATGGTTCGATCTTCAGCTTTGCGGTTGGAAAATACTGTATGCGCAAGCCATTGAAGAACCATGGCGTGTTCGAGGAAACGTAGGACGGCTGGTAAGTCCAGTTGTCAAAGTTGTAGTAGCTGAAAAGTCCGATGTAGGACACGAAGATTCCGGCGTCGATATTCAGCCCGTGACCCACGTTATCAAAGTGGTACCCGCCCCAACCTTCCGAAATATAGCGGTAGGCGTCAGCGAGGTCCCATTGGCCACGGCTCGGGGTGGCGTCGTTGCGTGGCGTCGTGGTGGCGAATTCTCCGAACATGGTCAAGATTCTGCCGCGAATGTGGCCGATGCGGATATCGCCGCCTAGGCTCAACTGTTCCAACTGCCATTCGTTCGATCGAAAGGATTCAGTCGAGCCGCCCATCGTGTCGTCTCTGGGATGGTTGAAATCGTCCACGTAGTTGACGTCAGCCCTGAATTCGGGGGTGAAATATTTTGTAGACCATGGACTGTCGTGCTGACGGCCGTTGGCATTCATCCACGTCCAGTCCGCATAGGAAAACGGTTCCCATCCATCTGGATGCGACGGTATGTCCGTATCGCCTTTGTAGTAGGTGGCTGTGCCGCCCGCGGCAAGGTATTGTCCGGGCAGCAGCTTCACGGGGGCGGCAGCCTGGTCTTGAGCGGGCGCAGGTGTTGCAGGACTCGCTGCGGGAGCTTCCGCCGCAGGCGACTCTGTTGTGGGTCGGCCCTTCAACTCCGCTTCGAGTTCGTCGATGCGTTTTCGCATGGCCGTCAACTCATCGATTACTGCGGCAGGAATCGGCTGAGCGGCAGGCGTCTCGGTGGCCTTAGGAGCATCGCCAGCGGATGCGGTGGTTGCAGTGCTCGAGGCATCTGCTGTGTTGCCAGTTTCCTCAGCAGTTGCTGGTTGGGGACTGGGCACTCGCAAACTGGCCGTTTTTGCGCGGTAGCCGCTGCTATAAGTTCGGTATGTGCTACCCGAAATTCTGGAAGGTGAGGACAAAGTCCGGGCTAAATTGAGCGAGATATCAGAATTGATACTTTTTCCGGGAACGACATCGACGGTCGTGATTTCGGATGGTTCATACCCATCGACTTTTGCGCTCAATTGATAGTGGCCGGGTTTGAGTTTCGTAAATGCAAAAGTACCGTCCTCGGCACTGACGACGGAGCGTTCCACGTCAACGTCAGCATTGAGAATGACGACTTGTGCGCCCGGCATCGGCAGGCCGCTCGGGTAACGAGTGACACCGCGCACGTCACCAGGCGCGTGATCCGCCGTCAGGACATGCGTTTCCTGCACCGGCGTCCTGTCGTTAAAAGTAGTTGGGCCTCGGCCACTCGGAGCACCGAATGGCGAGCCCTCCTCCATACCTGGAGGCGTCCCTGACTGAGCCCGTAAGGGCACAGTACACAGGAGCAGAGACATTTGGAATAGCGCGCCAGCTGACACGACCCGCCTTAAAACCAGTCTTCGATTCATACACACCTTCCTTGGAAATTAAAATGCTGGTCTGCAAACTAGAGATGCGCGCGTCAACGGTGCATAAAGGAATTGATTGAAAATTTGATTCGCTGACATCAACAGTTTGTATCCGAATACAGAACTTCCTCGCCGTTCAACTTCGACATCACCCTTGAAATGATTTTTGTTCGTCATTTTTGAAACTCACAGAATGCATTCCCTGCGCGTGTTCGCGCCGGAAATGAATCTCTCAGTAGTTTTTATTTTTGAAATTGGGCTTCGCTTCTTCCGAAGGAGTGGAGAAATTTGTTGCCATGAGAAGTACTTTCCTTTTCCTGAGCAACATCAATAAAAATGACGTGGTGGCCCAGAGCTCGCAAAATTCTTTCCAACCGCTCTTCGCGACTCACCCACCAGTGTCTTTTTCCTGCGATCACAACCAGGGCGCGGCGGCGCAAGACCCATTGCAAACCGCTGCTCCAATCGCGGCAGAAGCGGATTTTCAGGTCCGCATCCGCTTCATTCACGCCCGATTGACGGACCATCGAACGCTGCTGTTTGATTGTGTATTTAAGAGAAACGGGAGGCTTATAGAGCGGAAAATGGGCGGGCACAATCTCCATGTTCAAAAGAGTGATCGTTGCATTAAGATCTGTAGCCAGCCATTTTGCCGCTCTTAACGACGCGACCGTCCCTTTTTCAGTGGTCGAAATTACAGTCACGGAAAGACCTGCGTCCGATGACCAGTGCGTGATTTGGTTTCGACTCTTTTCAAAGTTCCTTGCGGAATTTTTCTCCGTGCTCATACTTCCAGGTTATTCGCAAACTCTAAAAGAGGCATAAATAATCCGTACGTGGCGAATAAACAGAAATAAACGCCTGGAGAATTTTTAAGGAGCTGTTTATTGCGCTCCGGGGGGCGAACGCGATTGAAATTGCATAACAGGTTCTGATTCTGTTCGATCTGATTTTTACGACTGAGGGGCCTGACGTATAAGGAAGGATACGCCTGAGGGAAACAACACTGCCAGAGGGGAAATCCTGTAGATGCGGCTTACTGAGGAAATGCCTTTCTTTTCAGCGTTTCAGTCGTGCGCTCTCTTCTCGGAGAACGCCTCGGCTGAAACGCTTTCGAATTCCCCAAGTCAGTCCTTATGTGATACCACCGTCGTAACGGCCACTGCGTCCATCAGTGCAACAGCCGAGTTATCCGTCGATTCTGGAACCATGCGGCCAGCCACTTCTACCGTTTGACCCGACATTTTTGCGAGTTCCTTGCTGTCTCCAATCAAGCGGTAAATCCGATTTCCAGACACGAGAGTGTAGACGCCGCCTTGGAGGTTGGTGTTAGCACAGAAATTAATTGTCTGAGCGACACTCATACCTTTGTGGGCGGTTACCGAACCGGTGCCGAATCTCGAGCAACTCACTCGTCCCGTAATGGTGACGCCGTCGGCCTCGTTGCGCGCTTTGGACTGGGCTCCGATCATCGGTGCACATGCCAGAACGCCTGCAGCTACGATAAGCGATATTCGCGTAATCATTGATTTGTTCATTGTTTTCTCCTTCGGGTTTTGGGCCCGTGCTTACTTTGTCGCGAACTGTTTCCAATTTTTGGCAATGTTGCCGATCTTTGAAAACGATCGGTTCATTGCCAACATTGGTGCATCATCTAGTTCAGGCTAATCCTGACAAGCTAAACGAGGCATAAACAATCCGTTCAATCGAGGTCAACAATTGCAATGCTTGCGGGGGGCTATTGAGGGGTCTGCAAGCGGTATCCAACAAAGGGTTCAGTCATCAAATACTTGGGTTCGTGCGGAACAGATTCAATCTTCTTGCGCAGGCGATTTACGAATACGCGCAGATATTTTCTTTCGTAAATGTGTTCCGATCCCCAGACTTCCCGCAGCAGTTCCCGGTGCGAAATGGTTTTGTTCGCGTTGGTTGCGAGGTATAGAAGCAGATCGAACTCCTTAGCTGTCAGGCGCACTTGCCGGCCAGCTACGATAACTCTGCGGGATTCAAAATTAATTTCTACATCGCCGAGTTGGAGGTGAGTGATATGGGAGTGCGAGGCGGGAGCCGTTCTCCGCAGAACCGAACGGACCCGCGCCAGAAGTTCTCCCATGGAAAATGGTTTGGTGACGTAATCCTGGGCGCCCGCATCGAGAGCCTCAATTTTATCCGCAGCGGAATCACGCACCGTAAGCATGATGATTGGTGTGCTTGTGTTCACGCGAATTTCCCTACAAGTCTCGATCCCAGTTTTTCCCGGCAAATTGATATCTAGCAGGACCAGGTCATACTTTTCCGCTTGCAGGAAAACAAGCGCTCTTTCGCCGCTTCCGGCTTCAGTCACTTCGTATCCCTGAGCATCCAGCGTGGTCCGCATGACGCGTCGAATTTGAGAGTCATCATCTACGACGAGTACGCGCCCCCGACTTTTTGGCATATGTAATCTCGAAATGTTGCCGTCTAACATTCCTGAAAACATGGTTACCTCGGACTGAGGCTTGGCTATCTAACGTATAGGTTAAAATACAGGAGATAAACGACGCATAAACAAAACCTACGGCCTTACTAAGGGATTCTTCGCTTCTGACATGGCGCTCTAATGTAAAAACTTAAACGTCCCGATACATTAATTGTTTGGGAATCAATTAACAGACGTTGCTACTGGGCGTTGTTAATGAAGGATTTAGGAAGACAATACATCAAATTTAGCGCAGGGGATGACTTGCATCCAGATCAAGATTCAATTCCAGGACGTTAATGCGTGGTTCCCCAAGAAATCCAAGCTGTCGTCCCTCGGTGTGTTTATTGATTAAGGCTCGCACATCGTCTTCGCTGATTTTGCGTTCTTTTGCGATTCGCGGAACTTGAAATTCTGCTGCCTCGGGCGAAATGTGCGGGTCAAGGCCTGAGCCGGACGTGGTGACCAGATCCATGGGGACCGGCATGTTCGGGTTTTCGGCCTGCGCTTTTTGCACGTCGCCGGTCACGCGATCCACTAGCATTTTATTGGTTGGCCCAAGATTGGAGCCGCTGGAATTCCCCGCATCGTAACCGGTGCCCGCCGCCGAGGGGCGCGAGCGAAAATATCCGGGTGAGGAAAATGGTTGGCCGATCAGACGCGAGCCGACGATTTTGCCATTCGCCCTGATGAGGTCGCCATTGGCCTGCCGGGGGAAGAGCACTTGCGCAATTCCCGTCACCACAAACGGATAAACGATCCCTAGCAGGATTGTGGTAAATATCGTCATCAATATCGATATCTTCAAATTCTTCATCATTTCGTTTCCTCAGTTTTTTCTCAGGCCCAGTTCAATCGAGTAATAATCATGTCAATCAGCTTGATGCCGATGAATGGCGCAATGATTCCGCCGAGCCCGTATACGAGCAGATTCCAGCGCAGCAGCGCCGACGCGCCCATGGGCCGGTACTGCACTCCGCGCAACGCGAGCGGCACGAGCGCAATGATGATCAGCGCGTTGAAGATGACGGCGGAGAGAATGGCGGATTGCGGCGTTTTCAGAGCCATGATATTCAGCGCCTGCAGGACCGGAAACGCGCCTGCGAACATGGCCGGAATGATAGCGAAATATTTCGCCACGTCGTTGGCCACGGAAAATGTGGTGAGAGCGCCTCGTGTGATCAGCATCTGCTTGCCGATTTCCACGACTTCGATGAGCT
>Ga0210386_10003975_pt1 | contig 12263 bp, 13 predicted proteins | sample IncBWH32OmetaG_FD_160091 | JGI IMG/M metagenome (GOLD analysis project Ga0210386, IMG submission 160091) | Forest soil microbial communities from Barre Woods Harvard Forest LTER site, Petersham, Massachusetts, United States - Inc-BW-H-32-O ... | reverse complement strand
CTGCTTCCCGGCTTCGGCGTCTACGTCACGCGCCTGATGGTATGCGACAAATGCTTTGAATCCGTGACGAACGTAGGCAATCGACCCACCTTCGAAGGCGTGGGATTCGGTGTGGAGACGCACATCCTGAACTTCGAACCGGTTGACCTCGCCGACGAAACCCCGCTGCATCTCGAGTTCCTCCTCCGCTTGCGTGGCGAGATGCAATGGCCTTCCACTGAAGCCTTGAAGGCACAAATCTTCAAGGATGTTGCGCGTGCGGGCCGGTATTTTCAGATTGAATCGCTTCGTCAAGGGGATTCGTCACTCTGATAGCGATCCACGCTGGCTTACAATTTACCCATGCCGTTTCCTGAAATGCGCCTGCGCCGCCTGCGTCGCACCGAGTCGCTTCGTGCGCTGGTTCGCGAAACCACGCTCAACCCCGGTGACCTGATCTATCCGCTCTTCATCTGTCCCGGCGAGGGTGTGCGCAACCCGGTAAGTTCCATGCCCGGCGTGTTCAATCTCTCGGTGGATCAGGCCGTCCGCGAAGCCGAAGAGGCTGCCAGCCTGGGAATTGGCGGATTATTGCTCTTCGGCCTCCCCGACAGCAAAGACGAGAAGGCCACGGGCGCCTGGGACGACAACGGCATTGTCCAGCAGGGCCTTCGCGCCATCAAGAAAGGTTCGGCTGCCAAAAAGCTCGTCCTCATTGCAGACGTCTGCCTCTGCGAGTACACCAGCCACGGCCACTGCGGCGTAGTGATCCAGACGAAGGACGGTGGATACGACGTCGATAACGATCCCTCGCTCGAACTGCTCGCACGCACCGCTGCCAGCCTCGCCCGAGCCGGCGCGGACATCGTTGCACCAAGCGATATGATGGACGGCCGCGTTGCCGCCATTCGCGATGCGCTCGACGCCGACAGCAGTGCCAACACCCCCATCCTCAGTTACGCGTCGAAATTCGCGTCTGCTTTTTACGGCCCGTTCCGAGAGGCCGCCGACTCCGCTCCGCAATTCGGCGATCGCCGAAGCTACCAGATGGACGGCGCCAACCTGCGCGAGGCCATGCGCGAAATCGACCTCGATCTCGAAGAAGGCGCCGACATGATCCTCATGAAGCCGGCGATGCCTTACCTCGATGTGGTGCACGCCGCACGCGAAAACTTCGACGTGCCCATCGGCGCCTACCAGGTATCTGGCGAATACTCCATGCTGCACGCCGCGTTTGAAAAGGGCTGGCTCGAGCGCGATCGCACCATGCTTGAATCGCTCATCGGCATCCGCCGCGCCGGCGCCGACTTCGTCGTCACTTACTTTGCCAAGGACGCCGCAAAACTGCTTTAGCCTGCAGCCCGGTCCGGCCTTCCAATCGCCGCGTCATGCCCGGCGCAACCCGCCGTCGTACGAATTCTCAACGCGGCATTCGCCCGTTCGGTACGATGAATAGACTCGGCCTGCACATTTACGCGCCGTAAAGAGCAAAGTACGCATGAGCACCCTGGCAATACTGAGCCTGTTGTTCGCGACGGCGGCCGTCTTCGGCCTCGTAAGCTCGCGATGGCTCCGGCTTCCCATCACCATCGGCACTATGCTGCTCACAGTGCTCGTGTCATCGGTACTCACCCTGTCCGCCACGCGCGTTCCAGCGATCCACCAATGGGCGGCCGATCTGACGCAGCGCATCAATTTCGAGGTCGTGATTCTGCACGGAATGTTGCCGCTTCTGCTTTTCTCCGGCGCGTTCCTTCTCGATCTGGAACAACTCGCGAAAGAAAAGCTCACGGTTTCTCTTCTCTCCATCGCGGGCACGGCAATCTGCTTCTTTCTGGTGGCCCTGTTGATGCACCTGCTGAGCGTCGGTCAGTTGCCGTGGATGGAGTGCTTCATCTTTGGCGCGCTCATCTCTCCTACTGATCCCATTGCGGTGCTCGAAATGCTGCGACGAACCGGAGTTCCACGACGCATGCAGGCGCAACTGGCAGGTGAATCGCTCTTTAACGACGGCATCGGCGCCGTTCTCTTCATCACCATGCTGGCCATCGCGCGCGGCAACGCAACTACACCCTGGAACGTTGCGGGCCTGCTGATCGCAGAGGCAGGCGGGGCCGTCCTGGTTGGTATCGTTGCCGCCTTCATCACATCGCGGCTCATGCGTCTGCTGGTCTCCTACCAGATCGACATCCTCTTCACCGTTTCGCTTGCGCTGGGCGGATATGTTCTCGCTGACTTGCTGCACCTTTCGGCGCCACTGGAAGCAGTGGTTGCAGGAATTGCACTGCGGCATTTTAGCCGCCGTCTACCTGGGGATCGCATAGCCCATGAACAGGTCGATCGATTTTGGGGAGTCATCGACGAGATCCAGAACAGCGTGCTCTTCGTCCTACTGGGTCTCGAGGCCATGGCCATCACCCTCGATGCGACAGCGGTTCGCGCAGGCCTCAGCGCCATTGTTACGGTGAATGTTGTTCGCTTCGGCGCAGTGGCGTTGTTGCTGCTGGTAGCGCGCCTCTACCGGCCAGACTACCGCAGTTCGCTCTTCGTGCTTACGTGGGGCGGGTTGCGCGGCGGTCTGTCCATCGCTCTCGCACTCTCGGTGCCCGCGGGCTTAGGCCGTTCCTGGATTCTCGGCGCGACCTATCTCGTCGTCGTCTTCTCCATCGTGATCCAGGGCGGTTCGATGGATTGGATCCTGCGCACGCGCAAATCCCGCAAACTCGCCGCCTGAATTTCTTTAGAACATCTTTATTGATTGTCGGTTCACAAATCTCTTTGTGATGCGCGGTGCATGTGGTCTTCTAAGAGCACTGAAAATGCTCGCATTCTTTGAACGCTATTTTGAATTCAAGATTCTTGGCACCAATTGGCGCACCGAGATCCTGGCCGGCGTAACCACGTTCCTCACGATGGCCTACATCGTGCTCGTCAATCCAGCCATCCTCGCGGCTGCGGGCGTGCCTCTTCCGGCTGTTACAGCGGCTACCTGCCTGTCAGCGGCATTCGGATCGATCCTGATGGGGGTTGTCGCACGTTACCCCATCGCTCTCGCACCCGGCATGGGTCTCAACGCGTACTTCACCTACACCGTCTGCCTGAAGATGCATATTCCGTGGCAGACGGCGCTGGGCGCGGTGTTTCTCTCCGGCATTATCTTTCTCGCACTCACCGCCGCCGGAATTCGCCAGATGATTCTCCGCTCCATTCCGCACGAACTTTACGCGGCAGTCGCGAGCGGCATCGGCCTCTTCATTGCCTTCATTGGATTCCGCAATGCAGGCCTCGTCGTCAGCGATCCCGCCACATTTGTCGGCCTCGGCAATATCCGCAACCCCACCACCGCTCTCGCGCTCTTCGGACTGGCCCTCATGGTGGCGCTCGAAATCAAAAAAGTTCGCGGTTCCATCCTGATCGGAGTGATCGTCACGACCGGCATCGCCTGGGCGCTGGGCCTGGTGCATTGGACGAACCAAGGCGGCGGCATTCAAGCGCTCGGCGCGACATTTTTGAAGCTCGATATTCGCGGAGCCCTGAGCAAGGGGCTGCTCGAGATCATCTTCGTCTTCTTCTTCGTCGACCTGTTTGACAACCTCGGCACTCTCGTTGCCGTCACCAAGCGCGCCGGACTCATCGCCGCCGATCACTCCATCCCACGCCTCAACCGCATCCTCTTCGCCGACGCCACGGCCACCGTCTTCGGTTCAATGACCGGCACATCTACGGTGACAAGTTACGTCGAGTCCACAGCGGGAGTCGCAGCTGGCGGCCGGTCCGGCGTCACCGCCATCGTCACCGGCATGCTGTTCCTCGTCGCCGTCGGTGCAGCGCCCTTCGTCGGTGTCGTGCCCGCTGCCGCAACTGCCCCCGCGCTCATTCTCGTCGGCTCCATGATGCTGGCCACCATCACTGAGGTCCGCTGGCACGAGCCGCTCGTTGCGGTCCCCGCGTTCCTCACGCTGATTCTGATCCCGCTCACGTACTCCATCGCTAACGGCCTCGGCTTCGGCATCATTGCCTGGGCGGTGCTGCATTTAGTCACCGGCAACTGGCGCAAGCAGGACTGGCTGCTCTACACGCTCGCTGTGCTCTTCGCCTTGCGCTTCGTCTACCTCGGTGCAAGCTAGAATAGTGCTATCGATGATTTTCGCAGTCGAACACGAGCAACCATGCATTGGTATATATATCTGGCATATTTTTTCGGCGGTGCGACCTTCGCCAATGCGTGGCCGCACTTGGTCAACGGAGTCTCCGGACGACCATTCCAAACTCCCTTCGCCAAGCCGCCCGGTGAAGGCTTGTCGTCCTCCACGGTCAATGTCCTATGGGGCTTTTTCAATCTCCTGATCGCGTGGCTGCTCATCTTTCGCGTTGGCAGCTTCGACCTGCGTAACGTTCAACACGCGCTCGTTCTCGGATTAGGAATGCTGATCATGTCCGTGGTGGGGTCCCACGCATTCGGGCGTTTCCATGGTGGCCGATGAGATTGCGAAACCTCGACATACGCCTGAGGCTCTGCTTACACGCCCTGCTTTTGTTGGTTATTTCGCTCGGTACAAGCGCCGCCGCTGCCCAAACGCCTTACAGGTACAACGTCGTACGCGCGTACCCCCACGACCAGCAAGCCTTCACGCAAGGCCTCATCTACGTCGATGGACACCTCTACGAAAGCACCGGCATCAAGGGCCGCTCCTCGCTACGCGAAGAAGACCTTGAATCCGGCCGCATCCTCCAGTTCCACGTGGTGCCGGACCAGTACTTCGCCGAGGGCCTGACCAACTGGAAAAACACCCTGATTCAGCTAACGTGGCAATCGCACGTCGCATTGGTCTACGACCGGGCCACTTTCAAACTGCTGCGGACGCTTCACTATGACGGAGAAGGCTGGGGCTTGACGCAGGACGGCAAGAGCCTCATCCTCAGCGACGGCACCGCGACCCTGCGCTTCTTCGATCCCGAAACATTCCACGAAGTCCGCCGCATCACCGTAAAAGATAACGGCAAGCCGGTCACCTACCTCAACGAACTCGAATACATTCACGGCGAAATCTACGCCAACGTCTGGCAGACCGACCGCATCGCACGCATCTCGCCGGCTACCGGCCGCGTCGTCGGCTGGATCGACCTCAAAGGCCTGATGCCGCGCAGCCAACTCGCTGACGACGAAGCTGTGCTCAATGGCATCGCCATTGACGCCGAGCACAATCGTCTCTTCGTCACAGGCAAACTCTGGCCAAAGATCTTCGAGATCACCCTCGTTCCGGAAAAAGCCAAACTCGTCCCCGACCATCGCGCCAAATAGCCTGAAACAGCGATTACAGAAATTTCGGGAATGGTGGGGACTATTGAAATTCCGAGACCCTGCTAAAAGCAGCCATGTTTGAGATCACATTCTTCGGAAATTAGCCCGAGTATACTGCGGGGCCATGGACCTCATGTCGGTTCCGACCGTCTTCTCAAACGCAGCGGTTCTCACCATTTCCATCGCATTTGCCGGGTACTTGATTACGATTCTGGGCGCGCGCATGCTGGCCCGCCGCCGCGACAAACTGAAACTTGTCAACAAGCGTCTGAACGAGTTTTATGGACCACTGTACGTCGCCTCCGAAGCAGGCAACATCGCCTACCGCTCGCTTCTTAACCGCCAGGGCAAGGAGAAGAGCGATCCCATTCTCGACTCGGAGATGAAGGAGTGGATGCTTTGGATGACCACCATCTTCATGCCATTGAACGATATTCGCGAAAAGGTCATCATCGAGAAAGCACACCTCATCATTGAGGAGCAGATGCCGCAGTGCCTGCTAGACTTCGTTACCCACGTCGTCGGCTATAAGGCAGTCTTGGCCAAGTGGAGCGAAGGCGACTTTATCGAACGCCGCTCCACCATTGGATGGCCGCCCGAGTTCGACCGCTACGTCAGGCATTCCTATGCCGCATTGAAAGCCGAACAGACGCAGTTAATGCACGGCGCACCCTGGCGGCTCTACCACCGCATCTTGCACGGAAAACGCTAAACTTCAGGCGCCCATGAGCTATCCAGTTCTCCCCGGCGCGTCCAGAAGTAGATTGCGGTCGCTCCAACCGAAAGCACCAGCCCACATCCGAACTCTGTGGTGTAGTAAAGCGCTCGCCCCGCTGGTTGGGTCATGCGATCCAGAATCGCTTGAATGAACAGATTGTGGCTGCCATGCAGCATTGCGCACGGCCAAAGGCTGCCTGACTTCAGCCGCAGCCAGCCCATGATGAATGCGTTGCCAATCACCATCAGAGTGAAACACGTGAGCGCGTACGCGGGGTTGGTGCCTGCGTTGTAGTCCGACCACAGCAACCCCGGATAGTGCCACGCGGCCCAGATCAGCCCGCTGACAAGGCAGCCAACCGTAAAGCCGAACTGTCCTGTGAGTCGCGGCAATAAGAATCCGCGCCAGCCAATCTCCTCTCCAAGGGCGTTGGCGATGCTGCCGATCACGCCAAGCGTCGCCAGCATGGGAATCATCAACCCGAACGTGGCGACGTGTGGTAACGAAGGCATGCTCAGCGACGCGGCCGCCGCTTTTTCAAAGGCCCCCAGCACAAACGATCCGGGAACGGCCACCCATACGACGACATAGACCGGAATTGCATAGAGCAGCGGGAGCGCGTAGGCCAGTCGTTCAAAGCGCACCGGTCGCCAACTCCAGCCCAGCGTTCGAAGATCGATCCGGAACAGCGCGCAGGTAACGAGAGCTGCTGCCGTCGGGCACCACATCACAAGCCGCACAACGAGCCCATTGCCCGCACCAATGTGGCCCGAATAGATCATCAGGAAATAGGGAAGGGAACTGAACGCGAAAACAAGAATCAGGAAGGTGACAATCTCACGTGCGCGCGGTTTCATCCCGCAATCCTACGACATCTCAGTCCAGGCTCAATCCGTGAATGCCGGCACTGCCAGGGCCAGGCTGTCCCACAGGCGCAGCGTTGGCTCGGCGTGATTGATGGTATAGAAGTGCAAGCCAGGCGCGCCATTGCGCAGCAGGGTCTCGCACAAACGGGTGACCACGCTCAGGCCAAAGTCGAGAAGTGCAGCTCTGTCGTTCTGCAACTGTTCCAGCCGAAGGCGCACCCAACGTGGCAGGTCGGCGCCGCAGGAATTACAGAAACGCAGAGTCCTCTCGAAACTCGTAATGGGCATGATTCCCGGCACGATGGGAATGTCGATGCCGGCTCTTTCGCAACGCTCCATGAAGTCGAAGTAAGCGTCGGCGTTATAGAAAAGCTGAGTCAAAGCTCCATCGGCGCCCGCTTCGACCTTGCGGCGAAAGTTGTCAAAGTCCACGTCGGGGCAGGAAGCCTCTGGATGTGTTTCGGGGTAAGCGGCTACTTCGATCTTGAAGGCGTCTCCGCATGTCTGGCGAATGAAAGTAACCAAGTCGCCGGCATAGCGAAATTCTCCACGTGTGGAGTTCCGTGAAGCATCGGGCAGGTCGCCGCGCAATGCAACGATGCGCTTCACACCTGCTTGCCGGTAACGCTGAAGGGTTTTCGCAACGTTGGCGCGCGTCGAACCAACACAGGTCAGGTGTGGCGCGACATCTACGCCCGTGTGCTCGACCACCGTGAGCAACGTGTCGTATGTGCCGTCCTGATCGGAACCACAGGCACCGTGCGTGATGGAAAAGTAATTCGGGCCCACCGAAGCAAGTTGGCTGATTGCGGTCGGGAGCTTTGCCACGCCCTCTGGCGTGCGCGGCGGGAACAACTCGAAGGAAAAACTCGGCTGCAAATCCATACGTTGGAGCCTGTTTTAAGTATCGAGGGGGCCGTGTCCGCGGCCCCTCTCGTTGTGGATTCGAATTAGTACCTGTAGAACTCGGGCTTGTAGGGCCCCTCGACCGGCACGCCAATATAATCGGCTTGCTTCTTCGAGAGCGTCGTAAGCTTCACGCCGATCTTTTCGAGATGCAGCCGCGCCACTTCCTCGTCCAGCTTCTTGGGCAGCGTGTAGACGTTGACCTTGTAGCTGTCCTTGTTCTTCCACAGGTCAAGCTGCGCCAGCGTCTGGTTGGCAAAGCTGTTTGACATCACAAAGCTCGGGTGTCCCGTCGCGCAGCCCAGATTCACGAGTCGCCCCTCAGCCAGCATGAAGATCTCGTGTCCATCGGGAAAGTGGTACTTATCCACCTGCGGCTTGATGTTCAGCTTCTCCACGCCCTTTTCCGCGTTAAGCAAATCGACCTGGATTTCGTTATCGAAGTGCCCGATGTTGCAGACAATCGCCTGGTCCTTCATCTTTTTCATGTGCTCGAGCGTGATGATGTCCACATTGCCCGTGCAGGTGACGTAGATGTCGCCGCGTCCCAGCGTGTCTTCAATCGTCGTGACCTCGAAGCCTTCCATTGCCGCCTGCAAAGCGTTAATCGGATCGACTTCGGTCACGATCACGCGAGCGCCCATGCCGCGCAGCGAGTGCGAGCAGCCCTTGCCCACATCGCCATATCCGCAAACCACGGCGACCTTGCCCGCGACCATCACATCCGTCGCGCGCTTGATGCCGTCCGCCAGTGACTCACGGCAGCCGTAGAGGTTGTCGAACTTCGACTTGGTTACGGAGTCGTTCACATTGATGGCTGGCACCAGCAGCTTGCCCTTCTCCATCATCTGGTAGAGCCGATGCACGCCGGTCGTCGTCTCTTCAGAAACGCCTCGCCAATCGGCGACAACCTTATGCCAATGCTTTGGGTCCGAAGAAAAGACCTTCTTGAGCAAGTCCTTGATCACCTGTTCTTCATGATTGCCCGATGGTGTATCAACCCACTTGTCGCCATTCTCAAGTTCATAACCCTTGTGAATCAGCAACGTCACGTCGCCGCCGTCATCGACCACAAGTTCCGGTCCCTTGCCGCCCTTGTGGCTCAGCGCCTTGTAGGTGCAATCCCAGTAGTCTTCCAGGCTCTCGCCCTTCCACGCGAACACGGGAACGCCGCTGGCCGCAATCGCAGCCGCTGCGTGATCCTGCGTCGAAAAGATATTGCAGGAGGCCCAGCGGACCTCGGCACCCAGAGAAACCAGCGTCTCAATCAGCACCGCGGTCTGAATGGTCATGTGCAGCGAGCCGGTGATCCTGACGCCCTTCAGCGGCTTTTCCGCGGAATATTTATTGCGGATCGACATCAGACCCGGCATTTCGTGCTCGGCAATCGAAATTTCCTTGCGGCCCCAATCGGCTAGCGATAAGTCTGCAACTTTGTATTCGGTCAGTTCGAGGGTTGAGGAAGCCATTCAGTTCTCCTTATATCGACGCATCGTGATATATTGATGTGTATCAGAAACCCATGGCCACGTCAATTGTGAAAATCCTCCGTGTGGTAGCCGATCCCAATCGGCTCCGCATCCTGCTGCTCTTGAAGGCCGAGGAGCTTTCTGTTGCCGAACTGCAGGAGATTCTGGTCATGGGGCAGAGCACGATCTCCACGCATCTGTCGCAGCTTAAGCAGGCTGGACTGGTTGAAGACCGGCGCATCGGCAAAAACAGCCTCTACAGACCCACCGCCGGCAATGGGAATGACGTCCTCGCTGATCTCCTCGCTCGCGCCGAGCGCGAGATTCCCGAGGCCGCCCACGACCACATCACTGCTCGCCGCGTCGTCAAAAAGCGTCAGGACAAAATGCGCGCCTTCTTCGACAGCGTAGCCGGCCGCCTCGGCAAGGACTACGTTCCGGGCAAATCGTGGAAGAGCCTCGCCGAAGCCTTGTTGCGCCTGATGCCGCCCATGGTCATCGCCGACCTTGGCGCCGGTGACGGAAGCTTCTCGCTTCTTCTCGCTCAAAATGCGGCGAAAGTGATAGCCGTCGATTCCTCCGCAAAGATGATCGAGTTCGCCCGCGACCAATCTCGCCGCCATCATGTGAAGAATATCGACTACCGTCTCGGCGACATGGAAGAACTTCCCATCGACGACGAGGCCGTTGATCTCGTCTTCTTTTCGCAATCGCTGCATCACGCGCTGCATCCCCAGCACGCCATCGCCGAAGCCGCACGCATCCTTCGCCCAGCCGGCCGCATTGCTATTCTCGATCTTGCCAGGCACCGCTTCGAAGAAGCGCGCGAGCTATATGCCGACGAGTGGCTGGGCTTCAGCGAAGCCGAACTCGAGTCCATGCTGCAACGCGCCGGGTTCGCAAAAGTTCAGACGTCGGTAGTTCAGAAAGAAACCGAGCCGCCACACTTCCAAACCCTGCTTGCCGTGGCTCACAAGCCTGGGCAATGAAGCCGGTGCGCTACCATAGCATCCAATAAGCGGAGCACATTCGCATGTCGCCGACTCAGTCAACAACAATACCGGCTCGCCCCGCTGGCCCCACCCGCCTGACGCGCGCCCAGCGCACCGCAATTCTCAAAGCCCTCGCAGACCCCAAGCGTTTTGAACTCCTCGAGCGGATATCGAAATCCTCCTGTCCCCTGGGCTGTACGGATGCGCGCGAATCGCTGGCCATTTCTCCAGCCACGCTTTCGCACCACATCAAAGAACTTGAAGCTGCAGGGCTTATCCTCATCAGGCGCGAAGGCAAGTTTCACTTCCTCTCCGTCAAGCCCGGAATTCTGGAAGCGCTTGCGGTTTATCTTCAGTCCCTAAGTCCCGCCTCCTGCCCCACCCGCAAATAGCTCCGGCAAGACTTTTCCACAATCATCGTGAATCCTTCTGGCTCTTCGTTAATCAATTCGATAGTTGTCGAAATGTCGAAGTAATGACGGAACGGCAAGGAGCAAAAGACTATGAGCAAACTTCAGGGCAAAGTCGCATTGGTAACAGGAGCATCGAAGGGCATTGGCGCGGCCATCGCTCTTGAGCTTGCGGCGCAGGGTGCGGCGGTTGCGGTCAACTACTCGGGCAGCAAGGCAGGCGCCGAAAAGGTCGTCAACGAAATCAAGAAGGCGGGAGGGAATGCCATTGCCGTTCAGGCCAACGTAGCCGATCCCGATACCATCGGTCCCCTCGTCAGCACCGTTGTCAAGCAGCTCGGCCCCATCAGCATTCTGGTCAACAACGCTGGCATCTATGAGTTCGGCCCGCTTGAGACCGTTACTCCGGAGCACTTCCACAAGCAGTTCAACGTGAACGTTCTGGGACTGTTGTTGACCACACAGGCCGTGCTCAAGAACTTCGACCCCAAAGGCGGCAGCGTTATCAACATTGGCTCAGTGGCGGCAGCCGGGATCCCCTCGGCCTCCGTCTACAGCGCAACCAAGGGTGCGCTCGATTCCATCACTGTTGCTCTGGCTGGCGAACTCGGGCCCAAGAAGATTCGCGTCAATTCGCTGAACCCTGGAATGATCGAGACCGAAGGCACGCATACCGCGGGCTTCATTGGGAGCGATTTCCACAAGAAGACCGAATCTGAAACCCCACTCGGTCGCATCGGACAGCCGAAAGACGTTGCCGACATCGCTGCGTTTCTCGCGTCCGACGACTCCTACTGGGTAACCGGCCAGACCATCAAAGCCTCCGGCGGCGCGCGCATTTAAGCAAACCGCATTCCGGCTCCGCTTGTCGGGGGCCGGAATGCGCATGGTACTTCGCTCCGTAAAGGACTCGACTTAATGACGCAGGGCATTCTTTCCACTCTTACAATCGCGGCCTTAGGACTGATTGCCGCGAAAGCGGGTGACCTCCTCCGCATTCCTCTCTTTCGCGGCACACCGTGCGAAGACACCCATTCAAAAGGGGCAGCATGGAGCTACGATGCTAATTCCGCCCGGCAAAAGGGCGGATGGCTCAGGGTGCAACGGAACATGTTGAAAATGTAGAACCGCGCGCCCATCCTTGCGCGACAAGGGTGGGTACCAAGTCATCCTCTTTCCGCTTCCAACAGGTCCCGTTTCCGTTCCACTCCCCAGCGATAGCCCGTAAGTGAACCGCTCGCCCCGACCACACGATGACATGGGACAACAAGCGCCACGCGATTCATTGCGCAGGCCCGTGCAACCGCGCGAGTGGCTTTAGGTTCGCCCATCTCTTGCGCAACTTCGCTGTAAGTCCGCGTCTCCCCTCGCGGGATCTGCCGCAGCGCCTGCCATACTCTCAGCTGAAATACTGTGCCACGCAGATCAAGCGCGCCGGCCAGCCTGCGATTTGCGGACAAGTCCGAACCGTCGCGCACCATTTGCAGCGCTGCAGCCACCAGCCGCGAGAGCGATGGATCACGCCGCAACTCGGCGGCAGGGAACTCCGCGCGCAGGCTGGCCTCTGCCTCTGCGGCAGTCTCTGCCAGCGACAGCCAGCAAAGCCCGCGTTCTGTCGCAC
>Ga0210386_10003974_pt1 | contig 12265 bp, 11 predicted proteins | sample IncBWH32OmetaG_FD_160091 | JGI IMG/M metagenome (GOLD analysis project Ga0210386, IMG submission 160091) | Forest soil microbial communities from Barre Woods Harvard Forest LTER site, Petersham, Massachusetts, United States - Inc-BW-H-32-O ... | reverse complement strand
ATACTGGATGATGGAGCACTTCCGCAAGTACCATGCCTTGAATGAAATAGATATTGACCGCATTATTAAAAGCCCCGGCCACGGGCAGGAAACTGCCGGAGGAACAACCGATGAGAACATAATAGTATATGGCAATAACGGCGTTGTTGTAAGAGCCCGTACCCCAAACCAATTGCGTATGGTACAAAGTTCGTATAAGAGCGACCTGATGTTTGCCGTAGGCCCTGCGGGTACCGGTAAAACCTATACCGCTGTGGCGCTGGCCGTACGCGCAATGAAGAACAAGGAAGTGCGTAAGATAATACTTACCCGCCCTGCTGTGGAAGCCGGAGAGAACTTAGGTTTTTTGCCCGGTGACCTGAAAGAAAAACTCGACCCATACCTCCAACCTTTATATGATGCATTGTTTGATATGTTGCCGGCCGACAAGTTGACCAACTATTTAGAGAACAAAATTATTGAAGTTGCTCCCCTTGCATTTATGCGTGGCCGCACATTGAACAATGCATTTGTAATATTAGATGAAGCGCAGAACGCAACCGAGAGCCAGATGAAGATGTTCCTGACACGTATGGGTAGTTCTGCCAAGTTCATTGTTACAGGCGACGTTACACAAACCGATCTTCCGTTCAAGCAACCATCGGGCCTTACACAGGCAATTAAAATATTCAATAATGTGCCGGGTATTGATATTATTCACTTAGATGTGAATGACGTGGTGCGTCACAAACTGGTGAGAAAGATATTGAGCATTTATGATACAGAAACAGCGTTAAAACTACAAACCAAACAATAAACAGCGAAATGAAAACTATAACAGCAACCAACTTCCATTTTCCGAATCAAAAGAGTTTTTACAAAGGAAAAGTACGCGATGTGTACAACATTAATGACGAAATGCTTGTTATGATAGTAAGCGACAGGGTATCGGCATTTGATATTGTATTGCCACGCGGCATACCTTACAAAGGGCAAATGCTTAACCAGATTGCGGCGCACTTTATGAAAGCTACGGCCGACATAGTGCCTAACTGGATAATGGGCGTACCCCACCCTATGGTGAGCGTTGGTAAACTTTGCGAACCATTTAAAGTAGAAATGGTTATACGTGGTTACCTGAGCGGCCATGCATGGAGGGAGTACAAATCGGGCAAGCGCGAAATTTGCGGTGTGCGTTTACCGGAAGGTATGCACGAGAACGATAAGTTCCATGAACCATTTATTACCCCTACCACCAAGGCTGATGTAGGGCATGATGAAGATATTTCGAAAAGCGATATTATTAAGAAGGGCCTTGTATCGAAAGAACATTACGAACAACTGGAGCATTACACCCGTATGTTGTTTAAGCGTGGTACCGAAATGGCTGCTAAACGCGGACTTATATTGGTTGATACCAAGTACGAGTTCGGACTGCACGATGGCAAGATATATTTGATTGATGAAATTCATACCCCTGATTCATCAAGGTATTTCTATAAAGATGGTTATGAAGAGCGCCAGAAAAAGAAGGAACACCAAAAGCAATTATCGAAAGAGTTTTTACGTGAATGGTTAATTGCAAATGGCTTCCAGGGTTTAGAAGGGCAGAAACTGCCGGTAATGACCGATGAGGTTGTTACAGCTATATCGAACCGCTACATGGAGCTTTACGAGCAAATTATTGGAGAGAAATTTGTACCGTCATCAGAAGGTGTTGAGCCTGAAAAAGTAATTGAACAAAGCGTGTTGAAGTTCTTGGGAGAACATAGCCTGGTTAAGGGGTAAGGTTAAGTATTTAGGAATATATAAAAAGCCCCGCATTCGCGGGGCTTTTTATATTTATAACTATACAAGTATTGTATTTCATTGTAATTATCAATAAAAAATCAGGGTCGTTAATAACTACAGCACTTTTCTCTTTTCCTACTTAAATACCTAACCTAACTTTGCATTGTTAGTGCTAGCTTACTTAGGAATAAGGAGTAAGTTGTAAGGAATAAGTTCATTGAAATAAATAAAATTCGCTAATAAGAATTTCTAAGGGTGGGTAACACTTTTGCAAAATAATTCGGAGTCATATTTTTGAAAATCAATGGGTTGACGGGTAACAAATGGGTAAAAGTGTAACCCGAGGGGTGGTTTACAAAAACGCATATCGTTTTTGAACTCAGAAAATTGAAAACCAATAGGTTGATGGTTTACACATTGCAAAAAGTGTAAACCCACCTCTGGTTACCTTTTAATTTATATGTTCTTTTATCTTGACATAAAAGAACCAAAAAGTCAAGACAGCCGAAGGCAATCACTCCTATGGGTCGTGACCGGTTCATTCCGCTCTGCTGCATTCACCTTTGCTGGCCGCCTGTCAGTTCTTCTACTTTAGGGAGAAGTAAAACGTAATATCACTGCCATCATAATCACACATAAGAACTAGGTAAATGGTGGGCGCGGGTTAGCTGTAAATGATGCGAGTTTAGGAAACTCAGGCAAGCAGGGAGCTAGAGTCGCCCCAATGTATTGTAAAGAGTGTATTAAAAACAAAAAAGCCCCACATTGCTGTAGGGCTTTATATAGTAAGTGATAATTAACTTATTCAGCAGCAGGTGCAGCAGGCTCTTCAGGTGCCGGTGGCATTGCAGCCGCAGCAGATGCTTCAGCAGCAGCAGCTTTTTTAGCAGCAACAGCCTTAGCCTTAGCTTCGCGTGTTGCAGTTTCAGCAGCCATGCGGCTCTTGTATGCTTCCTTAGCGCTTGTTAATTTGCTTTCTTTCTTATTGGTATGAAGGCTGGCTTTCTCGGTCTGCCATTTTGCAAACTGCGTATCAGCTTGCTCCTGGTTAAACAAACCTTTTCTAACACCTCTTTGTAAATGCTTTTTGAACATTAAACCTTGTTCAGCCAATAAATGACGGCAAGAATCAGTAGGCAATGCACCTTTCTCTAACCACTCCATGGTTAAAGTAGTATCTAACTTCACGCCTTCATGGTCGTGCTTAGGATCGTATGTACCAAGTCTTTCAACGTATTTTCCATCACGAGGCGCACGAGAATCGGCTACTACAATGTGGTAAAAAGGTTGTTTCTTTTTTCCTTGTCTCTGTAAGCGAATTTTTAAGGACATGTTTTACGTTTTTTTATTTAGGGCTGCAAAGATATAAAAAAAGACTTAATGAACATAAAAGATTGTGCTATTATCTTTTTAATACTGTAATCCTTCATTTCGCCAATAAATACACACTGAATATCAACTATTTATGGCCTTAAATTTAATACAGTATTTTAAATTATTCGGGGCGCCATTTGCTCCCTGCTTGCCTGAGCTTCCTAAACTCGCATAATTTGCAGCTAACCCGCGCCCACCTTTTACCTAATTTATAAGAACAGGATAAGGTCTCCGATAAACTCAGACTGACGGGCGGTCTGTGTTGGGAAACTACCTCTTAAGCGGCACCAGGTAATTGCCCTCCATAACAGGAACCACGGGAGCCTGATCGGCCTTTAAGCAAAACCGAATATCATCCTGCAAGTTAAGTTTGGCAAGGCGGTTGAAGTGAGACGAGCTTTCCATAAAAGCATACATATCTTTTTTAGCTCCTTCGTATAATGATTTTGATGCTAAAGTAGAATCGTAATTGGTTTCAAACATACCAGTAGTGTCAAGTTTAGCAGCTATGGCACCTGCACACAAGGTATCTTCAAGGTTAAAAATGTCTTTCCAACCGGCACAAAGTAATATTATGTTCTTCCGCTGAACAGCCAGCCACTGGCACAAAGCGGTAAGATTTAAAAATGAACCTATAACAATTTTATATGCATCGCGCGCTGTACGGATAGCTTGTGTACCGTTAGTGGTAGTAAATACAATAATCTTGCCTTTTAAGCCCGGCTTCATGTATTCGAAAGGAGAATTACCCAGGTCGAAACCATCAACCCTGTGCGCAGAGCGTTCGGCAGCCACTAAAAATCCTTTCGATTGAAAATCTCTTGCTTCAGCTATTGACGCAACGGGCAATATTTTTTCTACGCCATAATGCAAGGCAGTGCACATGGACGATGTTGCACGCAACACATCAATAACAACAACTATACATTCTTCATGCGGGTATAGTGAAAATGAATGGGGAGAAAAACAAACTTCAATTGTGTTCTTCATACTTTATGCTTGTTTATAAAATGGAGTTTTTACAACAATTGCTTTTATCAGCTTATCGCGGATCTTAATATAAATATCTGTGCCGGGTTTTGCTAACTCTGTTTTTACATAACCCATACCTATTGCCTTTTGCAATGAAGGAGATTGTGTACCTGAGGTCACCACACCTATTACACTGCCTTGTGCATCTGTAATTTCGTAACCATGGCGTGGAATACCTTTATCTATCATTTCAAAACCGACCAGTTTTCGCTTTACACCTTGTTCCTTTTGAGCTAACAATGCTTTTGAATTGGTAAATTCTTTAGTGAATTTGGTTATCCAGCCAAGGCCAGCTTCAATAGGAGAAGTGGTATCATCAATATCGTTACCATACAGGTTAAATGCCATTTCGAGCCGCAGGGTATCACGTGCACCAAGTCCGATAGGTTTCAATCCTTCAGGTACACCAACTTCCATTATTGCATCCCATATTTTTTCAGCATCAGCGTTCTTACAATAAATCTCGAACCCACCGGCACCTGTGTAACCTGTATTAGATATAATAACACCCGGTATACCGCAAAACTGGCCGATAGTGAAGTTATAATATGGAATTTTAGTCAGGTCGACTGTAGTTAGCTTACCCAATATGGCTGTAGCTTTAGGCCCCTGTATTGCTAATAATGAATAGTCGTCAGACACATTCTGCATATCAACACCAAGGTCGTTGTGCGATTTTATCCAGTTCCAATCCTTTTCCACATTCGATGCATTCACTACCAGGAAATAGGTTTCATGGTCCATGCAATAAACCAGCAGGTCATCTACAATTCCGCCTTTATCATTAGGCAAACATGAATATTGAACCTTGCCGGAAGAAAGCACTGATGCATCGTTAGAGGTCACTTTCTGAACAAGATCTAATGCCTTTGGCCCTTTAAGAATGAATTCGCCCATGTGTGATACATCGAACATACCAGCTGCCGTACGAACTGTAATATGCTCGTCGTTAAGGCCAGTATATGAAACAGGCATGTTATAACCTGCAAACTCAACCATTTTGGCACCAAGTGCAATGTGTTTTTTTGTAAGTGCTGTAGTCTTCATTATTTAATATCGAATATGTTGTTTACTCCAAATATCTTGCGTTGTGTTAAAAATCCTTCAGCATACTTAGCGCCTATTGCATAGCCAAGTTCCGAATCTCTTTCCTTAATGTGCTGTATGAAATGAGGATTGGTAAGTACTGTTTCCGGTTCTTTTGATGTCGGGTCGTGAAACTGAGATTTGAATGCCCGTATTGCTTCTAACTTTTGATCCATTTCATTGCTGGTATCTACAACAAAACTGCAATCGTAACTAAAATGCTGCATGTAATAAAAAACGCGGTCAGGGCGGAATGCTTCTTGTTGCTTACCATCCCATTTGGTTTCTATCTTCCTCAGGCCAGCATAAAACCATGCCTCCGAAACCATTTGCGATGCACGGCCATGATCGGGATGCCTATCCTGGGGAACATTAGCCACTATTATTTCAGGCCTGTATTGGCGTATCTTTTGAATGATCTTTATTCTATGCTCTTCATCGTTCTTAAAATAACCGTCCATCATGTGTAAATTATCACGAACTGATAAGCCCATAATTTTAGCCGAGTTAGCTGCTTCCTGTAAACGAATCTCTGAACTTCCGCGAGTACCTAATTGCCCTTCAGTAAGATCTACAATACCCACTTTTTTACCGGCTTTCACTGCTTTTATAAGTGTACCGGCACATGACAACTCAATATCATCTGGATGTGCGGCAAAAGCAAGTATATCGAGTTTCATATTTACCAGTCTTTTTAAGGCTTGTAAAAGTAGAAAAATAAAGCAAATTCTGGGGAAAAACTATTGCCTGAATTCGGTATCGTCCAGAAACCTGTCTTTCGTATTGTCAGACGGCACCATGCACTGGTCTGTTCTGCCAAATAACCTGTACCTGTTTCTTGCTAATAACCTATATAAGCCATTGCGAATAAAGCGCGGAAATATCTTAAATACCTTAACACACTTCCACATTCCGCCTAATGAACTTATTATTTCTATTGAGGCATCCGATTCCACAGAAACCTTTCCATCATGGTATAGAATTACTGTTCCGGTAGCGGTAAGTGGCAAATTAAAATGGCTTATAAGGCCCCTGCTATAGTTAGATTGAAGTGAAGCAAACTGAAATAGCCTATTCCTATCACGCTTAATGATAAATTGCACGAATCCATTACATAAATTACAAACGCCATCAAATAGTATAACCATAACCTGCGGGCTTTCTTAAACCTCTTTTACAAAGTTAGGGTAAAACGGCAATGAAATGAAGACCTAGAGCAACAGCATTAAATTTATTTAACACAGATTAGAACTTCATTAGATTCCTTTAATTTGATTGAAACGCTCAACTCATAGAAGTACTTTAGCGAAAATATATCTATGAATATCCTGTTAATTGAAGATGAGCAAGAAGTTTCATCTTTTATTAAAAAAGGGCTGGAAGAGCAGCAATATACTGTTACGACAACTGATACAGGAACTGTAGGGCTGAATATTGCAATTACCAAAGACTTTGACCTTATTATTCTTGATTTAATGTTACCGGGAATAGATGGGCTAGAAATATGTAAAACACTAAGGGGTGCTAAAAAAACTACCCCCATTATAATTCTTACAGCCCTTAGTTCGTTAAAGGACAAGGTGCGTGGACTTGAAAATGGAGCTGACGACTACATAACTAAACCTTTCCATTTCGACGAACTGCTTGCCCGTATTAAAGTGCACATCAGAAGGCAGAATACTGTAATTCCTGATAAAATGTATGTAACGGGAGACCTTACAATGAATTGCTATAAGAGAAAAGTTTATAGAAATGAAAAGGAAATAGTACTGACCGCAAAAGAATTTACACTTCTTGAATTACTGATGGCAAATAAAAACCAGATACTTTCAAGAAATACAATTGCCAGAGCAGTTTGGGGAGTAAATTTTGATAACGGATCAAACCTGATTGATGTTTATATGAATTTCTTACGAAATAAAATTGATAAAGGCAGTGAAAAAAAACTCCTCCAAACTGTGGTAGGTGTTGGGTATGTGATCAGAGATTGAATCGATTCAATAGCCAAGAATCAGAATTCCACATGCACTCTAACAGAACCAATATTTACGGGTCCTCTATCGGCATTGTAGGCAGGGTTTTGCACAAACTGATAATCAAGAGCCAGGTAAAAATGTTCAAAGAATTTAGCCTGGTAATAGGCTTCAAGTATTTGCTCAGGGGCATAGTGTACTAATGAACCATCGCCAATTATAAACTGATAGCCACCAGCCTGTTCAAAAGCCAAGTGGTCTTTCGACAACCCATTTATTATATAAGCTATACCAAAGTTGTCAGTCTTTCTATGCCAGAATGCACCATCGAAATTCACGCCAGGCGTAATGGTTTGGTCGACCTCAGTAAATGCCCATGTGCCAGTTTTACCATCGTTCCATCCTGCCCGCAGAAACACCCCAATATATTTACCAATAGGATGATCCCAACTAAGCCCTACTCCATATTTTTTGTTGCCATTATATGCAGAGAGGGAATCAATATGTAATGCATTTACATTCCCTGCTTCATAATTGGCAATGGCATTTTCATAATTAGCAGCCCTATTCTGGTTCAAATAAAGTAATACACTTAAATTGCCTACTCTATCATTCACCCTATAACTACTACCTATTTCAGCAGTAATACCAAATGTTTTGCCAATATTCCAATCAAAATCGGGACCATTCGCCACCAGTGGTTCAAGTGCATCAGAAAGGTTAACGTGCCAGGTAGGGCTAATATACTGCACTACAAATGCGTAGGTATAACCGCGTGTATTGGCAGGGTAATCCCATGCGCCATTATCCATAAGCACCCAATTCATGAACTGGGTACGTGGGTCATGCGAATAGGTATTGTTATCATAAAAATCGGCAAGTGAAAACTTACCTACACTAAAAGTCAACCTGTTTGTAGGCAGTAGCTGACTCACTTGTAGCAGGTCATCATCCATTAATGTGTCGTGGCTACCTGCCAAAGCAAATGATTGTTGAAAATAGCAACGGGCTATATATGCGGCAGGAGTTGGGTTACCCACTCTATAAATTTCACCATTAGGAAAACCGGCAATACCCGTTGTACCGCTAAATCCTTTACCACCGGATATTTCCGGGGTAAAATATACTGCTGCATATTTCCAAAGCTTTCTTCCTAAATAGAGAGTTGAAGTAACTGACATATCTTGCTCAGTTGTATCCTGTAGGCTATTGTGGCCTGAATACGGCGCATGAAAATAACCATGATACTGGTCAATAGCTGTAAGTTGATAGTGAAACATCCAGCCATTCCCTTTTTTAGCCGAGTCATTTTCTGCTTGGGCAAAAGCACAGCACAACAATAAACAAAATAAAATAGCCGCCTTAATTGAAGTAAACTTGTTCATGCGAGAGCCTCTGTTACAGAAAAATAGTATCGTAAAGTAAGTAAAGATTTAAACCCAAAATTATAATTGCCACCGCCCATGCCACTATTTTCATTGATTTTCGGTTTGCAAATAAACCCATCTTTTGTTTACTATTTGTGAACATAATAAGAGGAATTACCGCAAAACTCAATTGCATAGACAAAATTACCTGGCTGAGCACTAGCAGATTGGCTGTACCTCTCTCTCCCAAAATGAATGTGACAATAAAGGCAGGCACTATAGCTATTCCCCGGGTAATAAGCCTCCTCAGCCAGGGTTTTAGTTTAATATCTAAAAAACCTTCCATCACTATTTGGCCAGCAAGTGTACCTGTTAAGGTAGAGTTTTGGCCCGAGGCCAATAAAGCAACAGCAAATAAGGTACTGGCCAGTGTTGTACCCAATAAAGGTGTTAAAAGCTTATGTGCATCCATAATGGTACTTACGTCGTTATGACCGCTTGAATGGAAACTGGCAGCAGCAACTATAAGTATGGCAGCATTAATGAAGAAAGCCGCCATAAGTGCAACCGTGCTATCAATTGCAGCAAACTTAATTGCCATTTTTTTCCCTACTGTTGTTCTGGGATAATCGCGTGTTTGTACAATACTGGAATGGAGATACAGATTATGAGGCATGACCGTAGCACCTAATATACCAATGGCTATATAAAGCTCAGATAAATTTGTAACTATTTCAGGTTTTGGTAACAGGCCGCTTAGCATTGGGAACAACTGCGGATGAGAAACTATCATTTCAAAAACAAAGGCTAATACTATTATAACAATCAACGAACCTACTACACTCTCAATAAACCTAAAGCCCTTATACTGAAAGAAAAGAATAAGCAATACATCAAACCCGGTAATAACAACTCCCCATGTTAATGGAATTTTAAACAATAAATTAAGTGCAATAGCGGAGCCAATTACTTCTGCCAGGTCGCAGGCAGCAATTGCAATTTCACAAAATATCCAAAGCATGAAACTTACCCTTGGGCTATAGTGGCTCCGGCAAGCCTGAGCGAGGTCCTTCTCGGTAGCCACACCAAGCTTTAGTGCCAGGTACTGCAACAGAATAGCAAATAGGTTTGATATAAGAATAACAGAAAGTAATGTGTATCCGAATTTAGAACCACCTTCAATATCGGTTGCCCAGTTACCAGGATCCATATAACCGACAGCAACCATTAACCCGGGACCGGAAAAAGCAAGCAATTTCTTCCAGAATCCACCTTTACCGGGAACACGTATGGAAGAAAAAACTTCCGGAAGAGATACGCTAGCGCTCTCTTTCCTCCATGCTTTTTCTTTTTCTTCTTTTATTGACATTATGACCAGCTAAGTGAATATTTTACAAAACTAACATAAATAATTAGACACACCTAATTTTATTTATTAGAATTAAATAATTATATTTGTACCACTTATCTAACGGAATGCATACATTTTCAGAAGAAAACTATCTGAGGGCTATTTACCGTATTAGCCTTGAAGGGGCTACTAAAATAAGCCCTACAGCTATTGCAGAGGAGTTGCAGAACAACCCTGCATCGGTAATTGACATGCTAAAAAAACTGACCGAGAAGAAGCTGATCAGCTATGACAAAAAAAAGGGAGCAAAGCTTACTGATAAGGGGATAAAAACCGCTATGGACGTTGTACGTAAGCACCGCCTATGGGAAGTATTTTTATTAGAGAAACTCGGTTATGGATGGGATGAGATACATGATATAGCTGAGCAACTAGAACATATTCATAATGATGAACTGGCTGACAGGCTGGATAAATTCCTTGGCTTCCCTGATTACGACCCACACGGCGATCCTATACCAAAAGCCAATGGTAAAATAGCCACCATACATAAAACCACTTTGCTTGAAGTTGAAATTGGAAGCAGTTGCCAGGTTGTAGCGGTAAAAGATACCTCTACCGCATTTCTTCAGTACCTTGAAAAACTTGGGATTGGAATAGGTACACGCCTGAAACTATTGGAGAAAATATCCTTCGATGGATCTATGACCATACAGGTTGGTAAGGACAACAAAGTAAACGTTTCGAAAAAATTTGGAGAAAGTGTATTGGTAGGATAGTTTACTGCCACCAATTCTTTGTCTTATTGGAGTCATCCGGGCAACCAGTACAATAATTTTGCCAACCGTTTTTAATATACTTCTGATCAGGGGTAAAATTTCCAACCCCTACATCAAGGTTGCCGCAATCAGGTATTCGGTAATCGCCCCAGTTACATTTCTTTATTAATTTCCCACCATACATTATCCAAGTTCCGGTAAACTGATTATTACTGTAATCGTCAGCCCCCTGCATTGTATTATCATAATGGGGCTTATAATTTATGTCCAAATAAAAATCAGAGGTTAGGGTTCCATCAAAGATGCCACTAAATTTTTGCGTTGAATCCTCCTTAAAATTGTAATGTGCAGTTAATGTTCCCTCCCTTACTGAATCAAGATTTACATACATAGCTGCTTTACCGGTATCTCCTGTATACTGCTCATTTTCAATAGTCTTGGTAATTGTAATTACACCTGTAAAGTCACATACATTATCCTTAACTTTCGATTTTCCTTTTACCAGGTATTCATCAGGCTTTGATTTATCTTTTACAATAGAAGAATAATGAATCTGAATACGTTGATAATTACTACCTATAAATCCAACAATAACAGCCGATTCAGATTTCAGTACTCCACTCAGATCCAGTGGTGCAAGTTTATCCGCAAGTAACTTATATAACTTATTGGTATCTATCTTCTTCTGCCCAAAAGTTATAAATGGCAAGAGTAGTAAGTATACAATCAATATTCTTTTCATATATGTTTACTTATCTGCTGCAATAAGGTTTTTGCTTGCTCTTCATCAGGGTATTTCTTTAAAATCAGCTGTAAGCTTTCCTTTGCTTTACCAGTCTGCTTTTCATAGATATACCAACCAGCTATATTAAGTAAGGCTTGTTTGTCATCGGGGCTAAGCGCAAGTGCTTTATCATAATACTCCTTTGCAACATCCACATTGCCTTTTCTTAACGCCAAATATCCTTTATTCGTTAAAGCAGAAACAAACTCTGGGTCTTGTGTTAGTATAAAGTCATAAACCTTACCCGCCTCATCATCTCTATTAAGCATTACCAATGATGCCCCTAATTTATTTTGGAAATCAAGCACGTATGGTGCCAGGGTAACAGCCTTTTTATAGAAAGCTTCTGCGCCTTTAATATTATTGATCTGGTAAAAAGCCTCACCTATTCTATATGCTGTCCAGGCATCTTTATTCTCATAATCTTTATGCACCAGCATACTATCGATAACATATTGCGGATGTATTATTGAAACATAGCTAAGCAAACCTTTATAGTCATGCTTATAGAAACATATATCTACCAAAGGTTCAAAATTCTTACGTATTAATGCAGGTGTATTGTCGGGGAAATATTGTTTGGCCGAATCTAACAGTGCAGGGAAATCAGACTGAAACCGTGCAAATTGTTGTATGAAAGCAATACCTCTTGTTTCCTGGACCGGATTGGGATTGCTTACATCATAAAGGGTAATGAACTTCTTTACCTTCTCTTTGTCTACATCCTTAATAGGAATATGAATGTAATG
>Ga0210386_10003973_pt1 | contig 12267 bp, 11 predicted proteins | sample IncBWH32OmetaG_FD_160091 | JGI IMG/M metagenome (GOLD analysis project Ga0210386, IMG submission 160091) | Forest soil microbial communities from Barre Woods Harvard Forest LTER site, Petersham, Massachusetts, United States - Inc-BW-H-32-O ... | reverse complement strand
TTCGAAGCTGAAATGGACGGAGGGCGGGCGGGAGCCGGAAGTGTCGAGGGAGTCGATCGCAGGAGTATCCGGTGAACTCATATTCATTGGATGTAAACCTGATGCTATGGTCTCATCCGAAGCTGTGAGTCTTGATTGTGGCATCCCCGCACGTTTTGGGTGCTTGCGCTGTATTGGAGAACGCGACTTATCCTTCATCGACCTGTGGCCTACTTGCCATAGGCGCGAGGTAACTGAAGTGTAGGCGATTAACCACTCCGGACTCGACTCTTGGGAGTTGAGTCGTCCAAGTAGAAAGACTCGTCATGCTATTTCTGCGCAAGCGTTACGGCGCTGAGCGGAGACTGAACATTCCCGCCCCCACTCTGCCAGCAATTTCCCCTTCTCAAGCACAATCACCTCATGATGGGTCTACTGGGCCCACTCGACGACGAAAAGCCTTCTTCAGACCCGAAAGCGCCCGTCCTTCGTGGAGAGGATTCTGCGGCTAGTTAAATCAGCAGAGGATTTTGCGCCCGGACTCTGGCTGTAAATCATTGGTTTATTTACAGAGTCGGGGAGGAGGATCACCCGAGGGTGATGCCCAGAACGCAGATTCTACGAAGTTAGCTGCCGAGGAGCCTGTTGCCGAGGATCAGAAGCAGGATTCCGAGGATGATGCGGTAGATGGCGAAGACGGTGAAGCCATGACGGCGCACCCACATCAGGAACCACTCCACCACGCCGAGGGCGACGATAAAGGAGACGACGAAGCCGATGGCGAGGACGATCCAGTTTTGGGAGTTCATGACGACGCTGGATGCGGCGCCGGCGGCGAGTTCCGCTTTGCTGGGGTGGAGGGACTTGAGCAGATCCCAACCCGTGGCGGCAATCATGGTGGGAATCGAGAGCAGGAAGCTGAATTCGAGCGCCGAGGGACGGTCGAGTCCGACCATTTGCCCCGCGGCGATAGTAGACATGGAGCGCGATGTGCCGGGGAAGATAGCCGAGAGCGACTGGCAGATGCCGATCCATATGGCCTGGCCGAGGCTCATCTCTTCGACGTGCAGCGTGTTGGGTTCGAAACGGGAAGCGCGTGCGTCGATCACCCACATGATGATGCCGCCAAGGAGCAATGCCCAGGCCATGACAGAAACGCTGCCGAGGTGTTTTTCGCTCAACTTATGAAGAGGCAGTGCAATGACGGAGGTGCAAGCGAAGGCAATGAGCGTGAGCGAGATGGGATGGTTCTTCCATGTGCGATCGCCGCTTTCGCCGCGCGGGAAACTTTTGATGAATGCAACAATGCGTTCGAGATAAAGAAGAAGAAGAGCGAAGATAGCGCCGGCCTGGATGACGATGGTGTACATCTTCCAATACGCGTCGTCGAGCGGGATTCGCATCGCGGCTTCAGCGAGGCGAAGATGCGCGGTCGAACTAACAGGAAGAAATTCGGTCAAGCCCTCAACAATGCCCAAGAGTACTGACTGGATGTAGACGTTCAAAAAGCCTCCGGTAGGTGTGGGGGATTCGCCAGGTCAGAACAGGTTATTTGCGCCTATTCTTTTTCAATGCCGTAAACCGGGATTCCCTGATCCAATTTGAACACGAGCATCGTGGCCCGCGCAGTGTAGTCAGACTGCGGAAATTTTTCTCTGAGCCTGGTGGCCAGATCGCGCGCGTGGTTATGTGCAGCGTCGCTCTTCTTGTCGTTGTTGTCGGCAGCGTACATATCGCTTAGTACCGCCTGTCGATAGACGGCCTGGTAGAGCGCCTGCGGGGTACGCGGGCTGTCGGGGTGCTCGGCGGCGTATTTCTCATAGATTTCAGATTCCTTTTCGGGACATTTTTCCTGGCCCTGCCAGTCGCCGCAGAGCTTGTTATCGAGGAGTTCGTAGGCAGCGAAGTCGGCCGAGTGGGTGTTGGGGTAGTATTTGATGACTTTCTTCAGGCCGTCTTCATCCATCTGCTCGCGCATGTACGGTTCCTTCTCCTTTGCGGAGGGGCGGCTGGCCGAATCGGCCTTCTGAATCTGCCAGAGAATGTCGGCGGCTCGCCATGCTGCCTCGGCATCGAGCGGGGAGTTCGGAAACATCTCGACCAGGCGACGGTAGAGCAGGTGCGCGGTGCGGGCGGCATTGACCGGGCCACGGGGGTCAGAGGCCAGCGCTTCCTGGTCGGCGGCTGCGCCCATGAGGATCTGGTCACCGTTGGGCGTGTTCTCGATGACGACGCCCTTGGCTTGCATCCACCCGGAAATCGGGGGCGGGGTTTCGTTGGTGTCGAAGATGGGAGCGTCGGAGGTGTGTTCTTCCTCGATGTCGGTGTTGGCGAAGACGCGCAGCCATGCGCCACTTTTTTCGGCGACGACCAATTCGCGGCCAATCTGGACGCGGCCTACTTTTTGCGCGCCGAGATCGGCGGAAACATAGAGCCAACTGACGCGCAAAGCCGTGGCGCGCGGCCCGGCTAACGGCTTCTGCAGGTTGTCCTTTTTCTTCTGGGCGGCTAGGGGCAGCGCGCAGAGGATAACGCAGAGCGCAAGCACTCGGGCTGTGCTGAATCTTGAATTCGTCACAGGAAAGATCATAGTCGACCGACGTTACATCCCTGTTTCGGTAAGCACGCGGGCGAGCAACTCGGGATCGACGTTGCCGCCGCTGATGACGGCTACGGCATTTTTGTACGGTGGAAGCTGGCCAGCGTGGAATAGGAGTGCGGCGGAGGAGACGGCTCCGCTGGGCTCTGGGACGATGCGCGCGGAGGTGACGATGGCGCGCATCGCGGCGCGAATTTCGGCTTCGGTGACAGTAATGATGCCGTCGACGAAAGCCTGGATGTGGGCGAAGTTGCGAATGCCGACGCTTTGGGTGCGGAGGCCGTCGGCTATGGTGCGGCTGGTCAGCTCGGCTCCCCATGTGACGATCTTGCCGGTGCGGAAGCTTTCGGCGGTGTCGGCGGCGAGTTCCGGCTCGATGCCGAAGACCTTTACGTGCGGGCGAAGGCGCTTGACGGCTGAGGCCACGCCGCTGAGCAGGCCTCCGCCGGAGACGGGGGCGAGGACCAGATCGACATCGGGGAGTTGTTCGACGATTTCGAGGCCGCAGGTGGCCTGGCCAGTGATGATCTGCTCGTCGTCGTAGGGTGGGATGACGATGTAGCCGTGCTCGCGAACGAGTTCTTCTGCCTTCGCGAGACGCTCGCTGGAGGCCACGCCGACGTCGACGATTTCTGCTCCGTACGCGAGAGTGGCGGCGCGCTTGATGGCGGGCGCGTTCGACGGCATGACGATGACAGCCTTTGCGCCGACTTCGCGGGCGGCGAAAGCGACGCCTTGGGCGTGGTTGCCGCTGGAATAGGTGATGACGCCGCGCGAGATTTCGTCCGGCGTAAGCTGAAGAATCTTATTGGAGGCCCCGCGGAGTTTGAAGCTGCCGATGGGCTGCAGGTTTTCGGCCTTGAGCCAGACTTTGCCCGCAACATCGGGGAAATACGCCCGGACCAGTGGGGTTTTGACAGCGATCCCGGCGATACGAGAGGCAGCGGCGCGAATAGCGTCGAGGGAGACGAGGGTGTCAGTTGCAACGGTCATGGGAGGTACTTCTCCGGAACGGGGTTGGCGGTAGTTTGCGCCTGCCAGACGATTTGGATTATGTGCCACTGCGTGCCGTCGAAGACGGCTTGGATGGAGTTGATGCCGCGGTCCATCAAGTTGCCTTCGGGTGGCTTGCCGTCCGGTGTGGTGCGGGTTTCGTAGGTGCTCCAGAGGTGGGCCATGTGGTCCCAGGTCTCGATGCCGACTTTCACCTGTCGCTCGTAGAAGACGGCGCTGCCGCGCTTGGCAACGAGATTGACCCAATCGTCGACCGTGAGGATACGGGGTGTAGCTGCGCCGTCGGGAGCGATGCGGATGGGGATGAGGCGGGCGTCGGGGAGGAAGAGCGCGCGGAAGCAGGTGCGGTCTTTATTGCCGGGGCCGCTGACGGCTGCGTCGATGGCCTTGATGAGGTCATTGAGGGTGGCGGTGGAAGGGCAGGCTGCGGCTCCTGGCGATTGCGCGTCGGGGGTTTGGGAGTGGAGCACGGGCACGAGCAGGGCGGCGAGAACAGCGGCGGCAAACGTTAGGCGGCGCATGAGGGGATTTTACAAGCAGGGGTCAGGATTCGATAACAGGGATCACGGGGACAGGATCTTCTCGAAGTAGATCAGAGGGTCCTCTTTGTAGACCACATGTGCGACTTCGCGGAATCCGCATTTTGCGTAAAAGGGACCGGCTCCGGCTGCGGCGTCGAAGGCATCGAGGCGAATGGCATCGGCGGGCCACGCGCGGGCGATGGACTCGGCTTGTTTCATTAGGAGACGGCCGATTCCTTTGCGCTGGTGGGTGGGATGGACGGCCATGCCGGTGAGATACAGAGGTTTGGCTGCGGCCGTGAAATACGCGGTGTCGATGGCCCAGGGTTTCTTGGTCGCCAGGCGCAGGGTGCCGATGATGCGGCGGTTGGTGCGTGCGATCACGGTTCTCGAGAATTTGGGCAGGCGCATGTTTGCGAGGATGGCCCGCTCCGACGGCGGGGACGACCAGAAACCGTGGCCGAAGCGCTGGTCCAGGTCCTCAGAGGCGCCGGCGTGCAGGGCGGCGAGTGCGGGTGCATCGGCGGTGGCGGCGGTGGCGAAGGTGAGCTTCATCTCGGTGATGAAAGGATCGGGAGATAGCGCAATCAAGAATGCCTCTCGCGTCGTTGGTTACACAAGCGAGATTCTGGCGCTCTCGACGGGGAGGATGGGCAATAACGCCAGTTCCAGCGCATCAAGCGGGCAGCCGTGACGAAGCGCCACTTTATAGACGCCGTTCGATTCGTTGATTTCGGCGACTTGCTCGAGCGCGGCTTTGTCTACTTGATCGATCAGGTTGCGGCAAAGCCACATTTGCGGCGCCATCATGCGCAGGACGTTGGCGCACCACTGGGTTGTCATCTTGCCAGTATTCAACCCGATGTCGTTGTTGAGAATGCCGCGGAACCAGTTCAACGTGCTCGACGATTCGTACAGAGTGCATTCAAAGGATTCGGCGGAATCAAATTCCGGCTTCCAGGCGCCCTGACTGCTCCACGCCTGCACGGGCGCATGCTGGGAGGCAAAGCTATCCAATTGCTGGTGCATGGCAGCGGCCGAAGTTGCCAAGTATTTGTAGCAATCTTCATGATTGATAATCCATTTGAAAACGTGCCACGTGCCGCCTAGTGCTAATGCACCGAATGGTCGGCCGCGCATAGTGGTGAGGGTCTCGACCAATTGCGTCTCGTATTGCTCTTTGTACCTCGCCCCATGTTCATTCATGCTGTGTTGCAGCCCGATTCCGGCTATGGGGTGGTCGCCTTCGTTGGGGACGAAGTCAACGAGCACCGTCTGGTAATTGCCGGCTTGATCGAAGAGCTTCGCCCATAATTTATCGCTGAGGAAATCAGACACAGGCAAGTTCTTCTTTGTCTTTCCAACGTAGGCCGACTCTGACATCTGCTTTTCAGCACGAATGTGGATCGAACCTTCGCGCTGATCCGCGAGAGGACGCAGCCACGCTTCAAGCCACGTTTTGCAGGCATCGAGCGTCGCCTGCTCCTCATCGTTCAGAATCGCCACGGTGGAGGTGATTGAGGGGTAGTCGAGCCGGCGACGGAGAGGAACCTTCGATTGGTTGTAGTTCAGTTCGCGGAGGTGATTCGCGCTTAGATTGGATTTGTCGTACGAGGTTTTAGGATTCAGCCCAGACACGACCGGCAACCACATCTGTTCGAGCGCAGCGATGCGCACAGGAGGCAGCTGGTGGCGAACTTCGGTCTGCGTTCCGGGCTGGATGGAGAAGTTGATCTCCCATTCGCCAGCAGTTTGGGCCTGAAGATCAAGTCCGACCAGCAGCAGGATCTGGGTTGTTCTCTCCGGGGTCATTGCAGGGACGACGAGACTGGGAAATTCTCCGCAAAACTCACGGGACTCAGTGGAAGAGGAACGAATCGCAAGATTGAATTTCTGCGTTTCGGCGAACGCGGCCGCCTCCTCAGCCGTGACGATCTTCGGATATGTTTCTAACTTGCCGACAATCTGGCCGTTATGGAATTTGCAGCCGGCGATAATGGCCTTCGAGAGTTTCAGCGTCTCCGGCCCGGAAACCCGGATGGAGGCTGTTCCTCCGCTGAAGCCCGCGCCCTGGCTCAAGACCAGCCATCTCGCACCGCACCCGTGGCCAACAGGGATCGGGAAACTAGCCGGGTAGACAGAGCGCAAATACGATTGCTCTGTATCAAAGTAATCACGCAGCCTGATTTCGCCCGCCGAAAGATCGGACGCTTGAGAATCCGAGATCGCGATCGGCCTCTTTTTGAAGTAAAACTGGGCGGTGACTTCTTCCGGCTCATCCAGGAAGTCCCGATAATTCATCTGGGGCTGGCCATGGCGCAGACCGATCAGTTCTGATAGACCGGCGATCACGTTGTCGGCGAAGACGGTTTGCGGTGTGGCCGCTGCGTTGATCTGCTCGCCGCTCAGCACCCGGCTGAAGATGCTGCTCCATTTGGCTGGACGGGCTTTGTCGGTGAGGCGCCTCAGAGGGCCGTCGTAGCTTTCGGCGTCGGTCATCAGCAGGTCTATCTGGCGGCCGTTGAAGAAAACGATGAATTCGTACGTATCGCTGTCGTAGAGGCTGGTGAATACGGCTGGTGCTCGCAGCGATTTGGACGCAGCCAGCGCCAAATCCTTCAGTTCGCCATTATCGAGTTGGGCATTGTCGCTGTCGTAAACCGAGATGTAGGATTGGCCCGCTCGCGCGAGGAGGACGACGTGCTTGCCGCCTTCAGCCGGGGGCTTCTTTACGCGCTCATAGCCCAGCTTGCCGTAACACCGGCTGATAGCCTTAGCGGCATCGTCCGTCTTGCCTCTCCACGCGATATGAACGCTGGCGCATGTATTTCCCATTGGCTGGTTCCTGCGATTGCTGTTTCCGGTTAATGGTCAACCTTAGTCAGATTTCGAGGATTACGGGCATGATCATGGGGCGGCGGCCGGTGGTTTTCTGGATGAGGCGCTTCAACTCAACGCGGACTTTTTCCTTCACCATGCCATAGTCGGTTTTCTGTTCGCTGCTAAGGCCGTCGACGGTTTTGAGGACTACCTGGCGCGCTTCTTCGGTAATGTCGGCGCCGCCGAAGCCGCGCATTACTATCTCAGGTTCGCGCTCGATTTTTGCGGAGCGTTTGTTGATGGCGAGAATGGCGAGAACGATGCCGTCTTCCGACAGGATGCGGCGGTCGCGCACGACCAAGTCTTCGACGACGTCGATGGTGGAACCAGAGTCGATGAGGATGCGGCCGGCGGTGACTTTATCTTTCTTACGCGCGTCGGACTTGTCGAGTTCGAGAACGTCGCCGTCTTCGATGACCAGCGCATGCTCGACGGCACCGGTTTCCATGGCCAGTTGCGCGTGGCGGCGGAGGTTGCGGTAGTCGCCGTGAACGGGGATGAAGAACTTGGGTCGGACGAGATTGATGAGGAGGCGAAGCTCTTCCTGGCATCCGTGGCCGCTGACGTGGATGAGTCCGTGGGAGCCGTCGTCGAAGATGACGTTGGCCTCGCGGCGGCTGAGGTGATCGATGACGCGGAAGATACTTTTCTCGTTGCCGGGGATGATGCGCGAGCTCAGAACCACGGTATCACCGGCATCGATGTGGGCATGCTTGTGGTTGTCGACTGCGGCGCGGCTGAGGGCGCTCATGGGCTCGCCCTGTGTGCCGCTGATGAGAATCATGAGCTCGTCAGGTGGATAATCGCGCATCTGGCCGGGGTTGATGACGAGGCCGGGCGGGACTTCGATGTAGCCGAGATCCTGCGCGATTTCGGTGCTCTCCATCATGGAGCGTCCGAGGACGACGGCTTTGCGGCCGTGCTTGCGCGCAAGTTCGAGGGCGATTCGAATGCGGTATATCGAGGATGAGAAGCAGCTGAAGAAGAGCTTCTTCTTGGTCTGCGAAAAGATTTCGTGCAGGCGCGGGATGACGGCGCGCTCGCTGGGCGTATAGCCGGATCGCTCGACGTTGGTGGAGTCCTGCAGAAGGGCGAGCACGCCGCGCTTGCCGTATTCGGCGAAGGTGTGCAGGTCAAAGGCCTTGTCGTCGAGAGGAGCGAGATCGATTTTGAAGTCGCCGGTATGAATAATGACGCCAACAGGTGTCTCGATAGCGAGTGCGACGCAATCGACCAGCGAGTGGGTGACGCGGATGGGCTCGATGGTGAAGGGGCCGAGGGTGAACTTTTCCTTGGGGGTGATCTCGATGAGCGTGGTTTCGTCGAGCAGCTGGTGCTCTTCAAGCTTGCCTTCGACGTAGGCCAGCGTGAATTCGGTGGCGTAGACAGGGACTTTGAGTTCGCTGAGGATCCAGGGCAGTCCGCCAATGTGGTCCTCATGGCCATGGGTAAGGATGATGGCACGGACGTGTTCCCTGTTTTCGGTGAGGTAGGTGATGTCGGGCACGACGATATCGACGCCGAGCAGTTCCGATTCCGGGAACATGAGGCCGGCGTCGATCACGATAATGTCGTCTTCCCAGCGGATAGCCAGGCAATTCATTCCGAATTCGCCGAGGCCGCCGAGGGGGATGATTTTCAGCTTATTTGTTTGCATCTGTCAGGTTCGATGCTAACACCTGTGTGCGTATTTGGATGCGCAGGTGTCGGAAGCGAAGTTATTCCAATATATGCAGGAATTGTCTAGGCACCCGCACAAACGGTCACTAAAATACGGTTTGTCCTTCAGCGGCTACCCGATTTTGACCTGTGAGTGAGAGCCCTTCCAATCCGGCAGCGGAGCCACATCGTTCTTTAGATGGGGATGCAACGCGTCGCAGCGCCGCCGATCGCGCCGCGGGCGATGGATTGCTTTTATCACGCGCGAAGGGTGGCGATCAGCAGGCCATGACCGAGCTTTTCGATCAATACAGCGGCATGGTGTACTCGGTAGCGCTGCGTGTATTGAATGATCCCGGGCAGGCCGAGGATGTGATGCAGGAGATCTTCTTCCAGGTTTGGCGGAATCCCGATGCGTTTGTGGCAGGGCGCGGTTCGCTGGGAGCGTGGCTGGCGGTGATGGCACGCAATCGGGCGATTGATTCGCTGCGGCGAAGAAGACCGACGGATTCTGTCGACGATGTTGTGCTGGTATCGCAGGCGGATATCGGATCGGAAGTTGAACGGAACCGGATGATGGAGAAGGTGAGGGGAGTATTGAAGGGCCTTCCGCCGGAACAACAAAAATCGGTCGAGTTGGCGTTTTTTGAGGGGCTGACTCACTCTGAGATTGCGGCGAGAACGGGCGATCCGCTGGGTACGGTGAAAACACGGATCAGATCGGCATTGATGACATTGCGAAAGGCGATCGGCGCATGATGCAGGACGAACACATACCGCAGGAGGACATGGTCCTCTACGCAATGCAGGCCATGGATTCGCATGAGCTGGCAGCGGTGCGTCTGCATCTGGATCGGTGCGCCGAATGCCGGCGCGCGCTGGCCGAGGTGAACGGCGATCTTGCTCTGGTGGCGATGAGTGTGGAGCCGAAGCGGCTGCCCGAGGGAGCGCGTCAGCGATTCGTGGAGCGGCTGGCGGCGGATGCCGAGCGGGCAGATAAGGGCGTGGCTGCGCCGGTGGTCTCGATTGCGACGAAGAAGCCGCTGCGCCGGGCAGTAGTGTGGATCGGATGGCTTGCAGCGGCAGCGTCGCTCCTGTTTGCGTTTTCGCTGGAGCAGAAAGTTCGAGTGTTGAATGACCAGTTGGCGCAGCAGCAGCAAGCGGCGGCGCAACAGGCTGCGGCCAACGCGCGCGCGCAACAAGTGCTGGACGTGCTGACTGCTTCGACGGCGAAGAGAGTGCTGCTGACAGCTGCGAAGACAAAGCCGGAGCCGACCGGGCGCGCAGTCTATCTGGCAGAGAATGGCGGGCTGGTATTCCAGGCAAACGATCTGGCACAGTTGGCGCAGGACAAGGCGTACGAGCTGTGGGTGATTCCGGCCAATGGGCAGGCGCCGATTGCGGCAGGAGTCTTCAGGCCTGATGCCGCGGGTAGCGCGAGCGTCGTACTGCCGCCGCTGCCCAAGGGCATTCCGGCGAAGGCGTTTGGCGTGACCATTGAGAAGGCTGCAGGGTCGGCAGCGCCGACAGCGCCCATCATCCTGATGGGCGCTGTTCCCTCTGCGGGCGAGTAAGCGGCGTATCCTGTTGTGGCACGGTTGAAGGCCGCACATCGGTCGCGATTGTGCTTTTCAACTTGTGCGCGTGATTCTTTCCTGGAGTGTCAATGTTATGAGACTGAATACGTATTTGAACTACGGCGGGAACTGTGCCGAGGCCTTCAAGTTTTATGTGGAACACCTGGGTGGCAAGATCGGGATGATAATGAAGCACGGTGATATGCCCGACCCGAGCAAGGTGATCCCTGGCATGGAGAATGCCGTGCTGCACGCGACCATCACCATCGGCGAGACAATGATCATGGCCAGCGATGTGCCGCCAGACCGGTGGAAGCCGATGCGGAGCGCGTACCTGGCGCTGAACCTGGCGAGCGATGCGGATGCGGAGCAGCTGTTTGCGCTTCTGGCCGATGGCGGCGAGGTGTTCATGCCGCTGCAGGAGACGTTCTTTGCGTCACGATTTGCGCAGTTGCGCGACAGGTTCGGTACGTCGTGGATGCTGATCCATGAGAGACCGATGGGCGCGAGGGCGTAGCGTCGGCTTCCATTAAAGACCTCGACGCCGAGCTGGGTATCGATCACTCTGATAGCTTGATTGTGGGCTAACCCTATGTTTCGATACCTCTGCATTCTTATCGGCATCGCTGTTGCGTTTCCCTCGCTGGGCTTTGGCGCGGCGAAAAACCCTGAACAACTGGAAGTGACCGGGTATGTGTTTACGCGGGGCACCGCGTTGACGCCGGGACAGGTTGATGCGAAATATTTGACGCGGATCAACTACGCATTCGCCAACATTCAGGGGGGGCGCATGGTGCTGGGCGCGCCGGCGGATGCGCAAAACTTCGCACAATTGACGGCGCTGCGGAATGTGAATCCCCGGCTGACGGTGCTGGTATCGGTGGGCGGGTGGTTGTGGTCGACGAATTTCTCCGACATGGCGCTGACGGCGGAGAGCAGGCGCGCGTTTGAAGAAAGCGTGATGGAGTTTCTGGCGCAATACGATCTCGATGGGCTGGATATTGACTGGGAGTATCCGGGGCTGCCGGGCGCGGGGCATCCGTATCGCGCAGAGGACAAGCAGAATTTCACGGCGTTGCTCGAGGAACTGCGTGCGCGGTTCGATGCCGAGGCTAAGCGGACGGGACGAAGGCTCTACCTGACGATAGCGATGGGAGCGGGCGACGACGTGCTTGCGCACACCGAGATGCGGAAGGTGGAGCGGTACGTGGATACCGTGAACCTGATGACCTACGACTACTACGAGGCGGGTTCGGATGCGACGACGGGGCACCATGCACCGTTGTATGCCGATCCGGCAGACCCGAAGAAGGCTTCGTCGGACGAGACGGTGCGGGAGTATGAGAAGGCAGGAGTGCCTGCGGGGAAGATTCTGCTGGGTGTTCCATTCTATGGACGCGCTTGGGGCGATGTTCCAGATAACAACCACGGATTGTTTCAGCCCGGGAAGACAGTCGCGGGAGTCGATGCGCAGTACAGCGCGATCGTGGCGAACATGCTGGGGCAGGGGTTCACGCGGTACTGGGATGATGCGGCTAAGGCGCCGTATTTGTATAGCGCGGAGAAGCACATTTTTGTGTCATATGAGGATCCGGAGTCGCTCCGGTTGAAGTGTGATTACGTGCGAAGTCGCAAGCTGGGCGGGGTGATGTTCTGGGAGTATTCGGGCGATCCGGATGGCCAGTTGCTGGGGACGATTGGCGGGGCGTTGGGAGTGGGGAGTTCCAGGTTCTGAGTTGGAAGTCTGGGGACGTCGGCGAATGCGATAGGAACAACCGCAGGTCCCCCTCGGCTTCGCTCAGGGCAGCCTTTCGGCTCTCTGTGCTCGCTCACGATGACAGTTGGTTGGCTCGGATGTAGCCCTTTCAATAGACGTAGGAGTCGACGAAGAGGAATTCCCAGGAACTGTCGAGGTAGAGCCAGCGCTGGCCGCTGAACCAGCTGGTGGGCAGCGATGGAACGTGTAGGAGCGCGTGTCCTCCCATGCAGATCATCTCGGTGCCGTTCCAGCCAAGGAAGGTGAGCGAGGCCAGGCCCA
>Ga0210386_10003972_pt1 | contig 12269 bp, 14 predicted proteins | sample IncBWH32OmetaG_FD_160091 | JGI IMG/M metagenome (GOLD analysis project Ga0210386, IMG submission 160091) | Forest soil microbial communities from Barre Woods Harvard Forest LTER site, Petersham, Massachusetts, United States - Inc-BW-H-32-O ... | reverse complement strand
GCCGTCAGGTGAGAGCAGGTCCCCACCCCCGCAATCCCCGCACAACCTTAAATATCGAGCATACTGGGTGCAGCCATAGGTGCAGTCAAGCCAAATCGGCAACCGCCGATGCCGGCCGTGACAATCGATCGCGCGTCGGGGAGCCGAAACAAAGGGCGCGCAAAAAAGCCGCCGGAGATTTCCGGCGGCTTTCTTGTAACGATGATGCCGATCGACGAGAGAGATTTGAGTTAGAGGCGCTCCGAGTCCGGTCCGCGGTCGCGACCGCCGCCGAAGCCGTGCTGGAGGCGACCGCGCCAGCCTTCACCGCCGTGGCGATTGTGATGGGTCAGCATCGCGAGCCGGCGCTTCTGGCCGTCATCGAGCGTCTTGTAGAGCGGGTCAGCCGCGTCCGCGATCTTCTTCAGAACGGCAGCGGAGGCCATCATGTTCTCGGCGCGCTTGCGCAGGCGGGCGACCGGATCGGGCTTCGCCTGATCGTCGGCCGGCTTGGCGGCAGCCGCCTCCCGCGCCGCAGCACGATCAAGCCTGATCTTGACGAGTTCGCGCACCGCGCCCTCGACCGGCGGCCACAGCTTTTCCTGATCGGCCGTCAGCTTCAACCCGGCGTGCACCGCAGCGATCTTGGCGTCGGCCATCGCCGCCCGATCTTCCGGACTCATCCGGGTGTGCCCCATCATACGATCGTGGAACCAGCTGTGCTGGGCATAAACCGCGGTGGTTGCGGCGATAGCGAGCGCGGCAACGCCGGCGATAGCAAACTTCCTCATATCAACCTCCCTTGAAGGTGCCGGGAGAATGGGCATACGCGCCTCCGCAATCAACTTACAGTTCGGCAACCAGGCCCTCTCTTACCAAGATTTAATTCCATTCACGATTGGAAACACTCAAATCATGACACCCGCGGCGTGGACCTGACGTTCGTTAACGCGGCTACTGGATCATGCCGAGCAGCCGCGGCAGCCACAGCGAAATCTCCGGCACGTAGGTGATTAACCCTAGGAAAACCAGCATCGCGCACAGCCACGGCAGCACGGCCACCGTGATCTCGCTGATGCCCATCTTGGCAATGCCGCTGGCGATATAAAGGTTAAGACCGACCGGGGGATGGCAAAGCCCGACCTCGGTATTGACGATCATCAGCACGCCGAGATGCACCGGATGGATGCCGATCTTGGTCGCAAGCGGATACAGGATCGGCGCCATGATCAAAAGGATAGATGACGGATCCATGACATTGCCGGCCGCGAGCAGGATGATATTGACCACGAGCAGGAAGGTCCAGACGCCGAAATTCTTGTCGATGATCCAGGCCGCCATCTCCTGCGGGATCTGCTCGTGGGTCATCAGGAACGAGAACAGCACCGCGTTGGTGATGATGTAGAGCAGCATCGAGCTCATGCTGGCGGCCTGCAACAGCACCTTGCCGACCTGATTGAGTTTCAGCTCCTTGTAGACGAACACGGTGATGAAGAAGGCGTAGGTCGCGGCGACCGCGGCGGCCTCGGTCGGCGTGAAGACGCCGCCATAGATGCCGCCGAGCACGATCACGATCAGAAGCAGGCCCCAGAGGCTTTCCCGAAACGCGGTCCATTGCTGCATCAAGGTCGCGCGCGGCATTTTCGGATAGCCGTTGCGGTAGGCGATGAACCAGGTCACCGCCGCCAGCATCGAAGCGAGCAAAATGCCGGGCACGATGCCGGCCATGAACAGCGCGCCGATCGAGGTGTTGGTGGAGACGCCGTACAGCACCAGGATGATCGAGGGCGGCACCAGGATGCCGAGCGCGCCCGATGTCGAGATCACGCCGACGCCGAAGCGCTTCGGATAGCCGTGCTCGACCATCGCCGGCATCATGATCGAGCCGATCGCAACGACAGTGGCAACGCTGGAGCCGGAGATCGCGGCGAACATCGCGCAGGCCGCGACGCCGGCAAGTCCGAGCCCGCCCGGCAAATGGCCGACCAGCGAGGTCGTGAACGCGATCATGCGCCGCGCTACGCCTCCGCGGGTCAGGAAGGTGCCGGCGAGAATAAAGAACGGGATCGCCATGATGCCGAAATTGTCGAGGCCGGAAAACAGTTTCAGGCCGACGCTTTCGATCGGCACTTCCGTCATCGTGAACAGGAAGGTCAGCACGGTGAGGCCAAGCGAAATCGAGATCGGCATGCCCGTCAGCATCAACGCAAACAGCAGTCCGAAAATGAGAGCGGCGCTCATTACGCTTCTCCCATCGCGATCGGCGCTTCCTTGGACACCTCGATGCCGTCGACATTGGTCGCATCGTGATGCGGCAGCTCGCCGGTCCAGAAGTAATGCCAGCACACCTGAAGGAAGCGGAAGCACATCAAGTACGAGCCGAGCGGGATGCAGCCGTAGACGATCCAGCTCGGAATCTCGAGGTCAGGCGAGACCTGGTCGGTATTCATCAGCTCGAAGACGAACTTCGCGCCCATGGTGCCGACGATCGCGGTGAACAGCGCGCCGCCGAGCAGGCCGAACAGGATGACGCCCTTGCGCCACTGGTCGTTGAGCCGCTTGATCAGCACGTCGACGCCGACATGGATGCCGGTGCGCACGCCATAGGCGGCGCCGAACTTCGCCATCCAGATGAACATGTAGATGCAGAGTTCCTGCGACCAGGCGAGGTTGATCCAGAACAGGTAGGGATAAAGAACCGGCACATCGACGAGGAAGCGATGCACCACGGTGACGAACGTGATCAACGTCGCCGCGCCCATCAGGCTCGCGATGATGATCTCCTCGAGCCGGTCGAGAATGCGTAGAAACACTTAGCCCCCCTCGAAGCTGGCTACGTCGCCAGCAGAACGTAATCAATCACTCTGTCGTGGCCGGGCCTAGCCGTTTGAAGAACGGCGTCGCTTCCGCTCGCCTATGCCCCGGCCATCCACGCCTTTCTTGTCGATCCGTACCAAGACGTGGATGCCCGGGACAAGCCCGGGCATGACGAATACGGAAGCAGCGCGTCATTATAGCGCTAGCGCCCCCTCGCCCCGCTTGCGGGGAGAGGGTCGGGGTGAGGGGGAATCTCCAAGAGCTCAGTCTACGGAAAGTCCCCCTCACCCGATCGCTTCGCGATCTACCTCTCCCCGCAAGCGGGGCGAGGTGAGCAGAGCCAGCCTATTCAGCCAGCTAACCAAACATCATCTCGATTTCAATTCATCGGGCTGCGGCCCGTCTCCTTCAGGAATTCGTCGATCAAGGGCTGACCGACGCGCGAGGCCACATCCTTGTAGACCGGCATCATCGCCTTGCGCATCGCCTCGTCCTGTTCAGGCGTCAGCGTCACGATCTCGGTCTTGCCGGCCTTCTTGATCTCTTCCAGCGCGTCGTCGTTTTCCTTGGCCGACTGGTTGTTGCCGTACTCAGTGGCTTCCTTCATCGCTTTCGCGCAGGCGTCGCGAACGTCCGGCGGCAGACCGTCCCAGAACTTCTTGTTCACGACCACCACGTAGCCGATATAGCCGTGCGTGGTGACGGTGGCGTATTTCTGCACCTCATGCATTTTCTGGGTGTACATGTTTGACCAGGTGTTCTCCTGGCCGTCCACCACGCCGGTTTGCAGCGCCTGATAGACGTCGGAGAACGCCATCACCTGCGGGATCGCCCCGAGCGTGCGGAACTGCGCTTCCAGCACTTTCGACGACTGAATGCGGAATTTCAGGCCCTTGTAGTCGCTAGGTGCGACCAGTCTCTTGTTGGCCGACATTTCCTTGAAACCGTTGTCCCAGTAGGCGAGACCGGTCATGCCCTTGGCATCGAGCAGCTTGAGCAGCCTGGCGCCCAGCGGGCCGTCGGTGACTTTGCGCAGCGTCTTCAGGTCGGGCAGGATGTACGGCAGGTCGAACACTTCGAACTCCCGGATCCCGATCGGGCCGAATTTGGAGTTCGACGGCGCCAGCATCTGCACGGCGCCAAGCTGCAAGGCTTCCAGCTCTTCCTTGTCCTTGTAGAGGGTCGAGTTCGGGTAGACTTCGACCTTGACCTTGCCGTCGGTGTATTTCTCGGCCAATTCCTTGAATTTTTCGGCGGCCTTGCCCTTCGGCGTATCGGCGGCCACGACGTGGCTGAACTTGATCACGATCGGCGACTGCGCCGCAGCCGGTGCAGCAAACGCCAATGCCGCGACGGATGCCGCCGCCCAAACCAGTTTACGCATGAATCCTCCCAGCTAGCCTTTGAGGGGAAGCGGACGACCTGCCGCGCTTCCCGGTCTTCTTGTTACGTGTTGCGAACCTTTACAGAGAAGGCGGCCGAAAGGCCATTGCCCGTTAGCAGGGTGGTGAATGCCGCCGTTGTGCGATGCACAAAACCCTCGCTTCGGGACCGCCTCCCTCCGTCATTGCCGGGCTTGACCCGGCAATCCATCGCTCTTGAGAAATGCCTTTGTGAGGTTTGACGGATGCCCGGATCAAGTCCGGGCATGACGACCGAGTTTGTGTCGCCGTCTCGTCTGTAGATATGTCACCGCACCCTCGCGACACACCCTGCCCGAGCTTTGATCATTCATGCCCTCGATGAGAGGGCGCAGGGAAAGCCGGGTGCCCAGTGCACCCGCAGCCTTGCGTGTAAAAATAGAAAACACGCAAGTTAGTCACCACAGGTTCACCGGAAATCCCCGGCCTTCCCTGCGCGAATGGTTTTAACGGCTTGCTTCGTGCTCTCCCCGGCGATCGGGCTTTCTTGCCACCGTTGCCCCTGAGAAGCGTTAGCTTCTTAAGAACGTGATGCCAGCGTCGAGGCATCAGGACCACACGACTTCACCGTCCGCGGATCAAGCGCATTCGTCTGATGCACCGCCCGCGTCCATCGCATCCCGCGCCCAACGTCCGTGACGATCGCGATACGCCCCTCTTCTTCAGGCGCGAGACGGGCGGAATCGTGCCGGTGATTTGCCCGTCGTCACAAGCGAAACGTCTGCGGCAGATTAACGCGACGGGCAAATCAGCCTTGGGCGATGTACAACGCTGTCAAGCGCATCTTTAAAGAGCCGCCGACCGTCGTATGAAATCTCGATTTTGAGCACAGCGGTCCTTGCGGCCGAACGCGGACGTCTTACGATGAGGCGACGGCAAACGGGTGTGGTACGCACGACCGCTGTCCTGGTCACGAAACTTGAGCTTGTATCTCTTAACGAGAGCGCTCTTGATTTCGATCAAGCCGATCAAAAAAAGCGGCGGGTACGACGGGTACTCTATCGATAGGTGACTGGCGTGAACTGTCAGCGACATTGACGCATTTAGCCTCAACGAGATGCTCCGTTGTTGCGACGAAATTGCCTGAGCTATTGATCAAGGCGGAAGAGTTCAGCCGACTTCTCCTTAAGGTCCAGAAAGGTGATGGAAAAAACCATGAGCCCTTTGCTGACGTCCTTGATCGCCTTCGCGTACATTTTTGGCGGCACATTTCTGGGCATATACATCCGCCACAGATTACCGGACCGGCATCTGAGCGGAGATACCAGGGATATCGTGAGGCAGGGCACGGGCTTGATCGCCACGCTCGCCTCTCTTGTGCTCGGTCTGCTGATTGCTTCGGCCAATGCAAAATTCGAAACCGAGAGCAGTCAGGTCGAACAACTGACAGCCAACGTCGTCTTGCTGGACAGTATTTTGCAGCTGTATGGATCCGAGACCGATGGCATTCGCGGGTCGCTGCGACGCCAGGTCACTGTGATGGCCGATCGAATCTGGAGAGAGAACAGCTCCGGCGATCGGAAGACCAAGACATTTGAGCCGGCAGCTCTCGGAATATCCCTCTACAGTGAAGTTCTTAAACTCCCACCGAAGACCGAGACACAGCGCTTACTTCAGGCCAAGGCTATCGATACCATGACCGATGTGGGAAAAATACGCCTGCTTCTCTTCACCGCCGCGGGCGGATCGATTCCTATTCCCTTCCTCATCGTACTGATCGGTTGGCTCACGCTCATCTTTACCAGCATCAGCCTTTTTGCGGAAAGCAGCACAAGGGTCATCGTCGTGCTTTTCATTTTTTCCGTTGCCGCGACCGCTGCGATCTTCCTCATTCTGGAATTGAACCAGCCATTTACAGGCTTGATGAGGATTTCCGATCAACCATTACGTGATGCGCTGCCGGCCATGGTCTCATGACACGCCAGCCGCCACTGTTTCGATGAGTTTTCTCGGGGTTCTAGTGCCTGTCTACCTGGTCACGACGCGTCTGGAGTGACGGACATGATGTCGATAAAGTTGCCGCTCTGGCTTCGCTTTTTCCTGCTTGTCGGCGTCGTCGCCTTTGCGGCAGGCGCAGGTCTCCTTGCTTATCGGTACTATAGCCGCCCGGTAACGCTGAGCGTAGCAGTCGGCTCGATCGACGGCGAGGCAGCCAAGGCAATGTCAGCGATGGCAAGCGAGCTCGTTTCAACGCACGCGCCGGTCCGGCTCAAGGTCATCGACAGCGGCACAGCGCTTGAGGCCGCTGCGGCTTTCTCCGCGGGTAAGGTCGATCTCGCTGTGGTTCGCGGCGATGTCGGCGACTTGTCGCAGGCGCAAGCCGTCGTCGTCGTCAGCCATATGGTCGTACTGATCGTCGCGCCGCCGGGATCGTCCATCGACAGTATTGACAACCTGAAGGGACGCGCGGTCGGCGTGGTCGGCGGAGCAGCGAACGCCAAAATTGTCGATGTGTTGACCAAGGAATACGATCTGGCGAGCGCAAAAGTCGTATTCAAGAACCTCGCTTTGACGGATGTCCGGCAAGCCATTCAGTCAAAACAGGTCAGCGCCCTGCTTGTCGTGATCCCGCTCGCCGAAAAATACCTCTCGCTCGTTCGCGGATTTTTTCAGCTCGACCATAAAAAGGTCCCGGTACTGATCCCAATCCAGTCCGCAGCGGCAATTGCAGAGAATGAACGCGCCTTTGAAAGCTTCGACGTCCCGAAGGGCACACTGCGGGGATCGCCACCAGTCCCGGAAGATGACCTGACGACACTGAGGACTTCACTATACCTGGTTGCGCACAAGAAGCTCGGCACTGATCTGGTAACTCGCCTCACGCAGGCGATCATGAGCGCGCGCAGGAATCTTCTTCGCGAGCAGCCGATTTTCGCACAGATCACCGCGCCCAGTACCGACCAGGATGCCTACCTTCCGCTGCACCCTGGAGCGGCAGCCGTCTACAACAGCACCACGCAGAGCTTCATGGATGAATACGGCAACTGGATCTATTTGACGCCGATGGTGCTGGGTGGCGCCGTCACCATGCTCGCGGCGGCGTGGAAATTCCTGGGCATCGGCAACCGCGCAACCGAGGGCCCACTGGATTCTCTCTATGCCCTGGCGCGCCGGATTCGGAAAGTCGATACAGAGGCCGAGCTTTCGGATATCGAAGAAGAAATCGACGGCATTCTAAAGGCGGAGCGCGCCAAATCCGCTGGTGGAGACGAGAGCGCGGTGGATGATGCCACATTGAACGTGGCAGCCCACCGGCTGGAGAGCTTGATTCACGACCGGCGCACATTGATTTCGAGGAGACCCTCAGTTGCCCCCGCGGCCTAAGCGACACAGTACCCAGTCGCAAACGACGCGGAATCATGATTGACCGAAAGGAGTTCGGCTCTCTCCTTGGCATCGTGGTCGTTGCTGACATCACGCAGCCGTTTATCTTCTTTGTCCGCACCCCACATGACAATCCTGAGGCGTCATCGGGCAACGGCTGCTGTACCTTCGCCTCGTCCGACGGCGCGCGCATCCACGGGCGAGGAACGGCCGCGCGCGAAGCCCCCATAACGCCTAGCAGCGCCACAAACCGGCCGAGGACTACAAGGTAGCTCGATAGGGGACGAAAGCGTTCCAGAGACTCCGCTATTTATCCTGGGAACGTGCGCGGATAACCACGTGTTGTCGTGGCAATGGAGGATATTGCCATGCTTTTCTTTTACCTACCCATCATCATGTTTGGAGCGATGTTCGGCGCGAACGAGCCCGAGACGGACAAAGTCCACGCCGATTGACGTTTGACTTCGCGGACGAGTTCGACTTTTTGCGCCGGCCGCCAAGTGCGAGCGTGCCTGGTATGCAGCAGTCGACGACATCGCGGGACATGCGACGATTCCAGCTCTCGACAGGGGATGTATCCGCCGTGGTAGCAATGCATGTTTCCCATGGGATCGAACATGCAATTTGCGAAATGGATCTTTACTCTTGGCCTGCTGCCTGTGGCCGGCGTGCCAATGCTTGCACTGGCCGCGGCGTTGATGTCGGCGCGCCCTGCGCTTGCCGCCGGCTACGAACTGGCCGGCACGTACCGGCTCGTCAGCTCATCCACCACGCATCTCGATACGGGCGAGGACGTGCCCGACGAGGGTGCGAAGGGCTCCATCATGTATGGCCCGGATGGCCGCATGCTGGTGCTGATTACATATGGCGACAGGCCGAAGGCGGAAAGCGCGGCGAAGCTGACGGACCACCAGCGTGTCCAACTCTTCCGCACGATGCTGTCCTACGGGGGAACGTATGAGTTCGACGGCAAAACCGTGACCCATCACGTCGACATCTGCTCGGACGAAATTCGCTGCGGCACCACGTTCGTCCGGGATGTGACGGTCGATGGCGACCGTGTGACTTACACGACGAGGCCGCAGCCAGGCCCAATCGACGGCAAGATGATCGTCATCACGCTGGTCTGGCAAAAGCTCAGGTAGATGGGGTGTAGCCTACGAGGATGCGCGCGCTGACCACGAACCAAAGGCGTCCGAGACGACCTCGTCGAACACGCCGAGATCAACGTCCTTCGTGGATTTGAAGCTGATGCAGTAGCCGGTGATCTTGGCTTTCCCGATCCGCGACCCGTAGGTCTTGGAAAGGTGTTTCTTGTCTTTCAGACCCATGACGTAGACCGAGATTCCGGACGTGTTCGCGCTCAGACCGATCTTGTAGAACGCTCTAGTTTCTCCGGAGGCATAGCTTAGGGTTTCTAGCCCATATCCGATGTTTGGATTGGAAACCACTTTGCCTTCACTGTTTCTGCCGTCCAGAAACCAGAGTTGGGCTTCGGGCGAAATCTGCAGGATACGCCGATCCAGTTCTCGCAAATCCTCGCTCTTAGCCCAGGACTGATCGTTGATGTATCTGTCGATCTGCTCACGCACGCTCACGCCACGATCTCCCTATCCGTCGCGCCGGCTGTGACTCGCGTTGCCAACACTGATTTCTTTCCGTAGCCGATCTCATGTCCGTTCGCCACCCCGTCCGCGACGACCGCGAAACACCCCTCTTTTCGGGAACGAGACAGCACGGATTCTGATGGCGTGTTGATCAACGACACGCACGATCCCCACGTCATGCCCGCGCTTGACGCGGGCATCCACGTCTTGCTTTCCTTCCCGATTGCTCTTGCACGCGCTGAACCGCCGAGCGTGCTTGGCCGCAACGCAGCATATTCACAAATTTAAGTTGCCGGTCCTTGTGTTCACCTTCCGGTTGCGAAACAATCGGAACGGGTAGGGGATCATCCAAATGCGAATTTTGGGAATCGTGGCGCTAGGCGCCGCGTTGGGCGGTTGCGCGTCGAGCTCATCGGAGATCACGCCGGCCTACGTCTCGCCGGTGATCTATCAAGGATACACCTGCAAGCAGCTGGCATTGGAGGCCCAAGCGGTCTCAACAAGAGCAGCCTCACTGTCCGGCGTTCAAGATAGTCAGCGCACGAAGGATCAATGGACGACGGCGGCCGCGGTCGTCATCTTCTGGCCAGCGGCATTCCTTGTCAGCGGCGACAAGCAAACAGCGGCTGAACTCGGGCAGATGAAGGGGCAGATGGTCGCGATCGAGCAAGCATCTATCGCGAAGAACTGCGACATCAAGTTCGAGAGACCGCCGCAGCAATAACAGCCGGTTTCTTGCAGCCGGGCCGCCGCCCGGCGACCAATACATCAGGTGGGTTTGGGGGATGCATGATGCGTCAATTTTGGATCGTGGTGCTTTTCGCCACGCTGAGCGTGTTGCTTGCGCCGATGTCAGCGGCCCAGGCGAAATGCAGACATGAGCCTAGTCACTGGAAGTTTGGAAAAACCGTCAGTGTTCTCTGGAGCACGGATGAAGAAGCGGTTTGCACCTCGAGGAATATTCACCCGGAGAAGATCGAAAAAATCGAAATCGTGTCGAAACCCAAGCACGGAACGGCGGGAGCTGCAGGTGCCGACTCCGTCGCCTACAAACCGAACTGGGGTTATCGGGGGTCAGATGCGTTCACGTATGCCGTCATCTCAAACGGCAATGCAAAGAAGGGCGCGGGCCTGATTGCCCGGGTGAATGTGTTTGTTGAGGTACGATAGGACTCCAAATCTCGCTTGGGGCTTTCCATGAAATGCGCTCGCACCCAACGCGGCCACCCGGCTGCAAATCCCGACAACCGGCCGTCCACTCACGGCAACGGATACTGCGGCCGCGAAGGCGTGACAGACGAAGACAGCTTGACCCCGTTCACGGCGAACATCTGGTAACTGGGGCCGCTGAAAGTTTGAGCCGACCGATACTTCATGAACGATTGTCCGGCCACCAGCATGATCACGGCAAAGACGAGCGTCAGCAGCGCGCTAGCAAATTGGGACATCTCGTTCGGCAAATCAGGACCTTCCAACAAAAACCCGATTTGCCAATTCGCAGGCGCCAGCAAAGTTCCACGCGGTGTCAGCACCGCGGCTTTAAGTCCAAAACTCTCCGAAAACTACTTCGCCAGGTACCTGTCGAAGAAGGCCGTCAGCTCCCCAAAATGCTCCTTGGTTTCGGGCGCATCGGGATCGCCCGCATATTGCGCGTGCGACTGCCCTTCGAACACGTGGAGGTCGGCGACCACGCCGGCCTGACGCATCTTGCGGTGCACCCGCACCGTATTGGACAGGAAAAGATCACGCGTGCCCGATGTCAGAATGGTCGGCGGAAAACCGGTGAGGTCGCCGTAGATCGGGGAAAGCTGCGGATCCTTCAGGTCATGACCGTTGGCATAGAGCTTTGCGGCTTCGCCGAGCCAGCCATCGTTGCTCACCAGGATGTTGTCGACTTTTTCGTTGGTGAAGAACGTGTCGCCGGTCTTGGTCATGTCTGACCATGGGGTGCCGGGCGCAGTGGCGCCAGGCAGCGGCAACCCTTCGCCCCTCGCCCGCAGCACCATCGCAAGCGTCATCCCGCCGCCGGTCGATGTGCCGAAGATCGCCATCTTTTTCGGGTCGTTCGTTTTGATGACCTCTTTCCACACGGCCATCGCATCATCCATCGCGGCCGGATAGGGAAAATCCGGTGGCATGCGGTAATCGATCGAGATCACCTTGAACTTGCCGAAGCCGGCCATCAGGATCGCTTCACGCGTTGCGGCCTCTCCGGGGGCGAAGACGTAGCCGCCTCCGTGCACATGAACCAGCAGGCGATTGCGGTTCTGTTCGGGAATGTTGTCGGGTGTGAGAATGTAGCAATTCACGCCCGCGATCGTCACTTGCTCGGACTTGACGCCGAACTTCTCCCGCAGGCCCGGCAACGTCTTGTTGATCTGTTCGGCACGCATGTTGATCAGCGCCTTCCATGCGGCTGCGTCCTTGGGGTGATCGTTCCAGTACGCCGGAAGCGGCGCTCCGATCACCGACTGCTCCTGCGCGCTGACGCCGGCGGTCGGCACCGGGATTTCCTTTGCCGGCACCTCCCGGGTGCCAGCCTCGAGCGAAAAAGCCGCCGTCGGCAGCGCAAGGCCAACGGCCAAAGCCGCGAGACGTAATCTGGAGCTCGTTATCATTGGTGTCGCCTCCCCCTGGATTGCGTGGGAATTCTTCATCGATCCCTGCGTCGTGCCTAAAGAATAGCGATTTTCCGGGACGGCTGAAACACCGGACGCGGCGGAGAACTCAGCTCATGAGGGAACACGCGTGCTATGATATCGTTGAGTCACAGCACCGGAGAAGCCAGATGTCGCGCATCGTTCCGCTTGTCGTCGCCGTGCTCGTCAGCCCGTACTTCGCGGGTCAAGTGTTCGCGCAGCTAACTCCACCCGCGGGAACGGCCGGCGCCGGCCTGGCGCCGATCAACGGCATACCGTACGGTCCCGCGAATCCCAGGCCGGCTTCCGATCCGAGCGGCATCGGCAACTACTCCAGCGTTCCGCCGCTCCGCTCCAATAACCCGACAATCACCGTCCCCCAGGCGCCTCTGGCGCCGGCACGCACTGTCGCGCCGACTTATTATCCGGGCGCGTCGCAGCAGATAATCAACGCGCAGGCTGTCGAGCCAAAAGGCAAAAAA
>Ga0210386_10003971_pt1 | contig 12275 bp, 8 predicted proteins | sample IncBWH32OmetaG_FD_160091 | JGI IMG/M metagenome (GOLD analysis project Ga0210386, IMG submission 160091) | Forest soil microbial communities from Barre Woods Harvard Forest LTER site, Petersham, Massachusetts, United States - Inc-BW-H-32-O ... | reverse complement strand
GATGCGTCTGCTCATGGGATATCCAGCTGGACATAGACCCCGAGGCTCCACAGCGCCACCGGAACCAGCGCCGCGAACGCCGCGTACTGCAGATACGCCCACGCGGTTGGGCGTGGGCGCGGCGGGTTTGCGCCGGCTAGCCGCAGCCCGGTCACTGAGGCAACGGCCGCTAGGGCGAACACTGTCGCGAAACCGGCCCATGACATCGCAGCCGTCCCGCGCTGGGCGCTCACACACCCGACAACGACCAGCGCCACCGCGGGCACCCCAAGCGAAACCCGTTCCAGCGCAGTGCCGGGTGCTCGAGCGTACAAGCCGAGCGCGGCGGCGCAGACCCCGGCGAACACCAACGCGGCCCATCGCGCCTGCGGCTGCGCACGCACAACCGTCGCCACCGCGCACACCACGCTGGCCCCAAGGCCGGCATAGAACGCAGACCCGCGCAGCGCCGCCGAATGCACCCGTGCCCATACCGCTTCGGCCGTCGGCATCCTCGCCGCGGCGGCAGAATCTTCGCAACCGGCTGCGCTTGACGACGGCTCGGGGGTCGATGGGGTCTGCAATACCGCCGCGTCGTCGTCGGCGTCCGGTTTTGCCGTCGACAGCTCAACCCGCGCCAGTCGGCCGGTCAGCCGGGGAACCGTCCGGCAGGCCAGCACGGCGGTTACCGCCAAGACGATGCCCACCGTCTGGGCGCTGACCCCCAACGCGTGGCCGAGCACCGCTAGCCCGCCCGCGCCGAAGAACACGCCGCTGGCGAGAAACCCCCAGCCTCCGGCGCCCACCACCCAGCACCAGGTCGCATTCAACACAACCAGCAGCGCGCACCCGGCCGCCAGGGCGTATCCGCCGAATGGCGCCGACAGTGCCCAGGCGATCGCGGCGCTGATCGGGATGGTCGCCCCAGCCACGACGGCCCCGACATCGGCCTGCCCGTACCGGCGATGAGCCAGTGTTGCGGCACCGACCATCCCCGCAACGACCATCCCCGCAACGACCATCGTCACCAACGCCACGGTGGCCGCCCGCTGGGACCCCGCGACCACAATGGCCACCCAGGCCAGTGAGGCCACACCAGCCCCCAGGAACGACATCCAGCGGGCGGCTGCGGCATTCCAGCCGGCGTGGGCCGCCTCGTTCAACCGCGCCGCGGCGTCCACCACGTCGTCGTAGAGTGTCGGCGCAGACGGTGCGCGCTGCTCTGACAGGTGCAGCAGCGCACCGTCGCCGACACCGGCCGCGCGCAGCGTCTCATCCGGCTGCAGTGGCGTGGTCGGGTCGAGCCGGCGCAGCACCCAGAACGTGTGCTGCGCCGCCGACGTCGTGTCGCTGGACGCCTCGGTGTCACGCGAGCGCACCAGCCTGACCAGTTCGGGGACCAGCGTTGCCACCGAAGCGTCAAGCGGCAGCGCCACATCCAGTTGGGTGCGCCCACCCAGCACTGACACCCGGACATGTTCGGGTGCCGGGGATACGGTCGGCGCGCGCCCGAGTTCGCGGATACCGGTCACGGATCAGGCATCCACGACAGCTGTATTACGCCGCTTCTCACGGTGCGCGACACCAGCATTCCTCGTCCCGGCGGCATCTCGGTGGGCTTGTACCCTCCGAAAAGACCGCCCTCCTCCTTCGAACCGCTCATCACCAAAGCGTTGCAGGACAGATCCTTTAGCCGGCCGATGATGGGGTCCATCAGCGCGCGGGCCGCTCCGCCGATGCGCCGGGTGATCACCACACGAAGCCCGATATCGCGGGCCAGCGGAAGGTAGTCGACCAGGGGGCTCAGCGGGTGATTCAACGAACCACCCCCGATCAGGTCGTAATCATCGATGAGCACATACACATCCGGCCCGCTCCACCACGAGCGCTCCTTGAGTTGTTGTGGGGTGATGTCGGCCGGCGGTAGCCGCTCCTTGAGCGACTCGGCCAGCGCCGTCATCAGCTCCGTGCAGGACGGGGCGGCGGTCGCGTATCCGCCGATGTAATCGGCGTTGAGCACGCCGAGCATGGAGCGCTGAAAGTCGACCAGGATGACTTTGCAGTCGGTGGGCGTCGCGTTGTCCATGATTCCTTGCGCGATGTTGCGCAGCAGCCCGGTCTTGCCGCATTCGCTGTCGCCCAACACGACCAGATGCGGCTGGGCGTCGAAACGCAGCACGACGGGCGCGAGCTCGGCCTCGTCGATGCCGATGGCGATCTGCGACGGGCCGAGCAGCCCGGCGGTGCGGGCCGCCTCGATGACGGCGTTGCGATCGACGTGGTGCGGCAGCATGCGCACCGCCGGCGCGGCGCGCTCGCCGTAGTGGGCGCCGACCGCGGCGATCGACTGCGCCACAGCAGCCGCGAGATCATCGGTAGCACAGCTGGCATCGAGCCTGGGCAGCGCGAGCAGCAGATGCAGCCGCTCGGCGGTGATGCCCCGCCCGGGCCGACCGATCGGCACCAGCTCGGCGAATTTGCGGCCCACTTCGCTGTCGATGGGGTCGCCGAGCCGCAGCTCAATGCGGGTGCCGAGCATGTCTTTGACGGCCGGCCGGATTTCCATCCAGCGGGTCGCCGAAATCGCCACGTGGATCCCGTAGGACAAGCCCTGAATCGCCAGCGCTTGCAGCACCGGTTCGAGGTAGTCGAAATCGCTTTTGATCGTCGCCCAGCCGTCTACCACCAAGACGACGTCGCCGAATCTGTCCTGGCTTAGGGGATCTTGGGCGGCGGCTTGGGGCGCCAGCGCCGCAAGCTGAGCTTTGCGCTGGCGGAAATCGCGCGGCGACTCGATGCCGAGGTCGCGGTATCGCTGTTCGCGCTCGCGCAGCAGGCCGGACACTTCGGCGACGGTTCGTCGGATGCGGTCGGCGTCCAACCGGCCAGCGACCCCGCCAACGTGGGGCAGGTTGGCCAGGCTGCTCAAGGTGCCGCCGCCGAAGTCCAGACAGTAGAACTGGATCTGTTCGGGGGTATGCGTGGCCGCCGCCGACATGATCATGGTGCGCAACGCGGTTGATTTGCCCGATTGTGGTCCGCCGACGACCGCGACGTTTCCTAGCGCGCCCGACAAGTCGATCATCAGCAGGTCCCGGCGCTGATCGTAGGGCCGGTCCACTAAACCCAGTGGCATCAGCAGCCGCCCGTTAACGTTTCGCGCATCGCTGAAGGTGGGATCGGGAAGCAATTCATTGACCGCGGGGCTCTGGTCCAGCGGGGGCAGCCATACCTCGTGGGCCGGACGCCCGTGGCCCCGCAGCCGGCTGACGACGACGTCAAGCAGGGTCGTCGCGGCCGGGCCCGACGGAGTCTCGGGCTCCGATTCGGCGATCGTGTCCACCGGGCTCTGTTGTGCCCGCCGCTGCCCGGGATCCTTTTTGACCGGGGTGGCAGTGAACAGCTTGGTGGTCAGCAAACCCAACGTCGAGGTGCGCCCATCGCTGTCCGAAACTCCCGGCCTGACGTAATCACCGGACACATAGCAGGTATTGAACCGAACGGGTTCGTCGGCGTCGCATTTGAGAAACGCCGAACCCGGGATGTTCGGCAGGTGGTAGGCATCGGGAACACCAAGCACACTGCGCGACTCGCCGGCGGTGTAGGTCTTGAGCCCGATCCGGTAAGACAGATGCGAATCCAACCCGCGCAGCTTGCCTTGCTCCAGACGCTGCGAGGCCAGCAGGAGATGGATGCGCAGTGATCGGCCGAGCCGACCGATCATGACGAACAGCTCCGCGAAATCCGGTTTTTGAGAAAGCAGCTCGGAGAATTCGTCGACGACGATGAACAGCGCGGGCATCGGATCTAGGTCCGCACCGTTGGCGCGGGCGCGTTCGTATTCGGTGACGTTGACGAAGTTGCCGGCCGCGCGCAGTAGCTCCTGGCGTCGGTTTATTTCCCCGGCCAGCGCGTCGCGCATTCGGTCGACCAGGATCAGTTCATCTTCAAGGTTGGTAATAATCGCCGAGATGTGCGGCACGCCGTCCAAGCCCAGGAACGTCGCGCCGCCCTTGAAGTCGACCAAGACGAGGTTGAGGACCTCGGGTGAGTGTGAGGTGATCATCGCCAGGACCAGGGTGCGCAAGAATTCCGACTTGCCCGAGCCGGTGGCGCCGATGCACAAGCCGTGCGGCCCCATTCCCCCCTCGGCGGACTCTTTGATGTCGAGCTCGAGCGGCTGTCCGTTCGGGGTGATCCCGATGGGTACCCGCAGCCGTTCCCGCGGTGTGCGCTGCCGCCACACCTCCTCGGGCACGATCTCGGCGGCGTCGGGGATCTTGAGCAACGCCATCAGGCCAGGATCGGTGGCGCGGGAGTCCAATTCCACGCTGACGATGTGCGCGGCGTTGGCCAGCCGGTAGCCGCCAAGCCGGCGAGCGGTGACCTGAGCTTCCTGCAGCCCTAGCTGGTCCGGCGTGGCGAAGCGTTCCACCCCTGCCCGGGTGCGCGCTCCCACGTTGTCGGGCTCGACGACGAGTTGCAGTGCCCGGCTCGCACCCGGACCGTCGGGGGGGCCGGTCAGATCGAGCACCGTCACACTGTCTAACCCGGCGTCGCTGACCAGACGGTCGTCGCCGCTGACATATCCGTCGTCGATGACAACCACCAGTTGCCGCAGCCCCGGCGTGGGTGTGGCATTGCGGGTGAACCGGCCCCGCTCTTCCAGGTCGGACGACAAGGCTTTCTCCAGCAACTCGAGCGAGGGAAACAGCAGCCTCATCGACCCCATCCCATCGCGGATTGCCGGGTGCTGAGCCTGGGGCAGCCACTTGACCCAGCTCCAGTTCTCGCCGTCAGGGTTAGCCGTCACAACGGCCACCTGAATCTGGTCAGGGCCGTGGAATGTGCAGAATTCCAACAGCATCGACCGCACGAGCTGCCGCGACAGCGTGCGGTCCCCTTCGAAGGTGATGCTGGCAAAAGCGCGCAGCGAAACCGCCGTCGGCAGTGCATGCACAACCGCACGGGTCTTGACGAACCGGCGCAGGGCGACCGTGGACACCGGCTCGAGGTCTTCGGGCGGTCCGGTTTCGGGAGCCATAAACCGGGTCGCCAACCGGTGGGTGCCGATCCCAACCCGGACATGGCAGAAGTCCTGATCGGTCAGACGGCGTTCCCACATGCGCCGGGTACCCGCCAGCTCGGCCAGCGTCCGCGGGTCGGGGTGGCTCCACTCCAGTGCGGCACGCTGCTCCTCGGCGGTCGTGTCCGCGTCGTCGCGAAGGTTCGCCAGATAGCTGAAGTAGTCTTTACGCTCCTCATTGAGTTCGGCGGCGGCCTTCCCGGAGCGCCCGCCGGCGCCACCGGTCAACATGCCCGCCATGGCCATCACCATCATCATCGGATAGATCAAAAACATGGGGTTTCGGGTCAGATCACGGCCGCCGACGGTAACCATCAACGCAAGCATCCCGACGACTGCGACGATCATCACGAACGGCATCAGCTTCATAAGGAGCTTGCCGGGAATGATGCGCGGAACATCGGGTGGGGGCTGCAAGTTGACTTCGCCGCCGGGCATGCGTGGCGGCGTTACGCGCAGCCGACGTACGAACCCCTGGGTGGCCACGGTATCTCCCGTCTGATACTAGCTGTATCATCATAGGCCACTCACGGTACTGTCGCATCATCGTGGGAACGCCAGGTAAGGGGGTTGCGCGATTACGTTGCCGCTGCCCTCGTCGCTGCCGGAGCCGGGTGCTGAGCCCGAGCTGCAGCTCAGTCGCGTCACGGTCGTGGTCGGAGGGCGCCAGCTCGACGTCGGGCTTCCTATCTATGTGGGTGTCGCGGCGCTGGCCGACGACATCATCAGGCTTGCCAATGCTCAGGCGACGGCGCAGTCCGAGCGACCCGCCGTCCGGTTTGATGCCGGCAAAGGCCACTGGACGCTGGCTCGCCTCGGGGCCGAGCCGTTCGACCCGCACCGGCCTTTGGCGCAGTTCAACGTCTGCGATGGCGAGGTTCTGGTGATCCGCGAGATCGCCATGGCCTGCGCGCCATTGCTCTTCGACGATCTCGAGCTTGACGCTGAGGCGCCCGACACACACAGGCGGGCTGAATTGGTCCGCGAGGCGCCGATGATCGGGTGCTTGGCGGTAGGCCTGATCGCCTCAGTTGCTGCGGCGCTGCTGCTTGCACGTCAATGCCCCGTTGCGCCGGCGGTCGCCGCAGCGCTGGCACTAGGAGCGCTCGGCGCCATCGCTGCCAGCGTCCTTGGGTATGGTACGGCCAACTCCCCGGCCTCGGCGTGGCTGGCCGCGGCGGCCATCCCGCTGATTTTCGCTGGTTCGCTGAACATTGTTGCCCGGGGCCAGCCAGCCAGCTCGCTGCCAATGGCGTTCGGCCTCACCGGATTTGCCGCGTCAGCCATGCTGGTAGTAGCGCAGCGCGGTCGCTCGTTTTACACCGCTGTGGTCGGGCTCTCGGTATTGGGCGCCGCCACCACCGCCGCGATGTCGCTGTGGTCACCCGCGCTGCGGGCGGTCGGCGCCGTTCTGGCCACCACGTCGGTGATCGTCGTCTACCTCGCCCCCAGGGTGACAATCCTGCTGGCCAAGCTGCCCATACCCCCGGTACCTACCGCCGGGGAGCCGCTCGACGATATCGAGACGCAAGGCGGGACCACGGTCGAAGGCGTCAACGCGATAGGCAAGCAGGTAATTCCCACCGAGGAAAGCGTGATCGGGCGGGTCCGGCCGGCCAACCAGTATCTCACCGGCATCGTGGCCGCCGCCACCATCACCGCCGTAATCGGCAGCTACCTGGCGATCGACGTGAGCAGCGGATTCTTCTGGCAAGGAACAGCTTTCGCGATCACGGTGGCGACCGTGCTGTGCTTGCGGGGCCGCAGCCACCACGATCTCGTCCAGTCGGCCACGCTGATCGGCGGTGGTCTGCTGACCGGATTTGCGCTGATCGTCAAGACCGCGATCAACCTCGACAATTGGACCGTTAACGCCGCGCTGGCCCTGATCTTCCTGATGGCGCTGATGTTGGCGTGCGGCCTGATCGCACCGCGACTGGAATTCTCACCGGTAATAAAACGTCAGGTCGAGATCCTCGAATACCTCGCGATCGTACTGTTGTTCCCGCTGTGTTTCTGGATCATCGGACTGTACGCGTTTTTCCGCGAGCTGCGACTGTAGACAAATCTCAGCTCTTCGGCTGCTGCACTGTCTGTCCGTACGGGTCGGCCGGCATACCGTCGTGGGCGATCAACGCCGCATCGGAAGACAACTCCGGACCTGGCGGCAGCAGCGAGATGATCGACCACGGAGCCAGTTTCGGCGTCTCGTCGTTGCCCGTGTCGTTCTTCACCCCGCCCACGCCCAGCGCCGCGGCCGACGGCAGGTCCTTGATGCGAAACCGCAACCCGACATCGGAAACATAGAACAGCTGACCGATGGCCCGGCTGTTCGGCGCCATGCCAGTGGCTTGGACGAACTCACCAGTTCCGGGCTTGAGGAATACGCTGTCCAGCCCCGGCCCATTGCCGTCGGCGGTGGCCAAGCGCACCGGCTGGGCGTCACGCGGCAGGGGCAAGCGATTCCCGACGAGCAACCGGTTGGTTGCCCCGGCCGCGTTTTTGGCGCGCTGCCACGCCATGCATACCACCCCGTCGGGTTCGACATCGACGATGCGGCCAGAAACGGCGGGATAATGATCGACGTGCAAGCTGTGCACCACCGGCGCCTTGCTGATCAGCGCCGGCGACACCTGCTGTCGCCCCTGGACTGCGACCGGTGCACTGTTGCTGTAACGGATGATATCGGCGGTGGCTTGCGTGATCGACTGTAGTCCCTCCCGCAACACCACGTACCACTGTTGGCCGCGCGAATCGGCGGTTCCCAAAATCGAACCGATTTGATACCCGGAACCCAGGTAGTCGGCCGCCTCCCCTGCGCCGGGAATCAGGACCGGTGAAATCGGACCCACGAGCGGCAATGAGTTAAGCAGTCCGGGCGACACGGTGCGGACCTTGGCGCCCTCAAGGTGTAGCGCGCTTGTCAGAATCGGGTTGGCGATATCGATCGGGGCGCGCATACCTTGGTAGATCACAAAGACGGTGTCCCCCGACCGCGTCAGGATCATCTCCTCGGGCGCCGCCGCGCGGATGTCGTCGTCGAGCACCGGGTTGTTGGCCAACACCGTCGTTTCGACGCTCGTGGCACCCGAACGCTCCGTTACGTTCGGCGTTTGGGTGGTGTCGCAGACCGTCCACGATGAGGTGATGGGCTGGTCGCCGGCATGCAGACTGCTCGGCGCGCCGATTATGCCCACCGCCGGACCCAGGGGAAGTTGGTTAAGAAACCTGTCGTCAACCTGTTTCGGCGGATCGTTTTTGCCGACGATCAATCGGGCGGAAGCCAGATTCAAGGCCGGATGCACGCGGTCGCCTATCCTCACGAACAAGGCGCCGCTGGACTTGCTGAGTAATATTTGTGCGTCGCCGAGGTTGGGGGTGGGTTTGAAAAACGCCAGAACACCCGCGGCGCCGGTGATGAGCACACCGACCACCAGACCGACCAGCAACGACCGCATCTGGCCGCGCATCGGGTCGTGAATCATCCGGGAATCCGCCCGGATGAGTGCATGCTCAAGCCGTCGGATCAAGAACCTGTACCCGTTGACTTGTGCACGCGTCGTTACTTGCGCCGGCATGAACGCCCCGCCTCACCCTCGACAGCTGCTAAAGTATACACAGTGTATCGCAGCGTCGGTGCACGCCAGGAAAGCACGCACATACAACTCGAGGAAAGCTAAGGTAGAGCAACTGTGCCCGGCCAACGTACTGCGCGCACCGGTGACAAATCGGCCACGTCCGCTCAGCTGCGCGACAGCGTTGAGATCGTCCCGCAGCGATTCTTTCCGCTGACGGATCTGCTGCTCGTGCAACTGTTGGTCGTCGCCGGGATGGTCGCGGCCCGGCCCCTGGGCTTCCGACGCTGGCACGCAGCCGCACTGGGCTTGGCCATCGCTGGATTATTGCTCGTCCGGATTCGTGGAAAGACGTTGCCGCAATGGGCCGCATTAGGGCTTGGCTATGTGCGGGAGCGCCGCAACAGATTCCCCGGCGCGGCCGTCCCGGAACCTTTTGACGCAGAAATTAGCGGAGGACCTCATATCGGCTTCCAATGGGACGGAAACACACTTCTTTCCCTTCTGAAGATTGAGCAAAATCCGCAGGCGATGACCGTCATGGAACCGGGTATGACAGTGTCCGGCGATATGTTGCCAATCCACCTGGTCGCCGACTGCCTGCACCAATTCGACATCACCCTGGAGTCCATCGATGTGATCAGCCAAGGAGCCCGTTCGCATGGTCACAGCCCGATCGCGGCCGTCTACGATGGCGTGCTGGGCCCCCTTCCTGCGATCGCCGCGCGCGTGGTGTGGGTCGCGCTGAGGTTTAATCCGTCCCAGTGCGCGGACGCGGTCCGTCGCCGCGGGGGCGGCCGCGAGGGAATCGTCCGCACTGCCGCGACGGCCACGCGGCGGGTTGCTCACCGACTGATCGAGGCCGGACTTCGCCCGCGAGTGATGACGTCGAGTGAAATCACGCAAGCGACCCGCCGGTTGTCGGATGGCGTCAATTTGCGCACCGTCGAGCAGACGTGGCTGGCCTGCAGACACGGATCCCTTCAGCTGCGGACTTTCCTGATGAGGGCCTCCATGCTCACCACGTCCGGCGTTGGACTCTTGTGGACCATTCCCAGCTACTCGACGACGGTGTGTATCTCGCTTCGGCATGACCAAAGGCGTGATCTGGTCAAGATCCGTGGCCTGGCTCGCTTCGATACCCACGGCGGTAGCCGGATCGATCTTCCCGGCTTGGAACAGCTTTCGGGCCGCCAATTTTCGGCATTGGTGTCCACTTTGCCGGTCCCGCAGCCCAAGCGTCCCGTCCGGGCGTGGGCGTTCGGCACCGGCAAGACGGCTTTTGAGAACCTTGCCCTGCCCGCGTCGGGTTGTGGACAGGTGATCGGCGCCGATTCGGAAGGCCGCGCGGTGGCGCTGACCCTGTTCGGCCCACAGATCCGGCAGGTTGACATCTGCGCGGGCCCGCACTTGGCACAGCAGGTCCTGCTGCGTTCGCTGGCACTGGGCGCACGGGTGCGTGTGCACACCAACCGTCCCGCGGCCTGGCGCGGTATGGCCGATCGCATCGGCGATCGAAGCCTGCTAGGGGTGGCAGGGTCGAGCCGGGGATCCATCCAGGCCGGCTCGGATCGCAACTATTCGGTGGAGGTGTTCGACGGCGTGGCGCCCGAGTCGGTGCGGGTCGGGGTCACCACCATGGTGCTGCACCAGCCAAGCGCCATGCCCTCGGCGAATTTCGATGTGGCGCTTGAGGCGCTCGACGACGCGGCCGGCACCGTCAGGGTGAGCACCCACACGAGGTCGTCAGTCGTCACGATGGTGGCGACCGACGAGGAGTTGCACTACATCACAGCGCCATCGAGCACGACCGGCCACACCGCTCGGCGGCGCAGCCGGCCCATCTATGCGCATCCATAGCACCCGCAGACAGGAAGGGCAACCATGGCATACCCCGACCGCGGCACGGATCCGGATCCGCAGCAAGCATGGGCAGCCTACGGCCAGTGGTACTGGTCGCAGGTCACCGACGCCGCCAACCAGCGCACGCGGCCAAGGAATCGACTGGTCTGGGCAGTTGTGGCGCTGGGCGTGGCAACCTATGTCGTCAGCTGCGCCGGGGTGGCGCAGCCCGGCGACCTCGGGTGGGGCGTCCGCTTTGCCACGTTGGCCGCGGTCGTCGCCGTGCTGGGTGTTTTTCCCGAGCACAGCGCTCACCACAAACTCATCGCGGCCCTCGCGGTGATGGGGTTCCTCGAGCAGCTGTCACCGTGGATTAGCGCATCCGGCGTCCAGAATCCCAGCTGGGCCACCATAGTCGTCCTCGCGCTCACCGCCGTACAAGCCTTGACAGCTATCGCAGTTTTGCTGGCCGCGCTACGAGTGCTCGACGCCGTCGAGCACGAACTTGCCCCCTACGACGCCTACACTTACTACGATCAGCCCGCCCAGCAGTCCAGCGCGACGCACACCCACCCGGTGCAGCAGACGGTTCAGGGCCAGGCAACCGCTCAAGCCGCAACAACGGCCCCCGAATACGCTCAGCAGTCCGCGGCATACGCTCAGCAGTCCGCGGCGGATCGCTACGCGCTGTACACGGAGTATGTGAACGATGCACAGTCCCCCCCGACCCCGCCCGCGTCGTCGCCGCAGTCAAGCGGTCCTACCCAAACCGCCCAGCCTGCAGCCGGCACCGGCACACCCGCCAGCGGCGTGACGGAAAGCATCCAGCTCGGAAACGACCCACCGACGGGGACAGCTGGCCGATCTTCGTCCCGTTGATTTTTCGCACGACCTGTCACAATCGACCGATACTCCGTCTATCGGCCTTAGCGCACGTGATGCCGAGTTCTCGACCGGCGGACTTCATGACGATGCTGATGGCAGTCCGGGTTTGCCACCACGAGGAGATGAACTGATGGCCGAACAGTTTGCTGTCGCACCGCTGGGGTTGCGCGGTGTTCCCGGGGACCTGGGTGAGGTGAGCTCGCCGATGACCGCGGTGCCTGTCCTCAAGGCACGCACAGCAGGCCGGTGAGGGCGCTGCCCGGGGTAACGATTCCCCTCGGCCACCACTTCACCAACGGCTATCTAGCGCGCAACTGGGTTGCGGGACCGGCGCACGCCAAGACCACCCTGCCAGACCACTACGCCGCCCAGCTTCGATACGCCGCGAACACCTTCGAGCAATCCGACCAGGGCTAGCGCCCTTGTCGCGTGAGCAACGGGTGGCTGGTCGCCAAGAGCCGATGTGATGGATCTTGCGTTCCCGGCGGATCTGGAGTGGGTGTCCTACCTTGCCGGGTCACGCTGGCCGCAGGGTAGTGAGAGCGCGTGGTGGCGTACCGCGGGGGATTTACGGGCTACCGCCGGCGAGTTGGAGGCGTTGATCCATCCGCTGCGGCGGGTGCGATCACGCACCCAGGCCGTTCTTGGCGGGCATCTCGCGGCGGCCGCCGATGCGCAGTTCGCCACGTTATTTGAGGGCCAGCAGTCGGTGGACAAGCTAGTGGATGCGCTGCGGGCGCTCGGGGATGCTGCCGAGCAGCTGGGCACCGAGATCCAGTACACCAAGCTGTCGATCATCACCACACTGACGATCGCGGCCGCCACGATTATCTGGGCGTTGGTCAATTCCGAGTGGACCGCCGGTGGGTCGCTGGCGCAGATCCCGATCGTGCAATGGCTGACCGACA
>Ga0210386_10003969_pt1 | contig 12276 bp, 11 predicted proteins | sample IncBWH32OmetaG_FD_160091 | JGI IMG/M metagenome (GOLD analysis project Ga0210386, IMG submission 160091) | Forest soil microbial communities from Barre Woods Harvard Forest LTER site, Petersham, Massachusetts, United States - Inc-BW-H-32-O ... | reverse complement strand
ACATTGAAAGGTGACGCCGAACGGGTCTATCGCGATTGGGACGATGCCTTGGGCCGCAAGGATGTCGAGGCGGCGATCGCGCTGTATGCGCCGGATTGCCTGCTCGAATCGCCGCTTGTCAGCCATCTGTTGAGCACGGAGCGGGGCGTGGTTGAAGGGCGCGAGAGGCTGAGGGAATTCGTGCGGCTGGTCTTCGCGCATACGCCGCCCGCGCGCAAACGCTATCGCGAGGGTTTCTTCACCGATGGGCGGAAGCTGATCTGGGAATATCCGCGCGCTACGCCCAACGGCGATCAAATGGACTTCGTCGAATCGATGGAACTCAACGACGAGGGCCTGATTAGCCGACACCGCGTCTATTGGGGCTGGTTTGGCGTTAGGGTTCTGCAGCGCGACGAATATCGCCGCTCGTTCTGACTACGCGAGCGCCGCGTAAACCAGCGTGCGGAATAGCTGCCGGAAATAATCGCGCTGCCGCGGCGCCTGCACCATCATGATGGCATAGAGCTCCTCCTTGGGCGCGACCCAGAAATAGGTTCCGGCGACGCCGCCCCAGAAGAATTCACCCGGCGTGCCGGGTGTCTGGCCCATGCCGGATTCGCGCCGCACGGCAAGGCCAAGCCCGAACGTATGTCCCGGCTGCAAGAGGGAAGGGGTGCCGATCCGCACATTGGGCCCGAGATGATCGGACGTCATCCACTCCAGCGTCTTGCGGCCGATGATGCGGGTGCTGCCAAAGGTGCCGTTCTGATAAAGCGTCTGCGCGAACCGCGCATAGTCATTCATGGTCGAAAACAAGCCGCCGCCGCCCGATTCGAAACGCGGCGTTTTGGGCGTCTCGATCAGTTGTACGGGCAGCCCGCCATCCGGATCGGTCGGGAAGGGTTCGGCGAGGCGCTCATTCTTTTCCGCACGGAGGTAGAAGTCCGTGTCGGTCATGCCGAGCGGCTTGAAAATCCGCTCGTGCAAGAATGCGCCCAGCGTTTTGCCTGAGACGATCTCGACCAGCCGGCCGATCACATCGGTGGAATGGCTATAGTCCCATGAATCTCCCGGCTGGGCGATCAGCGGTAGCTTGGCCAATTCGGCGATGAATTCCTCACCGTTCAGATCGCGTGTCAGGAATTGTTTGGCGTTGGCCGGATCCCCGGTGAACAGCTTCGCCTCGCCGTAGCGGCGCTGAACGGCCGAGTTGCCGGTGAAGGCGTAAGTGAGCCCGGAGGTATGACGCAGCAGATCGTGAACGGTGATCGCGCGCTTCGCCGCGACCAGTTCGAGCCTGCCGCCGCTCTCGACCCCGACATTCACCTTGCCCAATTCGGGGATGAATTTGCTGATCGGGTCGGCGACAAAGAGCTTGCCCTCTTCCAGCAACATCATCAGCGCGACCGTCACGATCGGCTTGGTCATCGAGTAGATGCGGAAGATCGCGTTCCCCGGCATCGCCGGTCCGCTGGGCCGCAGCACGCCCAAATCCCGCCGATAGCCGATCTTCCCGCGGCGCGCGATCAGCATCGAGATGCCTGGCACGTGGCCGTTTTCGACCTCGCGCTGCATCACAGACGACAACCGCTCGAGCCCGATGGCTGCGAGCCCGAGTTCTTCCGGAGCCGCGACCGGCTCACTCTGCAAGCGAAGATGTTCGTTCATGATCGGTCCGGCGTGTCTGGCAGGTAGGGTACAACCCTGCCTTACTCCCGATCATCCTGCAATGCCGTGTTCGTACGCGCCAGTCATGCGCATGCCGCTCGCCGGCGTGCGACTAAAATCCTCAGAATGTCGCGGGCACGAAGTGATTGAGCAGCGCCAGTGCTACGAGAAGCACGATCCCGATGCCGAGGCTCCAGCCGATGAGCTTCTTCTCGATCGGCAATAGCGGCTCGGTTTGCGCGCGGTTCAATTCTTCTTGAATGTTCGTCTGGGACATATGGCCGTCCAATCCAATTGATGCCGGTTGTGCGCGAGCGCGTGCAAGTCTTTCTAGCTCGCCAGGGGCGGCGTGACGCCGCCGAAGAAGATCCAGGAGATCAGGAGACCGACCCAGATGACGAAGCCGAACAGGCTGAGAACATAGACCGCGGCGAGCTTGCCGAACCCTTCCTGCCAGAGCGTCTTGAAGTTCGACAGAACGCCGATGGAGAAGAAGGTCAGAATGAAGAAAATGACGCGGAACGTGTTGGCTTCGCCGATTGCCGCCGGCACCTTCTTGGCGATGTCGGCAGGGGTGCCGAGCGCGAGATAGAGCCCGACCGCAAAGGTGATCACGAAGCCGATGATGAATTTCGGGAAGCGCTGCCAGATTTCCCTGGCTTTCGCCTTGTCCTGATCGGGCGTGACGTTGATGTGGTTGGTCCAGATGTAGCCAAGCACGAACGCCCAGATGCCGATGAAGATGTCGATGAACACCTTGATGGTCGTGGCGGTGCCGAGGATCCAGCCGGTCTGATAGTTCACGCCTTCGGCCGCATTCTTGGCGAGGATCAACGATTCGGTGATGCCGCCGGCCGCGACCGCCGCGCCGTCGGTCTTGACCGCAAGTCCCATCCAGGCGCCGGCCACGAGCGGCTGATGCGAGAGAAAGGCCTGCGCAATGAACGGCAGGATGAGCACTTCCACCACGGCAAAGATAACGACCAGCGACGACACCAGAACCGGCACCACCGGCCGGGCGCGAATTGCGCCGCCGACCGCGATGGCGGCTGAGACGCCGCAGATCGAAATGCCGGAGGCGAGCGGAGCCGCCCATTCGCGGTTGAAGCCGAACCATTTGCGGGCGACGAAATACACAACCGCCCAGTAGATCAGGTAGGCCTCGACGATGGCGGCGACGCCGCGCAGCAATAGCGAGCTTGCGAATCCGAGCTTGCTCGCCGCGGTCACGGCAAAGACGCCGCCGAGAATGACGATGGCAACCTTGATGTAGAGCTCAGGCCGCACCGCTTCCTTCACGGCTTCGGCAAAGCGCGGGAAGAAATTGGCGATGATCAGCCCGGCAATGAGCGCAAAAATATAGCCGCCTTCATTGGTGAGCTTGAGCGACCAGCTGATGCCGAATTTCTGTTGTTCGGCGGGCGTAACCGCGGCGAAGTTGGCATAGTTGCCGATCACCCAGCTCGCGTATGCGATCCAGAACACGGCCGTGAAGGCGAGCGCGAAACGCGTCACGTTGGCCTTGAGCGCTACGGCGCCGGCGCTGAGCACGACCAGAAGGGCGACATAAGTTGCGACCAGCGCGCCGATTCCGCCAAGCGAAGAGAAATCCTTCGAGGTCGCCTTGAGTGCTTGGCTCAGGTTGCTCCAAACCGAGGTGGTGACCACCCAGCCGATCAGATCAACATTGACCACCGCGGCCAGCGCCAGAACAAAGATCGAAAGGCCGAGCACAACGGCTAGCCAATCCTCGGTGATCGGGGCGGTGACGGCGTCGGCGCGTTGCGGGCGAAATTCGTTAACGGTCGTGTCGGACATGAATTCATTTCGCCGCAAAAAGCGGCGCTCCCGGCCATGAAATCATTGATCGAATAGCCGAGAGTCAATGCGATGCGGCAAAATAAGAGAATCTCAACTGAGGGCTTAGGTCGCCGGCGAATGAACGCACTCCCAACGGCGCGCGGGAAGAAAGAACTTTTTTCATCACCGGATTTGAAATGACTCAGTATTCGCTCAAGTGGTGGCGAAGGGTCGACCCGCTGTATTCTTGCCGGAAGCGACCACGTCGCTGCAATTCGGGCACGACGAAATCGACGAACTCTTGATAACACCCCGGCACGTAGGTAGCCATGACATTGAAACCGTCGCCGTGTCCCGCGTCCAGGAGTTCTTCCATAAAGTCGGCAACGTCGGCTGGGTTACCTACGGCGACAGGTGCGCCGAGACTGATGCCGTAGAAGTTTGCCGCTTCGCGCAGCGTGACCGGCGCGCCATCGTAGGTTGCCAGGACCGACTCTAGAAGCCCGCGAATACCTTCAACGTGTATTTGGCCGACGTATTCGTCGAGGGCGAGCTGCGAGAAATCATATCCGATATGGCCAGACATGATCGCGAGCGAAGCATCGACCGGAATTTTCGATTTGAGCTTCGATAATTTTTCCTCGGCGGCACTGCGACTTTCGTCGACTACCACCTGTAATGCGAAGATGATCTTGATGTCGTCCGCGTAGCAGCGCAGGGCTTTGGCGGTCGGTTGAATTGAGAAAACCGCTTCCGCGTGCTTGGCTGCATAGTCGCGCCCGCGCCCGCTTTGACCGGCCTGCCAAATGACCGGGCGCCGCTGCGGGGAAGGCCGTACGAAAGATGGGCTGTTGCAGCGATAGTATTTTCCGTTGTGCTCGACGCGATGAACCTTCGTTGGGTCCGCATAAATGCCAGTTTCCGCGTCCGCTATGATGGCGTCGTTCTCCCAGCTATCCCAGAGTCGATTACAAACCTCGATGAATTCGTCGGCGCGCTCGTACCGTTCTTCGTGCGGGACCATTTCTTTGAGGCCCATGGCCTTGAATTCATTCTGACTGTAGGAGGTAACAACGTTCCACCCGAGCCGCCCTTCGGTGAGGTGATCGAGAGTCGAGAGACGGCGCACCATGCCGTACGGCGTATCAAACGTGGTCGAGATCGTTATGCCGATGCCTAATTTTTCCGTCGCGCATCCGATAACTGGAACCAATGCGACCGGGTCATGGACCGGGCATTGGACTGCGTAACGAACGGTGTCTTCGTAGCTATCTTTGTACACGTCGTAAGGTGCCAAGACATCGGCAAGGAAGATCGCATCAAACTTGCCGCGTTCCAGAATGCGCCCCATTTCCTGCCAGAACGGGGGGCGGGCGTAGTCGTAGCCGATCTTGTCGCGCGGATGTGCCCACATCAGTTGAGCATGATTGATGACGCCATGCTGAACGAAGCTGAGTAGATGCATTTTCTTCTTGCCGTTCGCGTCGTTTTTCATCCCTCGCTCCTGGTGGGTCATGTTGTTGTACGGAAACTCCTCGAAAGATTGTTCAGGCAGAAGTGAGCACGTCATCCTTATCGAGGATGAAGGCGAGGATGACCGCAAGCGACGTGCCGAGCCCGAGGAACGGAACGGCGTACCAGATGTTCGCATTGACACTAATGAGCCACAGGATGACGCCGGAAAGGATCAATCCTGCAGCCGACTTCCAGATGATGCCGATCTCTTGTTCTTTGAATACTCTGTCGTCGGTGAGCGTCACCTCCCCGAGTTGCGCGCCTCCGTAAGCCGCCATCTCGGCTTTGGATTTGCCGAAGCCGCGATAGATGACGGCAAGGTAGGCGATCGCGACCACGATTCCGGCGCCGAGGGCCAAATAAGCGACTGACATGTCCGTATCTCTCCGTGAATATCGCGTTCAATCAGACTGGATTAGAGGCCAGTGCCGGCTCGACCACCGTCTCTTTGGCGATTGACTCGACGACGCCGCTCTTGACCGACGTACGCCCACGATCGCGCAAGGTGCGGAAGTCGAACTCTTGCTTTTGGATCAGGCTGACGATCACCGAAACCACGAGGCTGATGCCGAAGATGGCGAGTGTGCCCCAAGGCTCGGGCGCGTTGAGTCGGATCGGCAGACCGATCAATAGCGCAAGCGTTGAGGCAAGCACGAATGCGGTTCCGGTGAAGCGAGACCAGAAGATCGCAAGCGTGATCGGGATTGCGAACGCGATTTGCACCGCAAACATGAAGAGAAGAAGATCAACGAACTGCAATCCGAGTAACACGATGACACCGACGATGATACTCGCGATAACGATGCTGAGCCTTGTGATGAGGAAAAGCGTCCGCTCGCTTAGGTCCGGCCAGAGGGGCCGGACGATGTCTACTGCCACTACCGAGGTCAGAGCCGCGAACGCACCATCTGTTGCGGAAAAGGACGCGTTCAGAATAACGAGCGTGAACAAGACCACGAGAGCTACGGGCAATCCGATATGGGAGATAACAAACGGACCGATTGCCGCCGGCGACGTAGTCGTCGGTCGTGCGGATCATCGATCTCACGGCAAGCGCGAGCGCCAACATCGCCAGACCGAGAGCGCCTATGACAGCAAAGCCAAGCGCCGGACTTAGGCCATCCGTGATGATCAGGGTCGACTTGTCCATGATGATTCCTTTCCGATGAAGGATGCAAGCTGTTCTGATACGAGCTGCGGAGCTAATTGCGCCTGTCCGACCGGGAGGAAAGAGGCGAGCCGGCGGCGTTTGGGCGCGCGGTGGAATACGATCCGTATTGGCGATGGCTGTAGACGAGCGCCGCGCCGCTGCTTGTTTGTAGCGCTCTAACTGATCCGAGGACGACGGCGTGCGTATGCCATTCGACGTGACTTTCGAAGTCGCAATCAATGGCGGCTAGCGCGCCGTCGAGCGCCGGAGCGCCGGTTTCCAGTATTTTCCAGTTCGCGCCGGCGTAGCGAGCCGCGCCGCGAAGGCCCCCGCGCCCAGCGAAGCGTTCGGCGATTTCGTTGTGGTGATCGGCCAGGATATTGATGCAGAAATGCCGGTAACGTTGAATTCTCTGCCAGACCGATGAACTCCGGTTTATGCAGACGATCATGGTTGGCGGATCGATCGATAGGGAGGTGGCCGAAGTTACCGTCATGCCGGTCTGATCGTCGCCAAGCCCCGCTGTGACGATGCACACCCCGCTGACCAAATGCCTCATCGCGTCGCGCAGCAACGGCGCCGGCGCGAACGACGCGCTCGAAACGAAATTCACTCTTGATCCTCAAGATTTGTCTTTGTCCAGTCAAACCAACATCCGTCCCACCAGACAAACGGGATGGGTACTTTGGTTTGATTGATTGTGGTCTGTTAGTTGACCAAGTTCTGAGTCTTATGTCGCCTTCGTACGGCGACGAAGTCAATGCAGCGCGCAAAATAAGATAGTCTTATCTGGCGAGAACGCGCCCAAGCGAACAAAGTCTTGTCGACAAACTAAGATGATGAAATAAAGTTTTGTGCCCGCGATCCCGGTTTTCGGAATTGCAGAAAGCAAAATCGCTCAACGCGACGTCTTTAAGATTGTTAAGCGGCGGCCTGCCTGTTCAGCCGGTCCATCTCGCGTTGAACGAGTTGCCGGTAGAGGCCTTCACGCAGCACCAGGTGATCGGGCGGGCCGTCTTGAACGACTTTGCCGAGCTGCATGACGACGACCCGGTCGAAACTCCTCACCGTCGATAGCCGGTGCGCTATCGCGATGACGGTTCGGCCGCTCATCAGGCGGCCGAGTGCCTCGCGGATCGCCTCTTCGGACTCGCCGTCGAGCGCGGAGGTGGCTTCGTCCAGCAGCAGGAGCGGCGCGTTCTTGAGAAAGGCGCGGGCGATGGCAATGCGCTGTCGCTGACCGCCGGAAAGCTTGACGCCGCGTTCGCCGACTAGCGTGCGCATGCCGTTCGGCAGGCCCTCGATGAAGTCGCAGCGCGCGGCGATCGCCGCTTCGTGCACCTCCTCGTCGGAGGCGTCCGGCCGTCCGTAGCGGATATTTTCCATGACCGAACGATGAAACAGCGAGATGTCCTGCGGCACCACGCCGATCGCGTCGCGCAGGCTCTCTTGCGTCACGCGGGAAATGTCCTGCCCGTCGATCAGGATGCGGCCGACTTGCACGTCATAGAAACGCTGCAGCAGCGCGAACACGGTCGACTTGCCGGCTCCCGAAGGGCCGACCAGGCCGACGCGCTCTCCCGGCATGAAGCTCAGGTTCAAGTCCTCGAAGATCTGCTGGCCCTCGCCGTAGCGGAACTGGATCTGCTCGAACTTCACGCTGGCGCCCCGCCGCACCAGCGGCGTCGCTTCCGGATGATCGCGCAGCTCGTGCGGCACGAGCAGCGTCGCCAAAGCCTCCGAGAGGCGCGCGATGTGCTGGGTGATATCGACCAATGCGACGGCAAGGTCGCGCGTCGCATGCAGCACGGAAAGCCCGAGCGTGCAGATCAGTACCACGTCGCCGGTGGTCGCCGCGCCGCGCTGCCACAGCATGACGGCCCAGGCGAGCAGGCTGAGCGCCAGAATAATGGTCACGACGGCGTGAAAGATGCGCAGCTTCTCGAGATAGAACAGGCTGCGCCGACGCGCCTCCATTTCGCGCGCGACGGTCGCATCGAAACGGCGGTGCTCGCGCAAGAAGCCGCCGAACGCCCGCACCAGCGGCATATTGGTGACAATGTCGGCCATTTCGCCGTCGACGGCTGCGGCCTTGCTGGCAAAATCGTGGTGCAGCGGTCGGCCGGCGGCGGCCAGCCGGAACATGATCACGACCATCACGCCCGCGACCAAGCTGAGCCCAACCGCCATCGGCAAGCTGACGGTGAAGACCAGCGCAATGGCGGCAACGGTCGCGGCGCAGGGCGGCAACACGTTCCAGACGAACATGTTTTCGCCGGTGAACACTGCGTTGGAGGTTGCCGTGACGCGGCTCGTGAGCGTGCCGGGCATCCGCTCGGCAAAATAGCTTTGCGAATGCCCCGTAAGGTGCCGGAACAAATCGCGCCGGAGATCGCCGGTGACGCCGACGAACGTGTAGTTGGCGATCCAGCCGGCGAGACGCCAGAGAAGATTATCGGCGGTGATCAACGAGCCGAGCAGGCCAAAGGCGATCCAGACGCCGGCTCCGTTGTGATTGGATAGGACGTCGACCAGGAACTTGACGCCGTATTGCGTGCCGACCGAACAGGCGACCGCGGTCAAGACTGCCGTGAGGATGGCGGTGTGGGCGATGGGTCGACACCGCACATAACGAAGAATGAAAGCGAGAGGACGACCGGCGTACTCACACAGATCGGCCATGCGCGTACCAACTCCTCCACTCGTGGACAGGGAACCCGTCACCCGTGCAAGCACAACAACGCCGAAAACTCCAAATCTATCCATCAGTGGCGGTAACTTTTTCTGACTTTGGGTGACTTAGAGCGGAATCACCTTTGTTCGAATTGTCTACGCGTTTTGTTTGAACACGAGCCTTTCCGAAAAAGTCGAGTTCCCTTCGAGATCAAGTTCCGAGCCAAATGTCTGCACGACACGCCGAAGCCAACGTGCCCAGTGACCACCCCGGATTAAAGTCAACATTTTTTATCGAGTGGAAGTTCCCTTGCTCGGAAAAAATAAAGTTCCCCACGGCATCTGAAACATTTGATCAGATTGCAGTTCTTTGTCTTGTGCGCGGAACCCGCGGGGATGGGGTGTTCCAAAGGAAAGGTCGAATTCGATGCATATTGCGCAGATCGCCCCGCTGACGGAAGCGGTGCCTCCGAAGCTGTATGGCGGGACTGAGCGCGTGGTGTCGTGGCTGACCGAGGAGCTGATTGCGCTCGGCCACGAAGTCACGCTGTTTGCCAGCGGCGACTCGGTGACGAGCGCCCGGCTCGATGCCAGTTGGCCGCGCGCTCTGCGGCTCGATGGTTCCGTGCGCGATCCCAACGCGCTGCACATGATGATGCTGGAGCGGGTCTATCAGCGTGCGGCCGAGTTCGATTTCCTGCATTTCCACCTCGACTATTATCCATTCTCCCTGTTTTCACGCCAGCCGACGCCGTTCGTCACCACCTTGCATGGCCGGCTTGACCTGCCGGAGCATCAGCCGGTGTTCGATACTTTCTCGTCGGTGCCGGTCGTGTCGATTTCCAACGCGCAGCGCAGGCCCTTGCCGCAGGCCAATTGGGTCCGCACCGTCCATCACGGATTGCCGGAGAACCTGCTGCGGCCCAAGCCGATCAAGCCGTCGTATTTCGCTTTTCTCGGCCGCATCGCGCCGGAAAAGGGCGTCGATCGCGCCATTCGTATTGCGGAGCATTGCGGCATGCCGCTCAAAGTGGCGGCCAAGGTCGACAATGTCGACCGCGAGTATTTCGAGGAGCAAATTCTGCCGCTGATGAAGTCGGCGCAGGTCGACTATATCGGCGAAATCAACGACACGCATAAATCCGAGTTTCTGAGCGGCGCGATGGCGCTGCTCGTTCCGATCGACTGGCCGGAGCCGTTCGGCCTGGTGATGATCGAGGCGATGGCTTGCGGCACGCCGGTCATCGCCTTCAATCGCGGATCGGCGCCTGAAGTGATTGACGACGGTGTTACCGGATTCGTCGTCGAGGACATCAACGGCGCCATTGGAGCCGTCGACCGACTGAGCCACCTGTCGCGGGAAAAGATTCGGCGGCGCTTCGAGCAGCGGTTCACGGCGCGCCGGATGGCCCAGGACTATCTTTCGGTTTATCGCAGCATGGCGGACCGCATCGCGCCGCATCTGCGTCTGGTTTCCGACGACGCGCCGGCTTTGTAGCCTTGGCGGATCGGTTTGAACCCAACTCGGCCGGAGGCCGGCCGGGGTAGCTGCGACGCGGGCTGCGCCTGTGCCGGCGCGCGACGGCGTTAGTCCGCTTCCTCCGCGCCGGTCCGTGTCTCTGGCATCGACAGGCAGGCCACCACAAAACCGATCGCCGCGATTGCCGCGAGCCCCATGAAGGCGGCCGGGCTGCCAAAACGGTCGGTGATGTAGCCGGCCAGCGTCGCGCTCAGCGACGCTCCAATCCCCACAAAGGTCCCGACGATTCCTTGCCCGAGATTGAAATGTCCGGTCCCGCGCGTAAGGTCGGCGACCACGAGCGGCACCATCACGCTGAACACGGCCGCGGTGATGCCGTCGAGGATCTGGATCACAACCAGAATTTCCGGATCGGTGACCCATGCGAACAGCAAGCCCCGGACCGGCAAGGCGGCAAAACCGATCAGCAGCAACGGCCGGCGGCCCCAAATCTGCGCGCGCCGGCCGATCCACGGCGAGAGGGCCGCGACCACGAGCTGGGGGACGACAATGCAAGCGCCGATCAAAATTGTCGCCCAGCGCGCTGAGCGCATGGTGACGACGCTGCCTACCAGCGGCAACATGGCCGCGTTGGCCAGGTGAAAGAGAAGCAAGCAGCCGGCAAATATCAAGAGCGAGCGGTTGTGCATCAATTCGCCGGGCTTGGTCGGCGGCTTCCGAACGCGCCGCGATGCCGCTCCGTGGGCGCGCTCCGGATCAATCTCGCCCGCGGCGATGCTGCGCAACGCCAACACCGCCGGTATCAGCAAACAGACGGTGACGATGAAAACCCCGCGCGGTGAAAAATATCCAACGCCGGCCATCACGGCGGCGGCCAGTCCGTTGCCGATGGAGGCAAACCGGGCATTGCGGCCCAGCCGTTCGCTGATTGCCGCGTGCCCGACAAGACCGAGGCTGATTGCCGCAATGGCCGGGCCCAGCACGCAGCTCGCCAGCGAATGCACAACGGCCGCCGAGAGCACCATCGGGAATATCGGCATCGCGGCGTAGGCCAGCGCACTGAAGCAGATCGCGCCGATCGCGATCCCGGCAACCAGCCGTTCGGAGCGCGCCGCGTCGACCAGCGCGCCGCCCGGCATCTGTGCAATGAGAGACACGAAACCGGCCGCGGAGAGAACAAGGCCGATATCGATCTGCGTCCATTTTTGGGTGGTGAGGAATACCGAGACGAAGGGGCCGAAACCGGTCTGCACGTCGGCAACGAAGAAGACGAACCAATCGAGGCCGCGCAGGCTGCGTCGCGAAGGCGCCAGCGGCGGCTCGGCGGCGTCGGGCCGCTCGCGCGGCGGTGGGGCGGACGCGCCTACGCCACCGCGCTGCCGATCATGACGGTCGCCGAAGCGGTGTAGGGGTTCCGCAGCCAGAACAGATCTCCAGCATTGTCGCTATTCGGGCAGGGACTCGAGCTTTCCGAGCGAGCCGAGGATGACGACAGGCTTGCCCTCCCTGTATTCGGGAGCGGCCTTGACCTGATCGCGGGTCAAATCGAGGGCGATCCGCTCCCCTGGGTTGCCTGGCTGCGGAAAATGCAGCGCATTCCAATCCACCGCGATCCTGCGACTGCCGACGCCGAGAAAGCCGCCGAAATCGATGATCGCGGCCCGCACTTGGCCGGCCCGGTCGACGAGCACGTCGACGATCCGGCCCATGTCCTCGTCGGCGCTGCTGCGCACGTCACGGCCGAGAATGCCTTCGACTTCGTGCTTGTTCAGGACGGTGATTTCCGGAGTGACCTGAGGGGGCGGAGGGTTGGCGGGCGGCGGGGTTGTGCTGGCGGCGGGCGGCTCGGTTTTTTCCGTATCATTTTCGGCAAATGCGAAGGTTGCCGCTGCGATCAGCGCCAAAAGTGCGGCGAGCGCCAGCGCCGGTCGGGAACTTCCATGCATACCGCCCTCCAGCGAACGTTCACCCCACTAAGTTGAGCCGGCCCGTCTGGTTCCATGGTCGG
>Ga0210386_10003962_pt1 | contig 12292 bp, 9 predicted proteins | sample IncBWH32OmetaG_FD_160091 | JGI IMG/M metagenome (GOLD analysis project Ga0210386, IMG submission 160091) | Forest soil microbial communities from Barre Woods Harvard Forest LTER site, Petersham, Massachusetts, United States - Inc-BW-H-32-O ... | reverse complement strand
CTCCGCCATCCCCGCCTTCCTCACGCTCATCATGATTCCCCTCAGCGCATCCATCGCCAACGGCCTCGGCTTCGGAGTAATCGCCTACGCATGCGTCCACATACTCGGCGGAAAATTCCGCCGTGAGGACTGGCTACTCTACCTCCTCGCCGTGCTCTTCCTCATCCGCTTCGTCTACGTCTCCAACGCCTGAAAACGGTCGCCGGCCCGAACGGTCCGGTTCAGCCGCGCGCAACAGCATCGCCCCGCGTGTTTCCAGGAAATCTTTTCTTGACCCGATTCGGACACCGTGAGATGCTGCCAGAAATTCACAAGCCGTTCATGTAAGCAGCCACGCCGTTCATGCACTGGTTTGTGCGTTTCGTCACAAAACGCCGGGAGCCACCCATGCCCCGCTCTAATCCCGGCTGCTTTGAACTACAACCGCATTTTTGTTTTTTGAGGCCAACTATGAACCCACGATTCGTATTCCCACGCATACGTCTCTTTCTGCTCGTTGCCATCACCCTTCTCAGCCCACGCCTCTTCGCACAGGCCACGGCAAGCGGGAACATCCAGGGCACCGTCGTCGATCAATCACAGGCAGTCGTCGCCAATGCCGAGGTCGTCCTCACCAATCTCGCCAACGGCTCCACCCGCACCACTACCACCAATGACTCCGGTATCTATCGCTTCGAGCTTTTGTCCGCTGGAAACTACATCGCGAAGATCAACGCCAAAGGCTTTTCGACGGTGGAGGTGAAACTCGAGCTGCTGGTCGGTCAGACCGCCAGCGGGAATGCCACTCTCACTCCCGGTTCCACCTCGCAGACCGTCCAGGTGAGTGCCGAAAATCCCATCGTTGACTTGAACAAGACCAGCGTCAGCACTGAGATCACTCCCGCTGAGGTCGAGGACCTGCCTATGGTAGGCCGCGACGTGGCCAACCTCGCCTATCTCGCGCCGGGTGTAAAAGCTGCCGACTCTTACGATCCCACCAAGAACCGCTATGCCATCCTCTCCGTCAATGGCGCGGGCGGCCGCAACGTCAACGTCACGGTGAACGGCGTCGACAACAAGGACAACACCGTCGGCGGACCGGTTATGCAGCTCCCCCTCGAAGCTGTGCAGGAATTCAAGATCAGTACCCAGCGCTTCTCAGCCGAAAACGGTCGCTCCGAGGGCGCGGCCATCAACCTCATCACCAAGAGCGGAACCAACAACTATCACGGCTCCCTCTTCGGCTACTTCCGCTCTACCGGCCTCGACACCGATGAACAAGACCCCGATGGCCTTGGCGGTACGATTCCAGCCCATCCCGGCTACAGCCGCCAGCAGTTTGGCGGATCCGTCGGCGGCCCCTTCATCAAGGATAGGCTCTTCGGCTTCTTCGCCTGGGAGCGTGAGCGTGAAAGCCAGGGATTGGTAGAAAGCGGTGCGTCCTACGCCGAGCTGGTCCTGGCTCAGAGTGCAGGCCTCGCTGCCGAGCCCGCCGCGGTCATTCCCCGGCCATTCTATGAGACACGTTACAACGGCCGCATGGACTGGACCGTCAACGACCGGAACAGCGCTTATATCAGCTATACATCCCAGGCCAACAACAGTGAGAACGATCAGTCCAACGGCACCGGTGATCTCACCAACGGGAACTTCACTGACAACCACCTGCAGTTGGTCGGCTTCACGCTGAACACGCTGATTTCGAACACCCTCGTCAACCAGTTCACCTCTGGCTTCCAATACTGGAACAACCTCATCGCCAGCAATATCAGTGCTCCACTTGTCGTCTTTCCCACTGCCTCCTTCGGCACCAACACCAACGTCCCCCAACAGTCCTTCCAGCGTAAGTGGCAGTTTAAGGACGACCTCTCCAAGACCATCGGTAAACACACCCTGAAGGGCGGTATCGACTATATCTGGAACCCCGTCGAGGGCGGATTCTTCGAGTTCAGCTCCACGCTCGAAGTCGACTTCGCCGTGAATCCGAGCGTCATTCTTAGCGATCCGGCGACCTACCCGCAGGGGTTCGCGACTCCAGGCCTTGTTACCGGTATGACCCAGGCCAACGGCGACCCCTACTTCCTGGTCGCAACCAAGCAGCTCGGCCTCTATATTCAGGACGACTACAGGGTCACGCCGCGCCTATTGCTGAACTTGGGTCTGCGCTGGGACAAGGATTTCAACATGATCGGCGGCTCCGACATCGCCAACAGCCGCACCTATCAGGAACTGGTCGCACTCAACAGTCCCATCTCCAATCCCTACGTGTCCAGCATCGCGCATGACGACAATCTCGACTTCAGCCCGCGCGTGGGCTTCGCCTACGACCTCACCGGAACGGGTAAGCAGGTTGTGCGCGGCGGCTTCGGCATGTACTACGGCAACATCTTCCAGAACATCCCCCTGTTCATGGAGCAGATGGCCAACCCGACCATTTTCCAGACCGCTCTCAGCCTCACCAGCCCAACCGACATTGTCCCTGGGCCCAATGTCCCCCTCGGCCAGTGGCAGTATGGCGTCAGCCCTTATCCCACCATTCCTCCGCCGTCCGGCGAGTTGGCCCCGAACAGCGTCGGCCGCCTGATGGACCCACATTACCGCAATCCCATCACCGAGGAATTCAACCTTGGCTACACTTGGGCGATCAATAACAACACCGCGGTCGAAGCCGAGTACACCCACGTCCTCGGGATTCACGAAAACAAAACCATGAACATCGATCAGCGGGTTCCGCTAAATGGAGTCTGCTGTACCGCCCCGCTTGCCGCCCCTATCGCTGAAGCCGGATTGACTCCTCTGGCCAGCGTCCGTAACGAAGAGGCCATCGGCCGCTCTCACTACAACGGCATAAACTTCGTCTACCGCCAGCGCATGAATAACAAATTTCAGCTCGACGCCAACTACACCTTGGCGTGGGCCTACTCTTACGGCGCTGGCGGAACATCCTTCCGAAACTATCCCCGACTCTCAACCAACCCGTTTGCCAGCTACGAATATGGACCGAATCCGAATGACGAGCGCAGCCACGTAACCTTCAGTGGCATTGGATACCTTCCCTGGGGAATGCAGGTCGCACCGATCCTGCAGTTTGGCTCCGCCCGTCCCTATCCTCTGACCAACTCCAGCAACACGCTCAACACAGGTGGCGGCACAGCCAATGCCGTTGTCGTACCCACGAGCAATCCCACTGACTGGTTCGCCTACGCTAGTAGCAATACCGATGCCCAGAATTGCTTCTACGGTCTCGGACAACCTTCCACCTGCACCATCTCCAAGTTCGACCCTCTCCGCGGTGATCCGTTCTTCGAACTCGATCTGCGCCTTTCCAAGAACTTCCGCTTCGGGGAGCGCATGAACCTGGAAATCATCGGCCAGGCCTTCAACCTCACCAACCGCGCCAACTACGGCAACGACTTCGGCAACAACATCAGCTCCCCCGAAACCTTCGCTCATCCCGCAGGATTCATTAACCCCAGCAGCACCACCATCCCACGCTCCCTCTGGGGTGAATTTGGTGCCCGCTTCACCTTTTAACTACCTCACCTCACCACTCTTGTGTGGTGGCCCATTCAAGCCCTGCAGTTGGGTTTGAGTGGGTTCCTATTTGCTGACCAGGAACCCGGTGCTTCATTCGAGCCCTCGCGCATGACAGAGCCCTCAACGATAGCATCGACATCGAGCTTCTTTGCTATTTCAGGAACAGAGATTTGCGGATTCTTGAACCGCATGACTGAGGTGTGGGAGATCACACGCAGATCGCCAATCGAGGCCAGGCGTCCGATGAGCGCCTCGGTTACGCCGTCGGCCAGATAGTCCGGCGAAGAGTCTGCGGAAAGACTGCGAAGCGGAAGCACCGCTAGGGAATGAATGCGGGCCTGGGATTGGTTCGCCTGACGATGGTGGAATACGAAATAGGCGGCGATCAGGACGAGCAATGCGACGACGCCGATTGCGGTCCAGAGCCAGCCTCTCGGCGCCCTGGTCGCGGGTTCGGTTATCCGGGCAACCGGCGTTTCGGTTCGCGGTTGGATTTCGGGTTCACCCGACGGCTGTCTGCGACTGCGCCACGCATCGAGTTCTTCGGGCAATGCATACACAGAGCCCCGCTTATCGTGCAAATGCCGGTGGACTGGCATCCCCTCTTTCTTCTCCCAGCGCTGGACGGTGCTCACGTCGCGGCTCAGGTAGGCAGCGATTTCCTTCCACGATTCAAGGCGCTTCTCGGGAGTTTCTTGGTCGGTATTTCGAACGACGGTTCAGCCATCGCGCTCTCCGGGGCCGAGGCAGGCTTTCGCGAGGGGGCGAACCGATTTTATGCCGCTGCCACAGTACGGCAAAAGACAGTATTAAGCCGCAAATGTGCCGCCCTGCGCAATGCTGTTTGACCTGCCCGGCGAAAAGCAGCACTTTGAACAAACAGGACGAGGGCGACCATGAGCAAGGCGCATTCTGCACCCAAAGGAGCCAAAACGCGAGAGAAATCTCGAGGAGCATCTAACGTAGAGTTGTCGGGGGACAGAGCTAATCGTTTGGGGTTCCAGCCCGGCCCCGGTTCCACACAGATCGGTCCAGGTTCGCAGCCACTACAGGCGTTCCAGCAAGCGGGTCAATTTGCGATATCGATCTCAAGTTACTTTGTCACCGCAGTCGGAGGGGGTGGCAAAACCACTGATGTTCTCCATACAGATGCTGTCAAACCCAGTGCCTGGGAGAAATTCACATTGTGGTTTGTTCCATCGACCGGGGAGTACGGCATCCAGACTCTCAACGGCGAGTTTCTTTTCGCAACGAATGGCGGGGATCTTGCCAGCCTCTTCCCGTTCGGGAACCAGGAGGTGGACACGATTCAGAGTACTGCCGAGTACATCATCGACTATGAACGATTCAAGATCTCCCCTTATTTGAGTCAAGGTTTCCCAGCCGGCTCGTTTACCATTCAGACGGTGAGAGGGTTCTACCTCATCGCCGTTGGAGACGGCCGCCAAACTGATCCCCCTGCCCGTTACACCAACGGCACGGCAGAAACAGCCACGTATTTCGGGCTGATCAAGTCGGGTGATGCGGGGTCGGGATACAATTACGGGTTCGTTGTGGCTGGCGGACCAGCGACTGTGGGGGGCGGAGCTGGGAGCGGAGGGCTGCTCCCGATTGGTTCATGGATCATCTCGTATGGAACGGAGGAGACGAAGACGGCATTGGGAATAACGCGGTCGCAATAGGTAACTGGCCTGAGGTCCCCGATATGTACCAGTTCACACTTATCCGCCAAAGTGATGGGACCTACGCCTTCCAAACTTCAAGCGGCTACTACCTGACCGCGAATGGAGGGGGAGCAGCCGGAGATTTTCGGACGGATGCGCCGCAGGTCGGAAATTGGCAGAAATTCACTCTTACCCCCAACAACGCCTGTACGTATTACGTACAGGCATATAACGGTTACTACCTTGGAATTACAGTGGGCATAATGCCTGACGGTACATATATAAACGTCCCGAACACGACTTCGGACATCTCTCAAGCTGTTAGATGGAGGCTATTGGTGTATGCCCTTGCGCCGACTACACAGCAACAGGGCGCGCCCTATTGCGCCGGGTGCCCCATCCTGAGCATCACGAAGGGTGGCCGAGAATTTCCGCAAACGAGCTACAATGGAAGTAGAGATCAGAAAAAGGCCCGGTTGCCACCGCAATCGGGCCTTGTTTTTTGGCCGCCGTAAGTGGCCCAGAATCAAATCTTTACGCGTAAGTCATTTGTCATGAATGAGTAGCACTGCATACGCCGTAAACTTCAATGAAATGAATGAAATTGCAAAGCACAGCGCACAAAGGGGGGAGGGGTACCCTCCCCTAACTTCTACCGCTTCTCCAGTTCCAGCAGCTGCCGCTTCCGCTCGACACCCCAGCGATAGCCGGTCAGCTCCCCATTCGACCCGATAACCCGATGGCACGGAATCACTACCGCCACCGGATTGGTCGCGCACGCCCGGGCCACTGCCCGCGCTGCCGTCGGCTGCCCGATCGCGCACGCGATCTCCGAGTAGGTTCGAGTCTCACCCCGGGGAATGCACCTGAGCGCCTCCCATACCCGCATTTGAAAAGCGGTGGCGCGCAGGTCGAGCGGCAGGTCGAGCGCCGCCGGATGCTCCGTCAGGCTCGAGAGCACCTTGTCGAGCGTAGCCGACAGTTCGGGCCGTCCAGTTAGGTTCGCGGCAGGGAATTGCTGTCCAAGTCTCGAGAGAAGATCCTCATCCGTCGACCCCAGAATGACCGCGCATAGTCCGCGGTCGGTCGACGCCACCAGAACACGGCCCAGAGGAGAAGCGCCGATGGTGTAACCGATCTCCTGATCGCGCCCGCGGTTGCGGTAGTCCTGCATGCGCATCCCCAGCCGGGCATTGCTGTAAGCCCGAGCCGGCCCTGAGTAGCCGGCATCGTACACCGCGTCGGTGATGCGGACGTCAGGATCCGCCAGCCGTGCGCGCAGCGCCGCAGCCCGCTTGTGCGCGCGGTACTGATTCGGGCTCACACCCAGCACCCGCTGGAATGTCCGCTGTACGGTGAAGTGGCTCAGGCCGGATATCCGCGCCAGGTCGGCCAGCTTGACGCACCGGTCGAGGTCCCGGTTGAGGCGAGCGCACAGCGTCTCGACTAGCTGGGCCTCGGATCGCAGCCCCGCCGGGTTGCACCGCTGGCAGGGCCGGTACCCCGCGCCGAACGCCGACACCAGGTCGGTGAAGAACTCCACGTTCTTCCGGAGGGGACGCCGGCTGGGGCACGAAGGGCGGCAGAACACACCGGTGGTGCGGACGGCATAAAAGACGTGCCCGTCCGCGCTCGGGTCGCGTCGCGCTACAAGCCGCCATATATCGTCCGGATTCTCGAAGATAGAGTTGGAAGTCTGCGATGGCATGGGAAGGACTCGTTCGGCCGTCGATGGAAACGCCAAAATAGCTGTGATCATCGTACGCGTGCTCCTTGCACTCAGCGCCGGAATCTACGGCGCTCTGTAACGTCTGAATCGATGATGCTCGCTGCTCAAAGGAATCACACTCCGAATCTTGCCGATGAATTCCGTGTTGCAAGGTACAGCGGAAGGGACGCGACTTCCCGGATGCGCATCTAATCGCACGGAGAACGACCATGACAAAGCTCGCCACCGCTCAGGCCCTTCCGCTGGTGACACTCGCTGCGATTCTCGGCCTCGCTGGCTGCCACTCGAACACTGCCCCGAATCAGCCCCAAAACGCGGCTCAGGTCACCGACGACAGCCAGGACCCGGCAATGCAGGCAAATCTCGCCCCGGCCGTGAACACATCCACTCAGCCGCAAGCGGCCCAGCAGACATCGGCGGCCGAACAGAGTTCTCCCGCAAGCGCGCCGGAGCAGCAGACCACACCGCCCCCTCCGCCGCCCGACGAGACCTCAGCGGCGCCCAGCGAGGCCCCCAGTGATCAGGGATATGACTACAGTGCGCCGGTGCAGGACTACCAGGATCAGGCGCAGCCAGTGGAGTATGCAACCGCCCCGCCCCCTGTGCTCCCCGAATACGACCAGCCGCCCTGCCCCGGCGACAACTATATATGGACTCCCGGCTACTGGGGCTACGTGCCAACCGGCTACTACTGGGTTCCCGGCGTCTGGGTCATCGCCCCCTACATCGGCTCCTTGTGGACGCCCGGCTACTGGGGCTTCTATGGCAACCGCTACGGGTGGCACCCCGGCTACTGGGGCCCCCACATCGGCTTCTACGGTGGTGTGAACTACGGGTATGGGTATGTCGGAACCGGCTATGTCGGTGGCTACTGGCGAAACAACAACTTCATGTACAACACCTCAGTCACGCGTGTGAACACAACGATCATTCACAACACGTACGTCCATAACGTGACCATCATCAATAACACGCGTGTCAGCTACAATGGAGGGCGCGGCGGTCTGGCGGCCCGCCCGTTGCCCGCAGAGAATGTCGCCTGGCGGGAGCATCACATGGGCGCGCTGCCGGAACAGGTTGCCCACGCGCATCAGGCGAGCACTAACCGTCAGCAGTGGGCCTCAGTCAACCACGGCCGTCCCGCGACGTTGACCGCCCCTCGTCCTCTCACGTCAGATCGTCGCGCCCCGGCACCTACACCGCCAGCGATCCAGAGCCAGGTTCGCCAGGAACAGGTACGGCAACAGCAGCTCCGTCAGGAGCAGGCACGAAACGTCGGTCGTCCACAGCCTGAAAACCGCCCAGCGCCGGTTAACCATCCTGAGTCTCGTCCCGCAACTCCCGAAGCACGTCCAGCTGAAGCCGCCCGCCCGGAAGCACGTCCCGAAACGCGTCCTGCACCTGCCCGCCCGGAAACGCGACCCGCGGCTTCGGAGAGACCAGCGGAACGACAGGCGGCACCTGAGCCCCCGCAAGTCCGGCCCGCCCCGTCAAATGAGAATCGGCCTCAATCGCGGCCGGAGTATAAGCCAGCGCCTCAGCCCGAACGGCCGGCTGAATCCCGGTCTCCTACTGTCGAGCATGAAGCTAGACCGGAATCTCATCCGGCGCCGGAGCAGCGGCCGCAAGCAGCAAGGCAGGAAAGTCGGCCTGAGCCTCAACAACGGCCTCAACCGAAACCGGAGGAACGTCACCCGCAATAGCGCCGTTTCCCCCATGCTTGAGCAGCAGAGGGACGCCATAGTCGACCTTCACGGAGGCACGCAGTGCGGTTGTAACATGAGGTGTGCATCTGCCCGTAAATCCGCCCGTTCCCCCAATGCTTGCCAAGCGAGTCAGTAGTATCCCAGAGGGGGACACCTGGATCTTTGAGCCGAAATGGGACGGATTTCGGGCTATCGTCTTTCGGGATGAGGATGAAATCCTCATTCAGAGCCGCGATCAAAAATCGCTCAATCGCTACTTTCCCGAACTGATCGCCTCGCTGCAAAGTCAACTCCCGCCTCACTGTGTCCTGGATGGCGAAATCGTGATCGCCAGAAACAGTGCACTCGATTTCGAGGCCCTTCAACTGCGCATTCATCCTGCAGCATCGCGGGTGAAGATGCTTGCGACGCAGATGCCGGCCTCGATGGTGTTCTTTGACCTACTTTCAGCAGGAGACGAAGATCTTCTGAACACACCCTTCGAAGATCGCCGCAGACGACTGGAATCGCTTCTTTCGTCTGCCGCTGCGCCGCTGCATATTACCCCGGCAACGGACGACCGGAGCGTGGCTTCCGACTGGTTTCAACGGTTCGAAGGTGCCGGCCTGGATGGCGTGGTGGCAAAAACCGCCTCTGGTCTCTACGAGCCTGACAAGCGAGTCATGTACAAGATCAAGCATGAGCGCGAGTGCGATTGTGTCGTCGCCGGCTTTCGCTGGTATAAAGAGAGTGCGGGAACGGCTGTGGGGTCCTTATTACTCGGCTTGTTCGATCGCTCCGGTAGTCTGCAGCACGTTGGCGTGTGTGCCAGCTTCACGAAAGACAAGCGCCGGGAACTTCTGGACTTTCTAGCTCCTTACCGCGTCAATGCGCTCGACGATCACCCGTGGAGGTCATGGGCCGCACCCGAGGCAGACTCGGCCGGCGCAGAGCAACGCATGCCTGGGGGCCAGAGCCGATGGAGCCAGGGGAAGGACTTGTCCTGGGAGCCGTTGCGGACGGAATTGGTCGTCGAGGTTTCTTATGAGCACATGCAAGGAGCGAGATTCCGGCACATGGCGCATTTTCGGCGATGGCGCACCGACAAGATTCCTGCAGACTGCACGTATGAACAACTGGAAGTAGTGCCCGCGCATGAGTTGACGCAAATATTTTCCCGCGGTCGTTGAGCAATATCTTTTTGCATTGGATTCACGTCGATCTGGCTTTTCGCGATTCTCGAGTCGGGTCGTTGTCTGGATCAGGAGTCTCCTGCGCGGGTCTCAATTCCTCTGGCACGTGGCGCAAGTTCACCCTGATACGCGTCCAGGTCGACGACCGGCCTCTCATACGATCCACCAGGATGTCGTCGACGGCCAACCATTTCGCTGCTTCGGTGTGCTTGCCTTTCCATCGGTCCAGTCCCGCCAATGCAGCTTCTTCATCCGGTGAGTTTGCGACGACCACAAGGGGAGCCTTTGTTCGCGCCGCTCGTGGTGGCGAGCCCTTTGCCGCCGAGGCCGGAGGGACTTTCTTGGCTCTCGAAGGAGCCACTCTGTTGGCCTCCCCCTCCGTTTTGCGAAAATGAGGCGGCCACGGAGCATCACCGAGCCCAGACGCCTCGTCCCTTTCGGCAAGTTCGAGCAGCTTATCGAGCGTGCCATTCGCGGAGTCGGCATCTGCGTGAGGATTCCCGATCTCCTCAAAGCGCTTCGGCATCGTGAGCACCGTGAAGTCCGCCGGATCGCAAGCAGCAACCTCATCCCAAAGAAGCGGTGCGGAAACCCGAGCATCTGGCAACGGACGCACAGAATACGCCGAGGCGGTCGTTCTGTCCTTCGCATTCTGGTTGTAATCGAGGAAGACCCCGTGGCGTTCTTCTTTCCACCACTTGGAACTCGCCAGATCGGGCACGCGGCGCTCGACTTGACGAGACAACGCCAGGGCCGCGCGCCGCACTTCAGTGAAAGTCCACTTGGGATGAATCCTGACGATTATGTGCATTCCGCGCGAACCACTGGTCTTCGGCCAGCCCTGCAGTCCCATCTCCTCAAGCGCCGCTCGAACCTCCAGCGAAACGTGACGAACGTCGGACCAAGTCACACCGGGTCCGGGATCCAGGTCGATTCGCAATTCGTCGGGATGATCCAGATCCGCGGAGCGAACCGGATGCGGATGAAGCTCGATACACCCCAAATTCGCGATCCAGACCAGGCCGGCGGCATCGTCTACAACCAACTCTTCCGCAGTCCGGCCCGAAGGGAATGAGAGTGTCACCGTGTTCAGCCAGTCTGGACGATCCTTTGGTGCGCGCTTTTGGTAAAAGGGCTCCTCCTCGGCGCCATTCACAAAACGCTTCAGAACCAGTGGACGGTCTCGAATTCCAGCCAGTGCGCCAGGCGAGACTGCGAGGTAATACCGTACAATATCCAGCTTTGTCAGCTTGGTCAGCCGTGAGAAGTAAAGCTTATCGGGATGAGTTACCCGGACTTCTCTGCCTTCAATCGAAAGTATTTCTACCGCTTCGCCTGTGCTCACCGGGATAGCTTACCGCCGCAGCGGATGGCGTGCACAGGGTGCGGTCCAAGGTCGTATCCTCTCCGCCTTAAGGAAGCCATTCAAAGACCAGCGATACCAGTCAGGGAATGCCGTACTTCTCGTCAAGAAATTGCCGCAGCAGCAGAGGGAGTGCTCCTGCCACTTCTCGCCAGGTGACGAGCTCGAGCCTACTTCGAAAGCTGTAGCTTCGAACCGCGCGTACGAGAGCAAACCACCCATCGACAAGATCGACACGTCGGCCATCGCAAAGCAGTACGAACGAGCAGTCGACGGCGTAAGCGGTCAGAATCTCTCGAATGAGCTGGTAGCCACGAACCCTTTCGCCCACAATGGGGAGCTCGCTGACTTCAAAAACTTCATCTAGATCCCGATATCTGTGTAGGAGGCAGGAAGGTCTCAACTGAAACCCTGATTCCGTGAGCTTGGCCTCTGCGAGAAGATCGCTGATCTTCATGTCCACCTCTGTTTGATCACCTGGCCGTTTAGAAGCGGAATGCGCGGCTTGAATCCGAAAATGGGTCGAAGTCCCGGCCCAATGCCGAGTAGTGTGCATAGCTGCGGTCGGCTAAGTAGCCGGGGATAACAGAAGATATTCATCAGTAGGGGCGTCCGAACTGTTCGCGCAGTCTAGCTCGCATCGTGTTCGCTCACCAGACCAGGGCACCCATCTACTGCCCGAATAACGCTTTTTCAGCCTCTTCTGCCATTCAGGATTGGCACGAATTGAACGATAGGACGCGGGAAGAAAGTTCCCATGCTTGCTTCCCTCTTCGCGATAAATGACGCTTGGTATTTTTCCATAAGACAGCTCATGCTCGCCCACTAAAAAGTAGTGTTTCGCTGGCTCAACTCAAGTCGGAGAATGGCGCTCGAAACAGGCATCCGATCATATTAGGCGAATAAAATGAGAATAGTGCGGGTGGTTTTGCATGCCATTCTATCGCCGGCGCTAAGGGCCTTTTCCCCAATAAACCGGCCACTACGGCCCCGCGGGGGGTCCACACGCCGTGATTGTCAAGAAATTGTCATGAAAAATTCAGCTATACTCCGAAACTCGTGCAAGCTCTCCGGTTTGTTAGCCAATGAAGGGCGGTGTAGCTGTGTCAGACTCTTTTGTGTTGATAAAACCCTCTGCGAGA
>Ga0210386_10003957_pt1 | contig 12304 bp, 7 predicted proteins | sample IncBWH32OmetaG_FD_160091 | JGI IMG/M metagenome (GOLD analysis project Ga0210386, IMG submission 160091) | Forest soil microbial communities from Barre Woods Harvard Forest LTER site, Petersham, Massachusetts, United States - Inc-BW-H-32-O ... | reverse complement strand
TTCCGCCGTCATTTCGGGATCGTCGAGATATTCGGACATGACCGTCTTGCTGCGCACGGCGACTTCGCCGATTCCATCGGCATCGGGCTGCGCGATGCGAATTTCCATTCCGCGCACGGGTTTGCCTACGGTGTCTGGCCGGAAGGGGCGCTGATCGTTCAGCGTGATCGCCGTGCACGCTTCCGTGCAGCCGTAGCCGTTGTAGATGGGGATGCCGATATCATGGAAGAACTCGATGGTTGCGGGTTCGGTGAACGCGCCGCCGACGAGCAATGCTCGTAACCCGCCGCCAAAGGCCTTGTGAATTTCTTTTAGTAGCACGCGACTCAGTCCGGGACGCGGTTTGCCGCGAGTGAGCGCGCGATTCACGCTGATCAGCGCATCAAGCATTTTGCGTTTGCCTGGCGGAAGTGCGGCAAATTTCTCGTTCAAACCCTTTTGCAGATTTTTAAGGATCAGCGGCACGACAGCCATGTACGTAATCTTATATTTGGTAAAAGCTTCACGAATGAATTCCGGCCGCAGAGTCCGCAGATGTACGACAGTCCCTCCACCCGTAAAGGGCATGATAAATCCGCCCATGAAATCGATGGCGTGATTTGTGGGGATGATGCTCAGATACCGGGCACCGGGCCAAAAGGGAAAAACAGGCGCCACGGCGGCGCACTGTTCCAGATAATTATCATGAGTGAGCACACAGCCGCGCGGATGGCCGCCCGTGCCGGATGAATACACGATGCAGGCTGTATCTTTCCGTGTGCGCGGCCTGAATTCCGGCTTGCGCGCGCCGCGAAATTCTTCCCAACGTAGCGCGCCTGCGAGATCGGCATTTGTTGGAGCTTCGCTCACGAGCACCGTTTTCAGTTTATGCTCGGCGAACGCGGGCGATTGCGTAATGGCGCGCCACAGCGGGTACTCAATAAATAAAATTTGTGCCTGGGAATGCGCCAACAACTGAAGGTGCTCGGCGGCGGCGAGTTTGTAATCAAGTGGGACAAGAATGCCGCCCGAAAAAAACACAGCGTACGCTGAAATCAGCCACTTGGGCTGATTAGTCATGATGATTGCGGCGCGATCTCCTGCAGCAAAGCCCACTTCTTCGAGCGCCGCGGCAATCAGTTCGGCGGATTCCCCGAATTGCTTATACGTGAGGCGGGATTTTTCTTTTTCGCGGTCCGCTTCGATCAGACACACTTCGTCCGGCCAGCGACCGAGCGCATCGCGCAGCGCCGCCCCCAACGAATCGTATTTAGCCAAATCAAGCATCAGCATTGCCGCAGAGACACGCAGCCGCAGAGAGAAGCAAGATTATATGAGGAAATCCTCGGAGAAATCGTCTAATTCCGCCTGAAATTTTCAGAGCCGTGCCTGAATGCGTGTTGCGAGGGTGTGAAAGTCGCTGACGCCCTGGACCTCGTAGTCTGGAAGTTCCACGCCGAAATGATTTTCCAGGCGCGTGAGCAGTTCGAGAGCCTGCAGGCTGTCGATGCCGAGTTTTTTATAAAAATCGTCTGTTGCCACCAGGTCAGTGCGGGGGAATTTAAAATGGGTCGCCGCAAGATTCAGGATTTCGTCTGTGGTTTGTTCAATAGTTTTCATGATCGTCCGTATTTTACAGTAAGCACAGTCTGCTGGCTATTCTCCTGGCATTTTTGTAAGACAGCTCGGCTGATAATCCAGGAGATCCTTATTTATGGCAGATATGGATGCGCTCCTGTATTTTCGACGAATTTACGCAAACCTTCCATTACGGCTGGGCGCGCAAAAAGGTCGCAGAAAATGTTGATTTCCCGACGCAGTTCTTCCGTTGGGAGCGGCTTGATAAACTTCTTCGCGGCGGCTGATGTGCCACGGTCGAATTTTGTCGTCTGCATAGCAGTCGAGCGTGCAGCGCGCAGTGCTTCGCCTTCTGCTGCGACTTGGCTCACCAGACCCACGGCAAGGCCTTTCGTGGCGTTGATGCTGCGCCCAGTGAGGAGAAGATCTCGAACAACGCCGTTTCCAATATCGCGCTTCAGGCGCGGGATGCCGCCGAAGCCGGGGATGAGCCCGAGCCGTAATTCCGGAAAACAAAAACGCGCCATTTTATCCGCGATGATCAGGTCGCACGTAAGCGCTACCTCGAACCCGCCGCCAAAACAAACGCCATGAACGGCGGCAATCGTCGTGAGCGATGAGGTATCTATTCTGTTGAGCACCGCGTGAATTCGCTCGAGGAATGCGCGAACTCCCTTCACAGCAGACGACGCGTCCATTTTTTGCGCTTCTTCATATAGCTCGCGCAAATCGGCTCCGGCAGAGAAGCCGGCTTTTTGCTCGCTGTGAAGAATGAGCGCGCTGGCCTTTGATTCGAGGGCGGGAAGCGCCGCGACAAATCGTTCCAGGTCATCGAGCATCGCAAGGCCAATTTCGTTGGCCGGAGGGCGATTCAGCGCAAGCTCGACGATTCCATCCGCGAAGCGCCACGAAAGTGTTTTACCCTTATATTCGTCCATTCCGCTCAGCCTTTGCCTTTATACAGTCTCGCGGCAATCCAGTTATTCGTGGCGCCGGCATCTTGCCGGCGGGTTTTCGGCCGCTATATTCAGGCCGCATCAAAAAAATCAGAATCACAAACTGCCGGCAAGATGCCGGTGCTACAAAATCTTTTCGTACATGCGTTCAATTTCTGCGGAAAAGTGTGCGGCGATTATGTCGCGACGCAGCTTTCCATTTGCGGTCAGCAAACCGTTTTCAATCGTAAACAATTCCTGCGCGGCGTGATACCTGTGAATCTTGCGGTAGTGCGGCAGGGTGCCGTTAATTCGTTCCAATTGTGAATCAATTTCCGTGCCAGCTGTCGCACCCGTAATAATCGCGGCAAGAAAACTGCGGCCGTTGCCGACGAGCATAACGTGTTGCGCGCCAGGAATAGCGCGAAATAACTCTTCCTCGATCGGTTCCGGCGCAATATTGTGGCCGGAATTCAGGATGATGAGGTTTTTAATTCTCCCCGTGATGCGCCAATTTCCCTGAGCATCCACGTCACCCTGGTCACCACTGTGGAACCAGCCTTCGCGCAAGACAGCGGCTGTCTGGCCGGGGCGGCGCCAGTAGCCGGGGAAAATATTCGGCCCGCGAACAATGATCTCACCGTCTTCGGCGATTTTCATTTCGATGCCTGGAATCGCGGGACCAACACGACCTGGTTCGACGTGTTGGGGATCGTCCATGGTACAAATAGCTGTGGTTTCCGTCAGGCCGTAAACTTGCAGTACGCGAATTCCGAGCATCATGAAAAAAAGCTGTGTTTCGCGGGCCAGCGGTGCGGAGCCGCAAATCAGCGCGCGCAGATTGGGTCCCATGCGTTTCCGAATTGATGGGAAAATTATAAGCCCAGCGAGGCCTAGCCAGAAAAAATCCCACGCGTGGGGACTTTTGGCGTCGAGCCGCAGCCACGCGGCATTGGCGTTCTCAAAAATTCTGGCAATCGCGCCGCCTCGTTTTCGGATATTGTCTCCGACGCCGGTGCGAATTCTTTCGAGCAGCGCGGGAACGTTCAAGAAATAATCCGGTTCGCCCGCGCGAATTTCGTCCGCAAGCTTCGTAAGATCCATGGACATGGTCAGGACGCTGTTTCGCGACAGACACGAAAGCAACAAAATCCACGACCCGGCAAAGCAAAACGGCAGGTAGTGAAACACGCGATCAGGAACATTGCGCGGTCCCATTAAATTATCGAGACGGGATTTCGCGCAGGAAAGCATGTGATCGAGATTGCCAACCGTCAGCATCACACCCTTGGCCTCGCCGGAGGTTCCTGAAGTGTACAAAATGGCGACGACGTCCTGCGGTGAAAGAGCTGCCGGAGGAATAGACGCGGTTGATTTGGCCGCTGAATTGGAATTAAAAATATCGTCGAACAAAACATATTCCGGCGCATCGGGCCATTGCGCTGAGATTGCGTCGCGAAGTGCCGGATCGGCGCAGCAAATCAGGCTCGGCTGGGCATCGCGCAACATCGCTGCCAATTCGCCCGCGGCTTGGCGCGCGTACATCGGAACGGCGATGAGGCCTTCGGAAATAATTGCGAGGTCGAGCGCAGCCCAACGAATTCCGTTTGGGGCGACGAGCGCACATCGAGCCCCCTTCGCGATGCCTGAAGCGCGCAAGAAGGCGCGCGCAGTGGCGACATGCGCGAGCAAATCGGAACCTGTTGCGGTGCGATTGCCTTCTGCATGGGCTTCGGCCAACACGACACGGCCAGAAGCTTGCTGTAATCGTTCGAAAATGTTTTCGATGAAGTTCAAATTGTTTAAGTAGGACAGGCTTCAGCCTGTCTTCTTTTGATTTTTTCAACTCAGCAGGCTATAAAACAATAAAGAAGACAGGCTGAAGCCTGTCCTACTATATCCGCTTAACTTGCAGCCGCGTTGACGGCTGTGTTTTCGTATGTGTCTAGGAACTTGCCGAGGTTCGAGCTTAGCGGTGGTAAATATTCTTCCCAGCCGCGCACGCCGGATCGCGTCGGAAACTCGGGATAGCGTTCCTGGACGGCGCGCTCAAGGTACATGCCCATTCGCGCCATGGTTTTCAAATTGCGCACTACGCAGCGGCCAATTCCAAGTCGAATGTTTTCCGCGTCGTTCGAGAGATTTTCCATTACGGTTAAAAGTTTCGATTCCAGATCAGGATCGTCCACGGTAAGCAGCAAATTCTCGTGCCCTCGATCACGCAGCAAATTCTGGATTCGCTCGTCCATCGTAATTCCCGCGGACGGAACCAGGCCCGGCATGGACGTCACCATGGCGTGATAACGTGAAGAAACGATCATGCTGGAACTGCGCAGGATGCTCACCAGTTCATACATATCGTGCGCATCGGACGTAAAAATCGGAACGCCGCCAAGTTGTGGCGCGAGTGCATGGCACGCTCGCGCGTCAAGACGCTCCATGGCTACCAGCACGGGAAATACATCCTTCTTCGCGCGGAACGCTTGCACGGCACTTGCAATGGACGCGAGATATTTTGCATATGCGGCATCCACCGCGGGGCCGGAATTGTGAAAATAGACAGAACTGTAATGACTTTCTTTGTACGCGCCAAAGAGATTCCGCCCAAACCATTTTGCAAGCGATGGTCTTACCGGCCACCAGAATGGGTTGATGGGGCACAAAGCGAGTACGGGTGTTCGGCCATCCCACCCTGCATCAGAAAGCGCTTTCATTCCATACGCAGCGGGATGAGGTTCAAACGTCCATGCCGTGTCCGTTCCCAATTCAGTGGGAATACCAAGCTTGCTGAGAACCGCTTGCGATTCTTCGTTACGGGTAATGACCAATGAGCGGCGGCAATAATGCGCGCACATTTTTTCGAGCATCGGGTCCATGGCACCGGCTTCGCCGCCATAGCCGATTGAAAGCTTATTTTCGGCGGAGGCGATTCCCAGAGAGCCAATAGCCATGGTCGTGAGCGCGTTGGCAAATTTGCTTTTGAACATGGAGCCTTCGCAGGTGATCACGCCGTGATGCTTGCGCACTTCGCTGAACAAAAAGGGAGGAAAAATCATGGGCAACCGCACTTGCGCTGTGCCTTCAAAATAGCCGCGCGAACGATTTGGATCGAATGTCATCACGCTGAGCGCGACATTTTCCTCGCCCAGTATGCGGCGAACCTGCCGCAGCATTTCCTCGACGCGCACATCCGACCCCGTGTTACGCGTTCCGTTGTATCCCGCAAAAAGGAGTTTCAGTTTCCCGCCACGTTGCCAGCCTTGCCCCGCGCCAAACTTCCAGAGCGCGCTCGTGAGTTCGATGTATGAACTTGTCCAAGCCTCCAGGATGAAATCCATCATGGGTGAGACCCTCGCGCGGAAGCGACGCTGGCGGTCGCTCCTTTTTCGGTCTGTATATCACCGCCGGCCGGCCACGGTTTATAGGGATAGGAGAAATGATGATCGCGGCTGAATTGCAGCAGCGGATAGCAGTACTTGGAAAACGGTTCGGGAGAACGGCCCATCTCTGCCACGACGCGAGAATTATCGAAGACCGTGTCCCATACGAGATAAGGCATAAACACTTTCAGCAATGATGCGCTGCGGCCAATCGCACCGCGCGAATTCGAGAGCATATTGACGACGGCAGAAAATTTTCTTTCCAGGCCTGGCCAGAAAAGCGGTTCCATTTTTCCGGCGGATTGAGCCAGCGCGTGCGTGAGCTGGCCGAAGGTTTCCGCGCCTGTCCCGGAAGAGAGATGATAAATCTCGTGTTCCGGATTCGGTTTTTGATGAAGCATGGCCACGGATTCCGCCACGTAATCCACCGGAACAATATCGATGCGATCCGTCGAGCGAAAAGGCAGCAGCGGCAATCCGGCGAGAAAGACGAATGCGCGGACCATATCGAATTGCGTAGTTTCCGCGCGGCGGCTATCGCCCAGTACGATGCTCGGACGGAACACTGTGCGGGGAACGTCAGGCAAAAGTTCACGCACCATGTGCTCGCAGAATTTTTTCGTGCGCGCGTAGGGATCGTAGTCAGATCGATTCCAGTCAATAGATAGATCTTCCGCCACCACTTCATGGCTGCGATGGCCCGCGACGGCCACGGTGGAAACCTGGCTGAAACGGCGCAGCCCGTGGGCATCCTGCGCGCGCCGTGCCAGCTGTGCCACTTCCAATGTTCCACGCAAATTAACATTCAGGCAGCTCTTTTCCGATTTGCGGTTGAGCGATGCCGCGCAATGAATTACGGATTCGGTGGTGCCGATCAGGTGAGTGTAGTCGGCCACATTCAGGCCGAAACGCACATCCGTTAAGTCGCCGCGAAAAATGGAAATGCGTGTCGCAAGCGCATCGCGAAATTGCGGAAAGTCCATGTGCAATTGCATCGCGTGCCAAAGACGTTCACTCGCCTCCTGCTCGGTTTTCGCGCGTACCAACAGATTCAAACGATCCGCGTGACGTTCCAGCAGAATGGAGGCGACGTGCGCGCCAATGTATCCGGTCGAGCCAGTCAGAAAGATGGCCATGGATTAGTTTTGAATCCTTGTGCGCGATTGCGCGCGCGCGTGGGGGACATTTACCGGACTTTCAACTCCATTCCCATTTTGCTGAAGAGAAAAGGAGCGATTTGGTCGGACTTCCATCGGGCGTCCTTCAATAAGCGGATAAACCCACCGGCGCAAAGCGGGGACGTGGATATTGATCCAATAATCCCACCAGTCAACGGAAGAAGGATCGTAACCGAAAGCGGTCCGTTCTTCAGCGGGGAGCGCGGCGGAAAGTAGCTGCACATTTTGAGATTCGAATAGCTGCTCATTGTGCAGGATAAAAGGTTCATAGAGTTCGATCAATTTTTCGACGCGAACCAGATCGCGTTCCGCCTTGGCGAGCGGAGGCTTTTTCATTTGCAGCGCGGAAGCGGCGCGATTGATGCCGTGTACAACAGCTTTTTGCGCCGGAACAGAAAAGGTTTCGTAGCGCGCTTTGGAAACGGGAATCGTGTCGAACTGCATGCGCATCCAGTTCTCAAGGTTCTGCTGCGAACGGTAGTGTTTGCGATGTGCGAGGCCGGTAAGTTCAATCGAGCGACCCATATCGCATGGATTGCTTGCCGACGTCGCCAATTGATAGATCGGCTCGTGACGTCGCATGATAATCGCTGCGGCGATCAGGGTCATTCCGCGGCACACCATATCCACTGGAATTACGTCGAGACACTTGCGCTCGTTGGTCGGCAGTTGCCGGAAATAGGTGCCCAGCAAATATGATAACGGCGCGGATGTGTTGATGCCCTCGTTCCAGCCACGAAACGGCTGGTCGGTGGATGTTTCCACGATCGAAGGACGCACAATCGCGATTGGAAGTCCCGCGCCATGCTTCACGATCATTGATTCCGCAAGTGATTTCGAGAGTGTGTAAGTGTTTGGCCAGCCGAGACGCCGTGCGCGGCGTGTTCCAGCGCGCGTCAATCGGTTGCGCAACCAACGCATACGATTCTTGCGGATCAGATTGTCCAGCTCAGGCCCGGCAGGTTCTTCGCTGCCGCGATGTCTGCCGAGGGCTTGCCGCCGCAGAGCTGCCGTGATCTCCGGACTTTCCGCGCGAGCCTCCGCCCTTGCAACCACTTCCTGTAGAGAGTGCCACTCATGTTCGGCATCGAAATCGGGGACTGCGAGAGGAGTGTAATTGGGCTGCACTTCTTCGACTACGCGACCGTCTTTGCCTCCCACGACGTAGCAAGTCGAAAGGTGCATCATCGCGGCGTGATCCGATTCTCGCAGGAATTCAATCAAATGAAGGACCGGAGCTACATTGCTGGCGAGGGCTTCGCGAAGGTCCGGATTAAAATCGGTCAAACCAGAACTGTTGATGACGAGGTCCAGGTTACGCGCGAGTTGCGCACGCACATCCGGGGAAATTCCCAATCCTGGCTGGCTTACATCTCCCTCGATTACTTCAACACGCTCGGAAACAAACTCCGCAAAGCGGTCGCCAAGCTGTTCCTGCAATGGATCGAAAACGGGCGACTCTTCGAATATTTTCTCAAAACGCCGTTGCGAAGTGGTTGTCCGCTGGCGGCGAATCAGCAGATAGATTTTGCCGATATTCGGAACTTCGCTCAAGATTTGCGCCAACCACACCTTGCCGATAAAACCGGTTACGCCAATCAACAGTATCTTTTTGCCAGCAAGAGTTTCCCGGACTGAAAGTGGTTCGGATTGTTTTCTTCCGTTAAACACGACCAGTGCGCGGTGGTCCACTTCCTTTTGCCGCTCGGCTGGCAGAATCGCTTTTTGTAACTCCTCCGGATGCTCGGTCATGCCGAGATTTTTCAGCAGGCGATCAAAAGGAACGCGGCCATCTGCGCTGCGTTCAAAGGCACGAGCAATGGGGCTGCGCGGTCGAATTACCGGATCGAGCAGGCGGCCTGTGGCAACTCCTTTGCGGAATTCGAGGCGGTTCGAAACGAGGCGCGACACGCCCAAATATTGGGTAAGCGGGCGCATGACGTGATCGAGTCCCTGGCTGACCAAAACAACATTCTCCGGGCCTTTTTCTGCGAGGCAGGATTTCAGGCGCTCGATACCTTCCTTCTTCAATTGCTTTTTCAATACGTATTCGAAGTACTCCTCACCCAGCGAATCAAGACGATCTCGCGTCACTCCAGCAAGCAAAGTGTGCAGTACGCGAGTGGCGAACACGCGATGACTTGCGTAGAGGAATGGACGAATCAGCGCAAGAGCCAAAGCTCCTCCGCGACGTGCCCAGCGACCCGCGAATGTATGGGAATTCCAAGTGAAGTAGGCGACGGGACGCACTGCACCCAGCGCTACCAGACTGCCTTCCACTCGCCAATACGTCAGCTCGCGAAGGTCTGGCTGCGAGCGAGAGACAGGGATTCTCCCGTTAGCAGGGTGGCCGTCGTTAATATTTTGGGCGCTCTGATTACTCAACGGTGAGTTCCGCTCCAATGATGTAAGGAAGAATCACCCAGTCTGGCCAGTTTGAAACTACCATTCCCAGCCCATGAATCGCAAGAGCTTGGGGAGACTTTTGTACAAATCGAATACTCACTGCGGATTGCAAGACAGTCTAAAAATTGAAAGGGAACCTAGAATCTTCAAAGTTCAAACCTTGCTTCAAGTCTGATTCTAGTTGGATCAAGCTGAACTCACACGCCATTAATATCCCGAATTCACGGATGTAGCCGAAAGTTAACCGTCCATTCACAGAACAGTTTTCATTGCGACTTAGTCTGATAACGCTTTATCGCGTAAAAAATGGAGGAATTTATGAACAAAATTGCGACGGGGATATTTGCCATGGCTGTCCTGAGCGTTTGCGGCTCTATGGCCAAGCCAGCATTTTCTCAAACTGCCGTGAGTCCTTATAGTTTGACGGTATTTGCCAAGGCTCCCACCGGTTTGAGTGCTCCAGATTCGATCGCCATCCTTGGAGAACATGTTTTCGTGGGATACGGCGACGGTCACTTGCCGGATGGTTCCGACGGACTCAGCAGCCAAATCGTGGAATATAAAATGGATGGGACCGTTGAGTACACCTATACGGTGGTCGGACACAATGACGGATTGAAAGTCGATCCGGTTACTCATCTCTTATGGGCAATACAGAATGAAGACGCGAATGCCAATCTCGTGATCATTGATCCGCAGACACACCGAACGAAATTTTATACTTTTGGACCGACCCTGCATGGGGGCGGCTACGATGACCTCGTCTTCCGAGACTGCAAAGTGTTTGTCAGCGCATCGAATCCCGCGAAGAACCCGAACACCGGTCCGGCAATTGTCAGCGCCAGGCTGCAAGGAAACCTGGTTGTCACCGAACCAGTTCTCGCAGGAGAAGCCAGTGCGATCGACATTCCGACGGATGCTACAATTCAACTTAACCTGCAAGACCCGGACTCGATGACGCTCGATCCGCTTGGCAATATTGTCCTCGATAGCCAGGGCGACCAGGAGCTGATCATCGTGAGCAATCCCGATTCTCCCAACCAACGCGTTCTACGTTTGCCATTGACCTATCTAACTTCCGGCGGCGCGATGTCCGTGGAAACCGATGACACGGCGTTTATTACTTCAAGCGAGGGCTTTATTCTTTTCGCCGATAAAGGTCTGAACACTGTGTACAAGCTCAGCAAGAAAGCTTTCTCGCCCGGCACAGCTTTCACAGCCGCTGACGGAGGGCCATTTGTTGGCACACTCGATTTCACCAGCGGAGTGGTTACGCCAATCGTGACGGGTTTGTCAGGTCCCGGAGGCATGATGTTCGTCGATACGTCGAAGCACGATTTCGACGATCACCGCGACGATGGCCACGATGCATGCCATGACCGTGATTGGAATTCCCACTAATTCTGATGAGTGCGTTTCTTTCCGAATCCGCAGGCTTTGTTGGGCACGGCCCCGAGGGATGAGAACTCGGGGTCGCGTCCACCTAAAGAATTCCAGAACGCCCCACCAATAAAATACAGGGAATGCTGTATTCGAATCAGCGCAGCAATTAATTTTGTCAAAAAAAATTCCTGGAATCCGAAAACATTTTCGCTTTTTACAAAGGATTCACATCTGATTCACGTAGCGATTAAAGTCCGATAAGTAAATATGCATTCCCGCAAGGGTAAATACAGATCAAGGATTGGCGAAAACTTAAGGAGGTTTTGGAATGGCTAGTAAGTGGAAGGCTGGCATCCTGACTGCCGCTCTCATTTTGTCGACCATGACGTCTGCCTACGCCGGACCGAAAGATGGCCAGTGGGACGGCGATGGTCATCACCACATCCGGCACGTGCTGTTGATCAGCATCGACGGAATGCACGCAGTTGATTTTCTCAACTGTTCGAAAGGAATTAGCGGAGTGAATGGCGGAGCACCCTATTGCCCCAACCTCGCCGAGCTTGCCGAAACTGGTGTAAATTACTTGAACACATCCACCTCAAAGCCCTCCGACTCTTTTCCCGGACTGATGGCGCTGATGACCGGCGGCTCGCCGCGAACCGTGGGAGCCTTTTACGATGTCGCTTACGATCGCGTCTTGGCCCCGCCCACGATTACTACGGGCAATGGCGTGTCGGGCGGAACCTGCACGACCGGATCTCCGAATGGCACAACCACCGAATTTGATGAGGGCATCGACATCGACAAAACGAAGCTGAACGGCGGAGCCGCCACTGGCGACGGCGGAATCGATTCCATCGATCCAAATAAGCTTGTTCGCGATCCGTTCAACAACTGCGCTCCGGTCTATCCATGGAACTTCGTCCGGACCAATACAATTTTCGGCGTCATCCATAAGGCTGGCGGATATACCGCTTGGACCGACAAGCACCCGTCCTATTCCGCGGTTGCCGGCCCAGGCGACGGTTCGAACCTGGATGATTACTATGCCCCGGACATCAACTCCATCCCCGTCAGTCTACCGGGAGTTCCAGGATGCAATCCACTGCCTGACCAGACCGCAGTGGCTGCATCCAACGCCTGGACAGACAGCTTCCAGAACATCATCTGCTACGACACGTTGAAAGTGAATTCGGTCCTCAACGAAATCGATGGCAAAACGCACAACGGATCGGCTCCCGCTCCCGTGCCAAACATTTTCGGGATGAATTTCCAGGTCGTCAGCGTTGGTCAAAAACTGATCGAAAAATCGCTTAGCCCGACAGTGACGGGCGGCTACGTAGATGGAGATGGAACACCGACCGCGTCTTTGCTCAGCGAAATCGAATTCGCTGACAAATCCGTGGGTAAGATGGTCGAACATCTGAAGCACAATGGATTGATTGATTCCACTCTGATCATCATC
>Ga0210386_10003953_pt1 | contig 12311 bp, 9 predicted proteins | sample IncBWH32OmetaG_FD_160091 | JGI IMG/M metagenome (GOLD analysis project Ga0210386, IMG submission 160091) | Forest soil microbial communities from Barre Woods Harvard Forest LTER site, Petersham, Massachusetts, United States - Inc-BW-H-32-O ... | reverse complement strand
ATCTTCTGCTCACCTGATGCAACTCTGGCAGGCTCTCCGTCGACCACCGAGCGGTATATCTCCCGCACCTGTTCCGCCGACCGCTCCCACGAATATTTTTGCACTAACTCGTACCCACGGCGCACGAGAGTTTCGCGTAAAACATCTTCGGTGAGGATCTGCCGGATGCCGCGCGCAATCTCAAAAATATTTTCCGGGTTTACCAGCAGCGCGGCCTGCGAAAAAACTTCGGGGAGTGACGACACGCTGGAAGTCAACACGGGCGCGCCATGCGCCATTGCCTCCAGCGGAGGCAGCCCGAATCCTTCGTACAGGGAAGGGAAGAGGAATGCGCTGGCTCGCGAATAAAAAACGCGCAGCACCGGATGCGGCACGAACCCGAGGAATCGCACGTCAGACTGCACGCGGGAACGAAGGACGGCGCGCCGCAAATCCGAATGCTCCTCCGCGGAATCGCCGATCAGCAGCAATTTTAAATTTGCATATTTCAGATGATCCCGCAGGTCTGCTTTGGCTACAGCGAAGGCTTCAATCAAGCGAGGCAGATTTTTCTGCGGCTTGATGTTTCCCGCATACAGCACAAAAGGATCGGTGACCGCGTGGCGTTCCAGAATGCGGTCCGCGCCTTCGGGCATTGGCTCGCGCGAAAATCGTTCGTCGAGCGCATTGTAGACGACTTCGATTTTTTCTTCCGGCACGTCAAATGTCCGCGAAAGATCGCGCTTCGAGGAGTGCGACACGGCAATGATGCGGTCCGCGCGGGTAAGCGCGCGCCGCGCGAAATATAATCGCCCGGCCTGGAAGGGAGCGGAAATCCCCGGCGGAGGCGTCAAAATATCCGTCAAGTCATGGACAGTAATGACGAGTCGCGAGGAAACAACGGCCGGCGCGTAGAACCACGGCATGTGCAGAAGATCGACGCCCAATTTGTGCAGCTTGTACGGAAGATGAAAATGTGTCTGGAAAGATCCCGGATCGGAAGAATATTCGAGCAGAGTGAAATTTTCGGGTAGTGGATCGAATTCTTTCAGGTGCGCTTGCTGGCCGATCAGAATGTACTCTGTTTCATCGGTCTGCCGCGCAAATTGGTTGACGGTATTGCGAATGTACGTGCCGATTCCGAAGTCCCCAGCTCGTCGGATATCGATTGCGACACGCATTCGTGGCGGCGCTCAGCGCGCGGAACCGCTGCTCCCCGCAAAGGACGGCGCGATATCCCATCGCTTTGTGTAAAGAGGGAATTGCACGGCAAACTCCGCGACTTCCGCACGAATACGCCGTTCGCGTTCGGCGTCGCCCATATGCAAAAGGACTTCGGTGATCCACGCGGCGATTTTCGGCATATCTTTTTCGGCCATCCCGCGCGTGGTGATCGCCGGAGTGCCCATGCGAATTCCGCCGGCAGTCATTGGCGGAGTCGGATCGAACGGAATGGAATTTTTGTTTGTAGTGATACCTGCGCGATCGAGCGCCGGCTGCGCGTCTTTGCCTGTAATTCCGCGCGAGTAAAGATCGATCAGGAAAAGATGATTGTCGGTTCCGCCGCTCACGATACGGAAGCCCGCTTTTGAGATTTCGGCGGCGAGCGTTTGCGCGTTGGCCACAATTTGTTTTGCGTATTCGCGGAAGCCGGGTTCAGCAGCTTCCTTCAGGCACACGGCTTTTGCGGCGATGGTGTGCATAAGCGGGCCGCCCTGCGTGCCCGGGAAAGTGATGCGGTCCAGCTCTTTTGCGAATTGTGTCTTGCACAGGACGAGTCCGCCGCGCGGTCCGCGCAGAGTCTTATGCGTCGTAGTCGAAACGTAGTCGGCGTGCGGCACAGGGCTTGGGTGCACTCCCCCCGCGACAAGTCCCGCAATGTGCGCCATGTCCACAAAAAACAGCGCGCCTGCTTCCTTCGCAATTTGAGCGATGCGCGGGAAATCGATGACGCGCGAATACGCGCTTGCGCCCGCCACAATCATTTTCGGCTTGTGTTCTTGCGCGAGGCGGCCGAGTTCGTCGTAATCGATGGTTTCGGTCTCCTTACTCACGCCATAAGGAATGAATTTGTACATCTTCCCGGAAAAATTCAGCGGATGCCCGTGCGTCAGGTGGCCGCCATGCGCGAGATTCATGCCGAGGACCGTGTCGCCCGGCTGCAGCGCGGCCATGTAGACTGAAACGTTTGCTTGTGTACCGGAGTGCGATTGCACGTTGGCGTGCTCCGCGCCAAACAGGGCTTTCGCACGGTCAATCGCTAGCTGTTCCGCGCGGTCCACGAATTCGCAACCGCCGTAGTAGCGCTTGCCCGGATAGCCTTCCGCGTATTTGTTGGTGAGCACGGAGCCCATGGCTTCGAGCACAGCTTCCGAAACAAAATTTTCCGAGGGGATCAACTCCAGGCCAGTGCCTTGGCGGCGGCCTTCTTCGCGCAAAACTTCGGCGATGTCAGGATCGACTTCCTGCAGTGAGCGATTCATGTGTTGTGACGTTTTGGTATCCATGTTATTAGTTCGGCCTCGAAGTCAGAATGGCTTTATTTCTTTTTTGTAGCGCGCTGTTGTAGCCCGCCTCTCTCGTCCTGAGTGAAAACGAAGGATCAGGGGCGCGGATTTAAATGTCCTGTCGTCTAAACCCTCGCCTCTGATCCTTTGTTTTCACTCAGGACGAGAGAGGCGAGCCACAGCACGAGTGACGACCAAGTCCAGCAAAATTAATGTTAAAAAGTTTTACGCTTGGCGCACTCGCACCTGATCCATTTCGCTGATTTTATCGATGCGGCGTTGATGGCGGCCGCCGGCAAATTCCGCACTGAGAAATTCCTGCACGATGGCAATCGCTTCATCATCGCCCACCACTTTGCCACCCAACGCGATCACATTTGCATCATTGTGTTCGCGCGCGCGCCGCGCGGTGAGGGAATCATGCGCCAGCGCCGCGCGAATCCCTTCCACTTTATTTGCCGCAATGGAAACGCCGATCCCCGTGCCGCAAACCAGCACGCCAAGCGCGCGATCCGTGGCGGCAACACGTTCGCCAACTGCCTTGGCGAAGTCAGGGTAGTCGACGGATTCTTCGGAATGGGTGCCCACATCCTCCACCATGTAACCCGCGCCTTCCAGGTATTTCTTAATGTTTTCTTTTGCGCGAAATCCAGCGTGATCGGACCCAACAACCATGCGCGGTTTGGAGGAAGAGTCTGACAATGAATTATCCTCGATGATTCTATCGGAATCCGCTGCGATATTCCAACCGGGTGAAGCGGTACGCCGCAAAATGATAGTAGTAGCAATTCAAGGCAACTTGGCGTAACAATATCCTCATTAGACCCCTTCCCCCCAGCACCCCGGAGCTTTACAGTAATTAGGAGGACCAATGAATCCCGGAACTCAAGTGATCGCTCCGAAAAGAGGCGACCACGTAGTCATCGAGCAACAAGAGGGTGTGTTTGAAGTTTCTGATATTAACTCGCTGATGCAGACGGCGAATCTCAAGCTTACGGATGGCCAGGGGCATATTACGCGCAATGTGCCTTGGACGTCCCTGAAGCCAGCAATTAAGAAGTAACAGGAAATTAGAAGCGGTCAAAAAAAAAGCAGCCGGTTTGCCTTGTGGCATTCCGGCTGCTTCGATCCATTGCCTCGGGAGATGTATTTAAATACTGTCTTCGAGGAACGACCGTAGATTTCTCGATCGGGAAGGGTGTCGCAGCTTGCGCAGAGCCTTCGCCTCGATCTGGCGAATGCGCTCGCGGGTTACGGCAAACGATTGTCCTACCTCTTCCAGTGTGTGCTCCGAACCATCTTCCAGCCCAAATCGCATCTTGATCACTCGCTCTTCGCGCGGCGTCAGTGTCTTCAGCAGGGATTCCGTCTGCTCCTGCAGGCTGATACTGATGGCGGCGTCGGACGGAGAAACCGAAGATTTGTCCTCGATAAATTCGCCGAGGTGAGAATCTTCCTCTTCGCCGATTGGAGTTTCCAGTGAAATCGGCTGCTGCGCGATTTCCTTTGTCTTGCGCACCTTTTCAACCGGCACGCCCAAACGATGCGCGATTTCTTCCGCGCGCGGCTCGCGTCCCAACTCTTGCACGAGTTGGCGGCTGGTTCGCACTTGCTTGTTGATCGTTTCGATCATGTGCACAGGCACGCGAATCGTGCGGGCTTGATCGGCGATGGCGCGTGTCACGGCCTGGCGAATCCACCAGGTTGCGTAAGTGGAAAACTTATAGCCGCGGCGCCATTCAAACTTGTCTGCACCCTTCATCAGGCCGATGTTGCCTTCCTGAATCAGGTCCAGAAATTGCAAGCCGCGGTTGGTATATTTCTTGGCGATGGAAACCACAAGGCGCAGGTTGGCCTCGACCATTTCTTTCTTGGCCTGGCTGGCTTCCGCCTCTCCGCGCAGGACGACTTGCAGCATGCGCTTCAAGTCCACGAGTCCGGTTTCGCTGGCCGCTTCGATTTCCTTCAACTCGGCGCGACGATTGCGCAGTTCACGGCGAGCCTCCGCCGCATGATCGCCCTTGGAGGCGTCTGCACGGCGCTCAAGCTTGACGATTTCGCGCTCGAGAGATTGCAGGCGTTCCACCGTGTTGTGAATCTTGTCGATCAGGCGCTTGCGTTCGAGCGAGTGAAAATCGATCGAGCGCGCATGTTGCGACATCTCGACGCGTGTTCGCGCCAGACGGTTGCGGTAGCGCAGGTAAAGTTTCTTGTTCGATTTCGGCGTGCTTTCAAGTTGCGCCGCTTGCTTGTGGGCCAAAGCGTAAAGTTGTTCGATCTTCGCGATGATGCGCAGAATTTCCTGCGTCTTGCTTTCGGTTTCCTCTTCGGTCAGTTCTTCCTGATCGAATTGAATTATTTTCTTGATGGAAAGCGTTCCGGCGCGCAGGTCACGGCCGACTGTGATCAATTCTTTGAGGACGATGGGAGACCTGGAAATTGTTTTCAGGACCATCAGATGCCCGCGCTCCATGCGCTTGGCGATGGCCACTTCATCCGCCCTCTTTAACAGAGGAACGGTGCCCATTTCTCTCAGATAGAGGCGGACTGGGTCATTATTTTTGTCGAGCATTCCCGGAGTGAGGTCAAGTTCGCTCTCCTCCGCGACAGCGCCATGATCCCCTTCGGCGGCATCAGGGATAGCCAGAGCTCCGCTTCCCGCGACGATATCTTCCTCGCCCGCAACACCAATTTGTTCAAATCCGGAGAGATGATGTTCTCCGTCTTCTGGTTCCGGAGTGGGCTCGACGGCAGGCAAGACACTTTCTTCCTCGTCAGGAAGCAAGTACCTGCGCTCTTTGCCGATCCCGATGATGCTCCGGACCTCATCACCCGATTCGTGATTATTCAGAGGCAATGCAGTTATCCCCCTTGCGAATTAACTCAGTTCAAATCTCGTACTGCAAATCTACTATCGGCGAGCGCGTGAATTTGATGCGCACTTGAGCCGATTTGATTCCCTATCCATTAGACTCAATTCGAGGTCCCCGGTAACGCGGCCGGCTCAGCGAATTAGACTAATTTTATCTCATTTCTTTTCAATAATATGTAGCGGATCTAAACGTGGCAAGAGCCATGGATCCTTGATCCGCACTACGCTTCTTATAGCTTCTATCTTTCGACGGATTAGAGCGAAAAAAGTATGCTTCAGAAGCCTGCCACGGCCCCTGAACCCTCAGAACTTTTTAATATAATTCATAACTGGAACAACCATTATCTCACGATTTTGCGTTTCTTGCACGCAAGATCGGCTCAGGAGTAACTAATCGCTTCCCATGAGCCTATAGCACAGATGCCGCTTGACCCTTTCGGACTCCAGTTCGCTCATCGCGTGCCATTTCCGGCCCACCAGAGAGCGCGATACCTTACCACAAAAAGAGTTCTGGATGGTCCCAGATTTTTATAGATACCTGGGTCCATCCTGTTGCAGAATGGCCCACCGTGCCTGTCGACAATATTCTCCGAGGACTTAAGCGCTTCCGCAAGAAGGTTTTTCCGAAGCACCGTGAACTATTTCACAAGCTGGCATTGCAGCAAAGGCCTACGGCTCTGTTCATTACCTGCTCCGATTCGCGAATTGATCCCTGTCTGATCACGCAAACCAAACCCGGCGAATTGTTCCTTTGCCGCGTCATTGGAAACATCGTGCCGCGGTATCCGGAGTCGATTGGCGGCGTTTCCGCGACGATTGAATACGCGGTCGGCGTGCTTGGAGTCCCGGACGTCATCGTTTGCGGTCACACGGATTGCGGGGTGATGAAGGGAATCTTGAACCCGGATGCGCTAAAGCCACTGGCAAACGTGAGCGCATGGCTGACTCATGCGGACCCTGCGCGCGAGGCGCTTGTCACGCCGGAAACGGATTTAGCGGACGTTGAATTCCTGCTCAAATTAACGGAGCGCAATGTGATCGAGCAGCTCAAAAATCTGCAAACGCATCCGGCAGTGGCAGCAAGGTTGGAACAAGGGAATTTGAAACTTCACGGCTGGGTCTACCACATCGGTAAAGGGACCGTGACCACTTACAGCAAGCGGAAAGATGAATTCGTTCGAATACGCACCGTCAAACCACGCAAAGAGGCAAGACCGCCCAAGTAAACTGCAGCCTAAATTGCATTGCGCGACTAGAAATCCGAGTGGGACGTTTGGACAATGATCTTAAATCATGTTCCGGGCCGCGCCTTCGTCGCGTGGCGTTTTGGTTGAATTGCGTCATTATTTAACTAAGACATCTGTGCCCCACGCATAACCATTACTATTGAGGCAACTTAAGACAATCACCGCTCACCTGCCGCGCTCAATTCCCTGTAGGATTTTAATGATTTTCGGTTAGACGATGGGGGATTAAACGGCCGTCACTAGAGCCTGGCATCGGTGCGATACTACCAATGAAGTGCACTCACGAGGCAATCGCGATTGGGGAGTGATGGCGGCGTGTCGTCCAATAAACGACGCGATTCCATTTGACCGGTTTGACTTGGCGAGTGGCAAATGGTTCTTTTCGCGCCTAGTGGCGAATTGGGGATGCAACCGATTGACTTGCCTGAAGAAGAAAACAAGCCAAAGGCGAAAGAAAGAAAAAATGCAAACCTTCGACCGCACTGCGGAATGGACCAGATCCCTGTGATGCCCACAGTAGAGCAGAGGCCTATCTCCACGGATATGCGGCTGAACGATGCGACCCGCAAATTGCAGCCAACTAGAGAAAAGCAGGGCGCCTGGCTACGGACTGTCTTCTTCGGTGCGTTAGAAGCCGCGCTCCTATGTTGCGTTGCACTATTCAACGGCTATCCTGTCGTCACTCCGGATAGCGGCTGGTATCTCAGAAGCGGAGCCTTTCAAGTCGCGATTTATCCGTTTCGAGCGCCTGGATATGGCGCTTTCACTCGATGGACGAGCCTTGGCACGAGCGCTTGGTTCACGACTGTCGTTCAAGCGATTGTGGTTGTTTATATTTTGCGCGAAACCTTTGTGTATCTAATCGGCGGAGATCGGAAATACGTCGACCGCTGCCTGCTCTTCGGCGTGTCCGTCCTCGCGGCTCTGACAAGCCTGCCGTGGGTGACTTCGCAAATCATGCCGGACGTTTTCGCGGGCGTATTGTTTCTGTCTGCGTTTTTGCTGGCGTTCGCCAGCGAGTTCCGTACGGGGCAACGAATCGTCTTGGCATTACTTTTGATGATTTCTGTGGCCGCCCACTCGTCTTTTTTCCCTATCGCGACTCTTTTCGTTGCGGCAATGGTGCTTCTGAAGCTAGGTCGGCGGATCTACGGACTCCGTCCAAGATGGTCTCCAGTTGTTTGGGTACTCGTGCCAATCATTGCCGCCGGATTGTGGACCAGCAACCAGAACCAACGAATGGGCCTCGGATTCAGGCTTGCGGCGTCGCAAAACAGATTCCTGTTAGCGACGTTGTTCAGCAATGGCATGGCCATGGATTTCCTGCGCGCAAATTGTCCTGAACATCCGTTCATTTCCTGTCGTTACCTTTCCAATCCGCCCCGAGATTCCCAGGATTTCTTGTGGGGGCATCCTTTAGTGCACGAGCTTGAAGGGCACGAAGATGAGATGGAAGCCATCCTGCACGGTGCGATTATTGCCTATCCTCGAAGGTTCGTAGTGAGCGGCGTGCACGCGGCTTTGCTTCAATTGGTGACCTTGCGGACCGGAGAAGCTATGCAACTTGATTTTCGAGCCGACTACGATCTTCTGTCTGACATCTTTGCAGTGTTACCGCGCGATCTTAGCGCCTTCAAGCTAGCCAGGCAGTTTAATGAACGACTGTTTAAGCTGACGGAAGCTGTTGCGCCAGTTCATACCGCGGTATTTTGGCTCAGTGTGGCGGGGTGCCTGTTGTTCGCATGGACCGGCCGCTTTACGCGGATAAATCAATTTTTTATTGCTGCGATTGCATTTCTCATTTTCAACGCGGCGGTTTGCGGCGCAGCTTCGGAAGTATTCAATCGATACCAAAGCCGGGTGGCGTGGATCATGCCGTTGTGCCTTATTGCATATGTTTGCTCCCTTCTTAAAGAGCGGAATTCTGGAACCATTTTTACTCACCTTCTTGCTCCCTTCAGGGGAGGCCTCGCAGGGCGCGTGACTCCTGAAGCCTAAACAAAAAATTCCATCCTACTTGGCCGGTTCTGGCGCCAGTGGGAAAACCTGTTCGGGTCCTGCCGGCACCGGTTCCGGGGCCGCTGCATCGGGCGAGTTCGGGGACATATAGTCCTTCAGATATTGCTCGAGAGGCTCATTGCGCAGGACGAAGCGGAAACCTCGCTGCGTGTTTATATCGACTGTCTTCTGCAAATCGAGCAGACCAAAATCGATCTCGTGCTCAACCACTTTCGTGCCGTTCTCTTCGACGACCTTGAAATGCAGATCTCCGTTCACGAGCCAGTAATCCGTGACGGTATACACCGTGCCATCCTTCAGGAAAAGCTGTACGAACTGTGAATTCGGCTCACCGTAATAGACTGGCCAATTTTGAACCTCCATCTGAGGTTGCGGATAATTTGACTCCAGCGAATACGGAGAAAATACTGTGCCGTAGTCGAAGGCAAGTAATCCGTCGCAGCCGTAGCCCCAGCTCCAGATCGGATCACAGCCTATCCAGAACCCGGGACCGAATCTCCAACCGAACACCGCACCAAAAAATGGGCGGCCAAATATTCCGAAGCCAGGAGGCGGGAAGCCGCCGATCGGAAAGAATGGACGGCGCGGAAAAATGGAGCGTCGCGGGTACGGATAGCCCACTCTAAATCTGGGCGCCAAAAGATCCCGGTTTCCCGACGGCCTGACCAGGAAGCTGCGAGTCGCGGGGCTAACGAGCGGCGGTCGCTCAGGAGCAAACGGCCGAGAAACTCCGGGGCTCGAAGCGTGCGGCACGCTGACGTGACCGGCGCCGCCAAAGTGCCCGCCGGAATGCTGAGCAAAGGCTGCAGTTGCCATCGTGCTGAAGAAAACAAACGCACTGAATGTGGCCCAGGAAATCGTGCGTAGGGCAGAACGACAAAAGGTGAGGCGCTTCATGAGTCCCTCCTTGACAGCGTATGGATCAACGCTGCGAGGACCAAGCGGACCTGCCCCACTATTCTAAGCCAAATCGAAGGCGAAGGCTCGCGTTTCAGCCAGAAGGCTCAATCATTCACGAATAGTTGTGGGCTTCATTTGCGAGTGGCGCGCAAAAGTGGCAGACACCGATGGCAAGTGAAGGAAATGAAATGGATATGGCCGCGTCCGCAAGGGCAATTCACTTTGTGGGCCACGGAAAGAAAGTGTAGTCAAAACCCCGACCCCTCAGGAGCGTGAGGGTCGGCCACCCGGAAGTGCAAAGGCCCGGAAATTGCAAAAGTCAGTAACACATTGATAATATAAAGGAGTGGTATTCTTCAGCTATGTCAAACTGTCAGCTGAAAAAACAGCAGCAGGGGGCGCCACCTGCAGGAGGGTCTGCCGCCCGGAAAATCAAAACCGCCTTGAGGGCGTCAATCGTTAGGAGCATATCGCATCCCGTCGGAGACCGGCCTTCTCATCCCATCTGGCCTATCTCCCATCCCAGAGATGGGAGCCAAGGTCGATTCTCAGGTAGCAGCACCTGCTGAAATGAAGGACGCCCAACTTGAGCCGAACGAAACAATCGCTCAATAAAAGAGTGCGGATGGAAGGATGGCGACAGAGGCGGCCCGGCTTAAACGAAAAAACCTCCGATAAGAAAAAGAAAAAACCGCCTTGACACTGATCGGCCTTCTCATGGAAGGACTTGGCCGCCCCATTGTGAATTCAGGTAGAATTCTTGTGCGATGCTTACTGAATGGAGTCTTCACTATCCCCGTTGGGTAATTGAGGATGGCTACCCCGATCGCGAGGTGGGAGAGACGTTCGAGTGGTTCAACGTCGACTTTGGAGCTGAGCCGCCGCTAACGAAGGCGGGAGTGCGCTCAAAGCTTGCGATTCCGACTGCTGATTTCGGGTACAACGTAACAGGAGAAGTTGCTTGTCTGTCTGACGAGGGCTGCCTCTTAGACTTTGGTTTGAGAGCGATGGGGCTTCGTAGGGATGTAGCGCCTGATTGCAGAGAAGGTGATTACGTAACCGGAAAGATTGGCATCTCTGTCGAATATGGTCTTATCTACCTTCCTGAGGCGGTGTTTGATACGCTCAAATGCAGGTTCCACGTAAATCGCATAACAGCCGATCTAACCCCCTTCATTTTGCATCCCGATAGTCACAGTTTCATTCGCGACGAAAGCCGCATTCAATACGTCGACGTAAAGTCCACACTTGAGTTGAAGGCAGAGGATTATATCTTGCACTGCACTGAGGTCAGATAAATCCGGGTGTGGCTTCTCGAAGCAGTTTGTACTGCCCTCAGTTGGTTTGGGCCACATGACGATAATCCTGTTTCACAGGACCTGGGCTTTGTTTGGTTTATACTCGCAATGCTAATAGGCATATTGATATGCAAGCTCAACTCGAACTTACGCCCCTGACACGCTTGGCGGTGCAGTGTGCCAACGGCGCATCCAAATCAGAACGACACTTCCTTGATTTCGTGGTGAACGGCCAATCCCTCTGGCAAGCACTCGGGAAACGTCACGACACGGTGTCGATACTTTGTGCAGAATACTCCGCGATAGAAACTTTGAAGGCGGTTAAACGCTTGCTCTTGGAAGAGAATGCCGACCTGCCGAACGACAGGCGTTCCTTGTTCGTGTGCTCTGAATGTGGCGACTTGGGGTGTGGTGCCATAACCGCAGTAGTCTCCAGACGAGACAAAACTATTACGTGGGGAAACTTTGGCTACGAGAACAATTACGAAGACTGGATTGGGCTCGATGACTACAGCTCGGTCGGTCCATTCACTTTCAACGTAGCGGCTTACGAAAGCACACTGTATCAAGCTCTAGACCATCTCGAAAACTTGAAGAAATGAGAATCGCGTGCTCGGACCCAAGTCATGAACGATTCCGTTATCGTCATGTGGAATGTATCCGATTCCCAGTTAGCGATAAGACCGTTTATCAGGCGTTGAGGCGCATAAAGGAACAACTCGCGGTCGCTTGGTGTCTAACTAAGACCAGAACGACATTCAGTTGGTGAAGGTTCTTTACGGTCTGGTCGGCGCGGAGGTTTGAGGTGGTGTCTCGGTCGAGTGCTCTTGGGTTGCGAGTTATCGCGGTCGGATTCCTGATAGTTTCGGGGGTGTCCGCTGCGCTCTGGTCCTACAGCGAATATCAAGCACACCGTGCAAGATTAATGCTCGCCGAAGCATCTCGCGTGCATATTGGGGACACTGAGGCTTCTGTTCTCACCTTCGTCCAGCGATATGGCGGTTTTAGGCGTACTCCAGAGCCGTTGTCGCCGAGAGAAGAATGGCTAGACAAGGAAGAGTTTAACTATCAACAAAATCGCCTAACTGACTACAACTATGAGATTGGCGTAAGTCCGTACGGAATTACCGCTCTTGGCCGATTGTCCAAAGTGAAGCGAAGAGTAATCGGGGCCGTCCCAACACGGCTACGGCCAGCGTTGGGAATGCGCGACTGGGGCACCGCAGTGGAAATATCAATCAGAGCCAATCGCGTGCGGGCCGTTTCGGCAATGGCAATATTCCCGGGCAGTTCTGAATGGCTCGGCGACAGTTGGGAACTTGCGGAAGGAATGCCGGACCACGACATGCCCACGCGAGCCTACTTAATTGGCGCAGCCACTCTAGAGATGGGAGACGGTGGCGGAGACATGATTGAGAATTATTTAACCCCGGAAGCGTCACAAGAGGAAGTTGAGGCCGCACGCCAATTTAACACGGGGTGTTTGACC
>Ga0210386_10003951_pt1 | contig 12314 bp, 11 predicted proteins | sample IncBWH32OmetaG_FD_160091 | JGI IMG/M metagenome (GOLD analysis project Ga0210386, IMG submission 160091) | Forest soil microbial communities from Barre Woods Harvard Forest LTER site, Petersham, Massachusetts, United States - Inc-BW-H-32-O ... | reverse complement strand
TAACCGTTCACACTATTCACGTAAGTATTCATGGCGCTAGAACCAGCATTGGTAAATGCTGTTGAGCCAGTCATTGCCTGGGAACCAGTTGCTATGTTCGATTGCCCTGAAGCGGCAGCGGCGGAGCCCGCGCCTACTCCAGTGCTAGATAGACCAGCAACAGTATTAGGTAAACCTCGGCCTGTATTGACAACACCCGCCTCCAGTCCTAGTCCTTGTAGTTTCGTTTGTTGAATAGCTGCTGTACCTGCCCCAGCCTCTGCCGCTGCTTGGGTTGTACGCGATGCAATGTCAAGCCCAGCAAATCTTGTACTCCCAGGATTAATCCCGTAGCCTTCAAGTTGCTCTGTAGCAGAGTTCCGTTGTGCTTCTGACGCTTCAGCAATATTGCTTTCAGCCGCAGCAGCGTTAAGGTTCTGTTGAGCAGGAGTTGCCCAATCCTGTGCTTGTTGCGCATATTGTTGTTCAAGGGGTTGATACGTTCCCTCGTATAGGTTTTGTTGCTCTGTTGCAAAAGCTGTCTGTTGTTGCTGGGCGGCGATGTCGGTTGAAATGACCTGTTGTACTTGTGGCTGTTCTTGGTTCCATTGGGTCTGTGCCCACTGTAATTGTTGTTGACCAAGAGCATAAGCCTGATCAGCAGCTTGGGCACTCGCTAAGGCAGCGAACACACCAGAAGAGTTTGCTTGTCCGCCTTTTGCATTGCCCATGTTATTGTACCGTCATTAGAGTATGATCAATCGCTTCCAAAGGGAGAACAAGTTGATTGGTTCTTGCAGGAGGTGCTACGATTACTCTCGGAGCAGACATGTCCAACCAGCGACAATTTTGTGCGTACATGCTCATAACATACATACCATTTGGGGCATCTGTCCAATTGAACACGTCTGCCACTAAGTACTCAATAATAAACCCTAAATGTAAATTTAAATTACGTGCCTGAACATTACTTTCTGGCACCAACCCAATAAGTTTTTTCACCTTACAAATTTTAAAGGGAAACTGGAACGTTAAATATAACAACACCTTGGTAGCCCAGTTTGGACGAAACCCAGCAACATGCACCTGAATACTACCTCCAAGATAATCAGTAAAAAATACACCTCCGCGAAGTATGTCGTTGTGATCATACTCGGCAATACAATGATGCAGCCCAGGCACAAATTGAACTTTCGCCGCGTTAGCGATAAGTTGCACGGCATGAGCATCATTGAAACGGATCAAACTACCCTCACCATCAGTTGTGAGCCATTACGGTATATGCCGCCTACTGGGACACCGAGAAGAGAAGCATTATGATCACTGGTCGCATTAACAGGAGTAACAATTGTTAATTGAATATCATTCGGTGATAACACTTTTACCCATGTCGTGTTTCTACGCCCATAAGCATTACCGTCAGCAGGTGCATCTTTAAACGCTACTGATGCTTGTTGCAGCGCAAATACTTTGGCCCCTACAAGATTAAGGGTTTGTTCGTCAGTTTGAGAATTAACAATCAACAAATTAACATCATGTTTCAACGCTTGCACAGCCGCAGACATTGAAGCTTGAGTCGCGCCCGGATCAGGAATTGTAATATATGGAGAACCCGTCATGACTTAGAAAGCTCCTTTACACTAGTTGCCATTTTAAACAAGTCTACATTGACTTGGCCTTCAAACATAATAGTCCAAAAGTCATCCTTAAAACCTCCCGGTATTAATATAGTTTCTCCACTTTTTACAACCTCACGAATAACCACAGCGTCAGTAGGGTCTTCAACCGGGCTATCCAGACCACGATAAATCGTAACAGTCAAATACTGTGTAGCTGGGTTAAACACTTGAGTTTGATTGTTGTTTCTAGAAGCGGCAGTGGGAGGGGGTATTGTTACCTCGGGAGGCACCGAAAAATCAACCTTGAACGCTTTAAACTGTGCAGGCTTTGGCAAACGATAATTCTTGCTGATCCAATACCACGGGAGTAATGTTCCCCCGCTTGGCGGGTTAAGCCATCGAACTACTCCCTGAGTAATAATAAATATTTGTCCTGATAGTTGATCCCAGAATAAATTATCAATAGGAGCCACAGCGCTTTCAAGGAAACTCATCGGTACGTTTTTCTCTAGAAAGTCGATCACGCACCCATTGTGGCCGTTGTTATTGGCAGGCATAACCCCAGTAAACACAGCTATGTAAGAAAGCCCAAGTCGTCCCGCTGCCCACGTTTGGGGCTGTAAACTATTCCAGAACTCCCGCTCCATAAACATCTGAGTAGTGTTGATCGTACCTGAAGTGTTCACCAGTATCAACCCAAAGGGCGAAGCGTAATACACCCCCTCTCCTGCCGGGAATATTGACCCGCGTGAAATACACGGCTCATTGGCTGTAACCTTACCAATAGTCATGGTATCAGGGGTTACTCCTGTAGCAATAAACGGTTGACCTTGTGTCATCACACTCAGCGAAGAACCAACAGCAGCAAGACCAACAGTAGGAAAGTCCACAGTAAGGGCATAGGTTGCAGGCCAAGCATGAGGAATAAAAGCACCACTAAACCAAATCTCTCGGTCATTGGTCCACCCTGCCATGATGCCATTAGCCATCATAACAACACCCTGCAACCCAGCAGGGGGGCCTGTGTATAACACAGAAGGCAATATCACATTATTGGTAATAACAGTAGGAGAATTTTGGTCGTCATAAACAATCGCCGCACCTGGCGTTGTGCTAATAGGTAATTGTACAACTTGATAAAAAGTCGCATTCCCCGAAGCATCTGTTACAGTACGGTAAATTCTAATATACGCTAAATTACGATTTAACAAATCACTAGCACTCGGAGAGTAAACTGTAATTGTCCAGTTACCACTGGTGCCACCGGTTCCCAAAATTGGCGGTGAAGGTGGGCCTTCTTCATCGTATGCACTAACATATGTGTAAACGTATGAACGAACCTCTGCTAAATCGGTAAAAGTAATACCATCTCCAACACCGACACCGGGAGCAGCTACAGGATTATTTATAGTAACCACAGTTGGTGTAACAGCAGTCACCGCAGTACCAGACAATAAAGCCGCTGGAACTGTAACATCAGCAACAGTCATTCCAACAGAAACAGCAGGCGTATTTGCAAAATTTAAAGTTGTAGCACCGACGGCAGAGGCAGCACTGGTTCCTAAACTCCCACTTGTTAATGGGGCATGAACCAATGGAGCCGTAGTAGGAGCCGTAATACCTAAAACATAAAAAGGTCCACCAGCCTGAATGTTCGACAACGGCGCATAGAACGGGACGTTCATCCATGGCCCGCTGTCAGCCACAAACTTGTCTGAGGGGAAAAAATAATAGCGATTATATTGGTCTCCAACCGTTGGGTTGCGAAGAACACTCATAAAAGGATCAGGAAATTCTAACCATACTGAATTTGTCCAGTCTTCAATGTTATCGTTCAACGGTATACGATAAACTTGTTTACTCGTAGAAGGACGCACCAATGTAAATACTGGCTGTGAAATACGAAAACCTCTTAAGCCACCCCGATACAAAAACGTATTGCTGCACTCTTGCGCGTAGTTATCCGGCAGGAGTGTGGGGTCTTTAATCGGCAACATGCCGCTAAAATCAGAAATATTAAGTACAGCCATTTTACTTCTTGTGCGTCAGATGGTGTTCTTTGATACGTTCGATACGTCGTAGTGCGAAGTTACTCCCGTAGTCAAGTTCAGCTTGCCTACGTTGGGAGTAATAGTCTGACGCTCGCTTCCCTGCTGCCATTTCATCATGAGTAATGTCAGTCATCATGTGATCCGGCTTTGCGGGTTCAGCCATATGAGGTTGTGGTGCAACCCCAAGAACGTCTTGTTGGGGTAACCCTTCAGGGGCATAAACTGTACGCCCAGTTTTAGGATCAAGGAGGGGGTTATGTTTACCATTGCTCATCGTCGTGTTGCTCCGGGAGTAAATGTAAACGTTCCGCTTCCTAGAGCGCTTTCAAGTGTTGCTACTCTAGTGGTTAGGGTCTTTACCGCTTCGATCAGAAGCGCAGTTAGCTTGGGGTAATCCAGTGCCATCATTGGTTCAGCCGCGTGATGATCTGGTCCAGTTGCATCAAACGCTTGTATGATTTCAGGCACGATTGGTTGAACGTCCTGGGCGATTAGTCCGATCTCTGGCTTATCAGGTGTCGCGATCAGATTAAACGATACACCCTGAAGCGCCAAAACCTTCTCAAGCGAACCTTCTAAAGGTTTAACATTTTCTTTTAGTCGGGCGTCTGAAGCGCCATTAACGATAGCAACAGCAAACGTGCATGTGCCAGTAGGCCGGTCAATCTGTAAAGGCAAGCCAAGTGCTGAACCACCATCGCTAAACCGTTGTATGAAAAATCCTGATCCCGCATTGCTGCCGCTTTCTGCAATGGAGTTACTACCGATTTGCCATCGGAAGACACCATTATTCATATAATTAACTTGTCCAATATTACCTGATCCCGGCTTATTAATGATAAGGTTTGCACCTGATGCCGAAAATCCTCCAATAGGACTTGCGGCTCCAATACCATTAATTACAGTCGCATTCGTTGCACGGTCTACTTGTAATGGTATTCCCTTTTGAGCACCACTGTTAGTATATGAAACAAGATCAAAACCCGAGCCAGTATCATTAGACCCTTCTGGATTGACATTACCCAAAACAAGTTGCCAACGAAGTGAACCGTTTGTCGTACCACTAACAGTCGATTGATTGCCCGAAGCAGTCTTATTAAGAAACAAATCAGCGGCAGTGGCAACATGAGTACCTGAATAACCAGATGCCCCGGTTCCATTAATTTGTAACGGATTTGGAATAGTCGTGCCACCGCTACCAGTGGTAGGAACAACTACCCATGCTGCATTATTACGGCCATACGTCTGACCGTCTAATGGTGCATCTGGTATGCCACCACTTGAAGTTGGGACAACCGACCATGCTGCATTCATACGGCCATAGAGTTGACCGTTGGAAGGAGCATCGGGGATACCACCACCCCCACTACCTGAGCCGCCACTACCTGTCCATTTAGCTCCGTCCCAAGTCCACGTTACACCTCCAGCAGTGAACTGTTGCCCAACTGTCGGACTAGCAGGGAAGTCAAGCATTGTTTACTCCCAGAGTTAAGCGACAAGAACAGCGTTAAAATTACTAACACTGGCTCCTGGCGGGTTAGCGACATTGGTAGTGGCCTGTGCTTGAAATGAATTCGGAGTAATTGAACCTGACACTATTGACGCCGCTCCTGCGTTCGTATTAGCGATACTACCTTGTGACACAGTAATCGTCGGAGCCGCTGCCATTTCTGGAAATGTAAATGAACTGTTCATAACATAATCACTTGAACCAATACCAGAAACAGCACCACTAATTGATAAATTACTATAACTCTGGTAGTATTTTTGCGCGGCTGCCAATACTGCATTGGGATTTGAAGGAATAAAAGGTGTTGCAACATTACCAATTTCTAATTTAACCCCGCCAACTGCAAAACTTCTACTAGCAGTTGTACAGGGAGTTGCTGATCCAGTAACACCGAAGAATTCACTACTAACCCATGCACCAGCAGTCGTACGAAACAATGACCCACAACCCATATCAAAATAAATTTGCATACCACTAAGACCAAACACTTGAGTATTCGAATCGCCTGGTATTGGAATCGTAATTTTTGTCCACAGATTAGCTGTTGGAATAGTATAAGTGAACGGATATGTCCGTGGCCCACTACCAAAGAAAATTAACGATCCACTAAATGTCCCAGTTAAAGAAGCACATCTAACCCAAAACGATAATGTCAACGGTTTTGCATTTGCTGTACCAAACAAAGCTGCAAGCATACTATTAGCAGGAAGTGATACTTGAAAATAAGTATAATCAGAACTAATTATTGATGTAGTTGAACTTGGCGTAAACATAAGATAATTAGACAATCCACTGGCAACATAAAAAGGATCAGTAGGAAGAGTGACAACGGCTCGTTCCACAGTCCCTGGTCTCGATTGAAGAGTGGCTATTGTCCAAAAATCAGCCGGATACAATATTGCACCAGATGGAAATGTTGCTGGGTTTTTACGCTGATCAAGTATCATATCTCCATTAGCAACATAATTAGTATTAGACGCAACTCCACTACTGATACCAGCAATTGCTGTCGTGATACTATCGTCAACATATTCTTTTGTAGCAGCACCAAGCGGAACAGTAGGATCGGCGGCAAGGGTGAGCGGTCCTGTTAACGTCCCACCGGTCAACGGGAGATAGCCAGCACCTCCACCAGTGCCAGAATGTGCATCAACGTATTGTTTTGTAGCAGCTTCAAGATTGGTTGTCGGGTCAGCATTAAGAGCGAGTGGACCTGTTAAAGTGCCACCGGCTAATGGGAGGAAAGGGCCACCGGTGCTAGAATTAGCGTCTACGTATTGTTTAGTAACAGCACCAAGAGGAAGGGTCGGATCGGCGGCGAGTATCAACGGCCCTGATAAAGTGCCGCCAGACAAAAGTAAGTAATCAGTTGGAACAGCCAACCATACTCCACTTTGTCGGCCATACAATTTACCATCAAATGGGGCATCAGGTATACCCACACCTCCACCACCGCCTGTACCGCCAGTACCAGTTACCGTTGCCCAATTTGCAGTAATAAAGGGGCCAGGTGAAGAGGGCGCAAGAGCGTGCCATATATCTCCACTATAAACAACGAAATCACCAATATTGTAACTTGTTAAAGGACTGAAAAATCTTATTGCGATCAAGTCAATTGGAGCAGCAGAAACGTTAATAACACCCAGTTGGCTATCAGCGTAATTAACGTATAGCTCTCCTGGTTGACGCCCCGTAGGTCGCACTAGTGGTACGGCAGAACGGAGGGTTTGAACTCTTGATGTCATGGCTATTTAGCCCCTTTAACTCTCGGAGTAAGTCGTTCAGACATTTGTTTCAAGCTGGCTTCAAACGTTGCCATTTGGGTTTCAAGCGTTTGAATGCGTTGTTCCTGATCAGCGGTGACTTCAGCAAGTTCTTCTATGGTGGGCGTGGTATCTTCTATTGGTTGTTCGGGCGTACCTGATATCCAGTCCGATGGGGCCATTGCTTCAATAGAGTTCAAAGCAACACTTTGTGGCGTTCCGGTTGGAACTTTGACTGTGAGACCTTGAAGCGTGTAAACATCTTCACTGTTAACGTCAATTTGCACGTCAATGTCTCGTCCATATTTATCAGTAATTGTATTCATAATGTCACCTGACACGGCGCACCCGCGCCCCCATTTACACCAGTCGGCGCACTGCCAGACACAGAACTTAAAGTCATAAGCGTACCAGCAGCAAGATCGCCAAAAACCACTAGGCCATTAGCACCGCCAGTACCGCCCACACCTGGAAGAGTGGTTCCTTGGCTATTACCACCTGGACCACCCGATGCATTGATCACGTTAGTCGCAGGCGTGCCAGTTAAAAAGCGATACACAAGATAAACTAATCCGCCGCCACCGCCGCCACCACCACCACCAGCACCACCAACACCCGCCGTTTGCGGGCCACCATTCCCACCCCTGCCCCCTGCTGTATAAATAGCGCCTTGCGCGGTAGCAGCACCGCGATTGATCGTGCGAGCAAAAATGAAAACACTAGCGCCATTTGCGCCGCCAGGACCACCACCTCCTCCAGTGGTGCTTGTACTCCCACCGCCACCGCCTCCACCGCCACCACCAGCAGAAGACCACAGGAGATAATTAACAGCAATAAATGAAATCGTTAATGTACGAATTCGATTAGTTGCGTAATTTATAGAACTACCCCCGCCAATACCCCCATTGCCGCCAGTTTGAGCACCCGAACCATTACCGCCAACGCCACCATTACCGCCAGCACCGCCTAAAAGAAGCGAACCTGTTGGGGCCGGAACCGAATTTCCACCAGCTAATCCATTACCAGTAGTCCCACCAGTCGCACCATTACCGCCAGTAGCATTGCCACTAGTAGTAGCATAAAGTCCTGCAACAGTAGAACTAACAGTAATAGAACCACCGACGAGCGCAGCAGAGCCATTATTATTAGGAGCTTGGTTCTGGATTGCTCCTATAATAGCGCCAGCACCAGCCGCTGAAATATCAAGTATGCCAGAAACAAAAACACGACACGCATTACATGTAAGAACACCAGCACCACTTATAGTTAAATTCGTGTAGTACATGTCACGGGTTAAAGCTACTCCTGTAGTAATTGTAGCTGCACCGTCCGAGCCATCACCAAAATAAGTAATATCTTGTACATTTGCATCAATAGAAGACACAATGCCAAATGTCCACTTAGTCCCGTCCCAAACCCAAGTAATCCCAACAGCAGTAAACTGCTGGCCTATAGTTGGATTAACGGGAAAATCAATCATTTAACACCAATAGCCGGAAGAGAATTACTAAATATTATTGTTGGCGTTGCACTCGTTAAATCAGGAGTAAATGTAGCACCCATTACCATAGTTAAAAACAATACTGAAGCTTGAAGGCTAAAACTATATCCTAATACAGGATATGCTTGATTTAGTTGCCTAAACCCAGACCAACTTGTAGTATTTGTCGGTAAAACTGCCAAATAATACAATCCAGGCGTCACTGCCTGTGAAATGGGAACAACAACTGTACGCGCCCCACTACCGCTTACTAAACCGCTGGCTAAAAGAGGTCCAGGACCATTGTCAGCCACAGCTTGATAAAGACCCAAATAATAAGCTACGGTCGTTCCACCACCGCTATCCTGCGCTATAAGTTGCGTCAGCGCTCTAGCTTGTCCTATTACAATTGGGTACAAAACACAAGTGCCAACCACATATGCAATAGCGTTATAAGTAGTTCCGGTTGTGCTAAGCGGCATACAACCAACATTAGGATCACGCCAATAAGGAAATGTTGGCGGCGTTCCACCGGGTACTCCCTGCACTCCTTGTGGACCTATTGGCCCTATTGGACCTACAGGGCCGGTAGGGCCAATAGGACCAGTGTTACTAATTACTGGCACCCACTGAGAAGTAGTAGGGTCTACGTACCAAACATACATTTGTGCGCCAACACTATCCCACCACAAATCTCCTTCTGATGGATTAATAGGAGCCGTATCACTAACAGTTGCACCACCCCCACCAATAGGTACGCCCGCAACAGTGGGAGTGACTGCAAAATCAGCAATACCCGTAGCACGGGAAATAGTGAGAGGTGTTAAATAATTTGAACCAGCATCGTTAAACGCATCTAAAACAAAATTAGAACCAGCATTGCCACCACTTTCCGGCGTAGCATCTCCTAACGAAAGCAACCACCGACTTTGCGTAGCCGTACCACCAATAATAGAAGCATCAGCACCAGCTACCTTTCTTAAATTAACAGTAACATAACCAGTTGAATTAAGACTCAAAGCAGCATTCGCACCTGTTGAAAGTTGAATATTAGCAGTGCTTGTACCAGAATTTAGATTAAGAAAAGCAGCAGCAGCCACAGGGGAAATATTCAATACTCCACCAAAAGTAGCAGCGCCATTAGCACGGTTAATATTTAGAGCGGCAGGGAGAAGGTTGCCTGCATCGTTGCAAGGCGTAAGGACAAAATTACTCCCAGAGTTAGCGCCAGCTTCAGCAGTGAAATCCGCAAATTGCATTTGCCAGCGGTTAACGCCAGCAGTCTGAGCCAGAAGCGCTCGCTGACTTGCTGCTGCCCCATTAATCACAACACTGTTGTTAGCAGGAAATATAACAACGCCGGTGAACGTGCCACCTGATAAAGGCATATAAAGGCTGAGGTCCGTCGCCATTGTGACAACGGTCCAGTCAAGTGGGTTAAATGGCCCCGGTCCAAAAATGCCATTTGCGATATAAATTTTCCCATTTTGAAGAACACAATCCCCAGTGAAATAACTTGCCAATGTGCTAAAAAATCTTACTGCAATCAAATCAATAGCAGTGTTTGTGTTGTTAACAACACCTAGCTGCATGTCAGCTAGGTTCGTGTATATCTCACCCAAAGATTTGCCAACAGGGCGAACACCCGGTGATGCACTATGAAGATTTCGTATAATATTAACCACTAGTAAGCTCCAGCGTCGATGATCGCATTATCAACGTAAGCTGTGGTCGCAGCCACAAGATTATTACTTAGTGCTGTAGGAGTTGCATTGAGAGTTAGTGGCCCAGTCATAGTGCTACCAGTTAACGAAACATACAATTGATCAGCTTCTGCCTGAACAAGACCAGAACCTTTTACTTGCTGCCATATCGTACCATTCCATATTACTAAATCACCATTACCTATTGAGGTGCCACCAATGCCAGGAATACCAGCGGGTGCGTTTTCGGGAACAGTTGGATTAGCAGTAACAGCGATATAATAATCACCAGAATTTGCGCCACCACCCATAATAGAAGGTGTATCTGTTGCAACTTGCCATGTCCCTAAGAATAGCTGAAGATTGCCAACCGCTGTGTCAACATAGGTTTTATTTACAGCATCAAGCGCTGTCGGTGGCACTGCTGTAACCAGTGGCCCCGTCATCGTACCACCAGTTAACGCTAACCGCGACGTATCACTCGGATGAACGTGATCCTCACGTGCCCATGCATTTGCAACACCAACCGCCGCTGCACTGTTCATCAACGGTGGAGTAACACCGGCGGGGAAGGCAGTTGTTACGTCACCAAGCGTAAGAACAACAGCACCAGTACGACCATTAAAACTGTCAACACCAGTTGCCGCTCCAACCACCGGTGTCCAGTTAGCACTGGGAGGCGGAGAATTGGTATTCGCCGCAATAGCGACATAAAGAGCGCCCGCACTAAGTACCACATCGTTGATCGCGTAAGCCGCAGTACTAACCCAAAACCGAACGGCGAGCAAATCAACCGGTGCGACATTGTGTACCCCAAACTGCATATCAGCAAAATTAATATATGGTTCGCCAGCCGATACGGCAGGGCGATTGCCAGCGACTGCGGAGCGGAGTATGCGTATGATATTAGGCATGAATACTTACTCCAAGAGTTAAAAGGCTCCCGCGTCGATTACGTTTGACCATGTTGCGTTAAGCCGTACATACGAGGTTCCGTTGATTGGTGCATCAGGAATACCGCCACCAGGACCAGCAGTTACAACCACCCATAGTCCATCTTGACGGCCATATACTTGACCATTGATAGGAGCTTCCCCAAGTCCTCCTGGCGGTCCCATTGGTCCCATAAACCCTGCATTGCCTTGTGGACCTTGTGGTCCAGGAAACCCTTGTAAACCCTGCGGGCCTTCTGGTCCTACTGGCCCTAATGGTCCCGGTATACCCTGTGGGCCGATAGGTCCAACTGGTCCCTGAAGCCCCGGTGGAGGCGTAACCCAGTTCGTTCTGTACGGGACAGGTTGCACAACTTCAATAATGTCCCCTGCCACTGGAACAGCGGTGGGAACATGAACTGCTACGTCAAAGGCTTGTGTCATTGTTTACTCTTGAGAGTAGCAATCTCAGTTTCAAGCTCTTTAATTTTTGCCACACAAAGAGCCAACGCCTGACCAATATCAAGACCATCAACTTTCTTAACCATCTTAGCCGGATCGCTCGTTCCCGGTGCAGCGTAAGCAGCAATGTCTTCTGGCAACTCTTCAGCGATGAAACCCCAACGTTCACGTCCCCAATCGAAAAACTTGTCATCACGTAACTTAAATTTGCGCACCTTAAGCGCACTCCAGGCGTTCTGCACTTCATGCGTGTTAACATCGCGAATATCGCGCTTGTCTTCACGGGTACTGCGTTGAGTTAGCGATTGACATGACACAACACCATTAGCATAAAAAGTCGGTGGCGAATTGACTACCGTGTACCAACAATCCTGAAAAGACCAACCACCATTCCAAGTTGCACAATGAGCACGCGCTTCCGCTGGACCGTTGTAGCCCACCGCGTCACCGTACCACCGGCAAAACTCAGAACCATTCGAACCGCGAACAACAAAACCATTACTAGCACTCGTTGTCGAATTGCCGTCGGAATAAACACCCTGATTGTTAGCCGCCCGTATTGAACCATTACTAGTTACTATATTGCCAGAACTAAACATCAAATTACCGGTCATCGTATCACCGGTCTTAGCGACCCTCAATCCGTCTTGTGCGTCAGCGTATTGTTTAGTAACAGCATTTAAATTGGCTGTTGGATTACCACTAAGAGTAAGTAATCCTGTCATGGTGTCACCCGTTTTATTAATATAACGAGCATCACCAGTTTGCTGATCGATAATATCATTTGCCTGATTACCGGCATTATTCAAAATTTG
>Ga0210386_10003948_pt1 | contig 12321 bp, 8 predicted proteins | sample IncBWH32OmetaG_FD_160091 | JGI IMG/M metagenome (GOLD analysis project Ga0210386, IMG submission 160091) | Forest soil microbial communities from Barre Woods Harvard Forest LTER site, Petersham, Massachusetts, United States - Inc-BW-H-32-O ... | reverse complement strand
CAGTATAAGCCGATTCGGCCCAAGTCTGCATCGTTCGCAGAGACATACTGATCGAGCCTGGAGAGAATTGGGGCTGGAACCGGATGGACGGCGGATTTATGATGGAGGTACTGCACGGCTGTTCCCCGTAGCAACCAGACGGAGGCGCATGGCTGTCGTGTATTTGATTGGCTCATATAACTACTCGTTCGTAGCACTGTCAGTGTTGATCGCGATGTTCGCGTCGTACGCTGCGCTGGATCTTGCAGGTCGCGTAGCAGCTGCGGGCGGTCGGACACGTCTGATTTGGCTGCTGGGCGGGGCCGGTGCGATGGGCACTGGCATTTGGTCCATGCACTACATCGGGATGCTCGCGTTCATCCTTCCGGTTCCCGTGGCCTACCATTGGCCAACCGTTTTGCTCTCACTGTTTGCGGCCATTCTCGCGTCCATCGTTGCGTTGTATGTCGTGAGCGGGCAGAAGATGGGCGCGGTCCAAGCGCTCGCCGGAAGTGTGCTGATGGGCGCAGGCATTGCGAGCATGCATTACATCGGCATGGCCGCCATGCGAATCCCTGCCGAAACCCAGTTTAATACCTTTCTCGTCATCCTCTCCGTAGTGTTGGCCGTTCTGGTTTCTCTCGCTGCGCTATGGATCACATTTCACTTCCGAGAAGAGAAAACGGGGATTGAAAGTGAAAAGATAGCCGGAGCCGTCGTGATGGGCGCCGCGATTCCCCTCATGCATTACACTGGCATGGCTGCCGCTAGGTTTACGCCCTCCAGCATGCCCGTGGACCTTTCTCACGCCGTAAGCGTCTCCGCACTTGGCACCGCTGGAATTGCCTCCATCGCATTCATCGTTCCCGGAGTGGCCATACTGACTTCCTGGGTGGATAGGCAAACCGTTTCACAGACCTTAGAGTTGCAGGAACAGAAACTGCACCAAAGCGAGGCGTATTTGTCGGAAGCACAGCGATTAAGCCACACGGGCAGTTTTGGTTGGCGGGTTTCCATTGGAGAGATCCTCTGGTCAGAGGAAACCTTTCGAATCTTCCAATACGACCCGACAATGAAACCGTCCGCGGAACTTATTCTCCAACGGGTCCACCCTGATGATAAGTCCCTCGTGAAACAGACCATCGAACGCGCGTCTCTGGACGGGAAGGATTTTGATCTTGAACATCGCCTGGTGATGCCGGATGGGTGCGTCAAATGTGTTCATATTGTGGCTCATGCCAAATGCGATGAATATGGAAGAATTGAGTTTGTTGGAGCGGTGATGGACGTCACCGAACGCAAACAGGCAGAGGAAGCGCTGCGTCAAGCGCATGCGGATCTGGCGCACTTCAACCGCGTGACCACCATGGGAGAGCTGACCGCCTCCCTGGCGCACGAAGTGAATCAACCGATTGCCGCAGCCGTCACCGACGCCAATACCTGCTTGCGCTGGCTCGCGGCCGATACCCCAAATCTCCAGGAGGCGCGTGAAGCTGCGTCGAGAATCGTCAAAGATGCAAGGCGCGCGGTGGAAATTATCAGCCGCATCCGCCTGTTCTTTAATAAGGGCACTCCAGAATGGGAGCTGGTTGATGTAAACGATGTCATTCGGGGGATGATCGTTCTTCTGAGCGGCGAGGCAATGCGACACAACATTTCATTCCGCACGGAGCTGGCGGAAAATCTTTCACATGCCATGGGAGATCGCATTCAATTGCAACAAGTCATGATGAACCTCATCATGAACAGCATCGATGCGACAAAGGATGTGGATGGGAAAAGGGAAGTCGCAATCGAGTCACATTGTGCGGAAAACGATCACATTCTGGTGTGCATCAACGATACCGGCGTGGGACTACCTGTACAGAATGCGGACAATATCTTTAATGCGTTCTTTACCACAAAGCTTCAAGGGATCGGTATGGGACTGTCCATAAGCCGGTCCATCGTTGAATCCCATGGCGGCCGCTTATGGGCTGCCGACAATCCTCCCCGCGGCGCGAGTTTTCGCCTTCGCCTGCCCACCAAAATCGGACTAGAGAAAGACGCGAGCTAACTATCCATCCCTGCTTCGTGCGGCGGCGGACCATACATTCCGTGATAACGACCTCACAAGACTTGATCGATCCTTACTCGTCACGTTGTCTGGTTGGTCTTGATCTCGATACCGTACTTACAGTATTGAGTGCTGTGTGTGTCTTGGAGTAGCGTCCGTTATCTGAGGTCAGGGTTTCCCGACCCGACTCTCAATGAAGTGACCTCGCAACTTAGTGACCTCGTTGTCGCATTGCAGGCAAACAAACCTATGTGTTCAATTCTCAGACTTGAAGGAAGCGCCTTATGAAACGCATCCCTTTCCTGATTGTTGCAGTTGCAACGGCGGTTGCCCTGGTCGCATCCATGAGCGCTGCATCCATCCGCACCGATGATGATGCCGTCCCAATCTTCGGGATCAAAATTCCCACTGGTTACCGCGACTGGAGGCTGATTTCCGTGGCCCACGAAGAAGGCACACTCCACAGCTTCGCTGCGATATTGGGCAACGATGTAGCCATCACGGCCTACCGCGAAGGGAAGCTCCCGTACCCCGACGGCACAATCATCGCCGCTTTGCACTATGGACACGTCCCATCGGAGGAAAATGACAAAGTTTTTGGCAAGCCCCAATCCTTCGTTCCCGGGCCGCCGACGAACGTGCAGTTTATGGTTAAGGATTCAAAAAAGTATGCCTCCACTGGAGGATGGGGATTTGCTCACTTTAACAATGACGGCAAGCCGGGCGATGAGACGTTGCTTAAGACTTGCGCCCCGTGCCACGCGAAGGCTTCTCGCGACTTTGTCTTCACGCGGTACGCACCTTGATGCAAACTCTGCGGTGAAGCAAAACGCGTTGCCAAGCGGTGGCGCGTAATCAGAACGAGAATTGAAAAAGTTTGCAATATGAATGAGAGGTGCAGAGGTTATGACCACGCTACATGAAGTTCTCAAGCAAGCGGAGTTGGAAGGAGTTGCAATCGGTCATTTCAACATTTCGGACTCAGTCACATTGAATGCGGTCTTCCAAAGCGCGAGGGACCTAAATGTCCCGGTTGTCGTTGGATTATCCGAAGGGGAACGGAAATTTTTCGGTGTCCGCCAAGCTGCCGCGATGGTTAAAAGTTTACGTGAGGAACACGATTTCCCAATTTTCTTGAATGCCGATCATACCCACTCTCTCGCAAGCGCTATGGAAGCCGCGAAAGCTGGCTTTGATTGGATCGTTTACGATATGTCAACTTTACCCTTCGAGGAAAACGTCCGTGAAACGAAAGCAGCTGTCGAAGCATTGAAGACAGTGCGTCCTGACATTCTTGTGGAGGGTGAGATTGGCGACATCGGAAGTGGTTCCGAGATTCACGATGCCGCACCCGACCTGCGGAAAGGGCTCACGACTCCCGCGGAAGCGAAACAGTTTGTGGAGGAAACCGGAATAGATACCCTGGCTCCCGCCGTTGGCAATATGCACGGAATGCTGAAGAGCATGCTTACCGGAGACACGAGGAAGCGACTGGATATTGAGCGTATCCACGTGATCAAGGTAAAGACGGGCATCTTCCTGACCTTGCACGGCGCTTCCGGAACAGCGGACGAGGATTTGCGAGCGGCAATCGCAGCAGGAATTACCGTCGTGCACATCAATACAGAAGTGAGACTCGCCTGGCGGCGCGGGCTGGAAACCGCCCTCGCGAAACATCCATCCGAAGTCGTCCCCTACAAGCTATTGCCGCTCGCGGTGGAATCCGTGATGCAAGTCGTCAATTCCCGCCTAGCGCTCTTCAGCCATCCACGACTAAACCCCAAAGCAGCTGGCGCAAGGTAAGCGTGCACTTATGAGCCGCGCCGAATCGCGGTAGGCTGTGAAAGGCTGACTACTCCAAAAATATTTTCCAATCCGCGTGCGAAAACCACTACGCGACAGAATGAGTTTGTTTCCGACCGACAAAGGTTGATCGGACGGTCAGCAATCTCGGTATCTGGCAATCAAGGAGTTCCCACATGTCGCTAAAACGACTGATAAGGACTTGGCAAATTTGCTCTGGGGTTTTTGAGCGAATTTTCTAGCTTGTTGATGGTCTACTGTTCCAACGTAACTCGACAGAGTTACGATTTCATTCCTGACGGCGCTCTCGTGAACGCTCTTTCACCGCAATTAGGACCGCCGCCAGCGTGGCCAGCACAAGTGCTCCCAAGCTTCCGTCGTATGTTGCCAATATGTAAGTAATCGGAGGCACAAGCCCAATTAGAGTGATAAAGACACCACCCCGAAAGCCGTCCGGGCCGACGAAACCACCACCTGAGAAACTTGATCCAGCAGTTATAAAAAGGCCGCCTAGCGTCCATACACCCAGCATCAGTGGCAGACCCACCCTACGCTGCGGCTCATTCGTGGTCCGCCTCTTTACGAAGAGATACGTAACCAATAAAGTGAGGGGCATCAGAACAGTGATTGCTAGCACGTCTGCGCCGTTAAAATTGGAGCCTCGTATTGCGTGCCATAGACTGTCTGGCAACCAAAAGCTGACGGCACCAATGGCCACCAACTTCAGAATATGCCACGGCGTTTTTCTCAACACTCCAAAATGCGACAAGAGCGTAGAGCGCAATCTTGCAATAGGTGTCCGAACGTTATACCGACAGTTGGGACACCGGCCTGCGGAGGTCTCCGGGTTAAAAACTTCTCCACAACGCCAGCACGTTGCGTCCATGGACACGCTTTATATAACAGTCCAGAACACGATTCTAGCTGCTATGTGATTAGTTTAACCGAGATAGTCCGTCAGTCTGAACTTTGGGTGCCATCTCCTTGACGTTCGTCAAGGGCGGGGGTTTTGTTTCAGCCAGCAGGCGTAGGATGACAGAGGAAAAAATCCCCGCCCCACAAATTACGTGGGATGGGGCACCCCAAGTTCTAATTCAAAATCCGGGCCACGCATCTTAATTAACTTGAAATGTTTACAAAAAGGACAATCGGCCGAATAAGTATGACGGAATCTTTATGTTTTCTTTATGTCCTCAAATCCATACTGAATGTAAGCCGCATGTGGTCGGAGGAGTTCATTGTTGTTATGTACCATTATGGTATATTGCCCGGCCTGGTCTTTTCCGTAGTTCATTTCATGTACCGGTTTTGAGCCAAGCATCACTTTGGGACAAATTTAAATATTTCTAGAACAACTGTTCCGCACTATTGGAATTTGACAGCCGCAGAGAAAACCGATTCATGTAATAGAAAGTGAGATCATTGGTGCCTAGTAATACGACCTCTTCGTTGGGAACTAATCGCGCGGTGCAAGGACGTCCTGCCCGGCAACTTCCAAGGTACGTGCTTGTCACACCCGTTCACAACGAAGAGAATTTTATTGGCCGAATGATCGAATCCATTGCTTCTCAGACAGTCCCGCCGAATCACTGGATCATCGTGGACGACGGGTCCACGGACGGGACGCCCGCAATCGTCCGGGCTTACGCGAAGCGGCATGCGTTCATCGAACTGATATGTCTTTCCAAGAGAACGAACCGTCACCCCGGAGGAGAAAGCGCAATTGAGCAAGCCTTGAAATTCGTAGAATCTTATCCGTATGATTTTCTGGCAAGGTTTGATGCGGATCTCGAATTTTTGCCCGACTACATCGAAAAAATTTTCGATAAATTTTCCGAGGATAGTAAGTTGGGAATCGCCGGCGGAGGATTGTATATCGAAAAGAATGGGAAATTGATATTAGAAAGAGTTCCGAAATATCACGTCCGGGGCGCGTTAAAGATGTATCGGAGGAGTTGCCTGAAGCAGATCGGACATCTGCATACCAGCATGGGGTGGGACACGATTGATGAAGTGTACGCTTGGAAATTTGGCTGGAAAACCAGAAGTTTCGCCGAAAATCGCGTCATCCATAAGCGTCCGACTGGGGATGGACTTACGGCAAGCGAAATTTCCTGGCATCGGGGGCAAGGCGAATATTACACCTGGAGTCATCCGTTGTTTGTTCTTTTCAAAGCAATAAAAGTAGCTGCGACTGGCCCTGTCAGGGCGCTTTATTTCCTGGGCGGTTTTCTGGATGGCTATTTGAAACACAGAAACCGGCTGCAGGATCCTGAATTCAAAAGTATCAGGCGGAAGCAACAAATGAGAAGGTTTATGTCAGCAGGGGTATTGACTGAGCCGAAGTCGTGATCGAATAAATCTTCGCCAAACCTGGGTATATCGTCCTGTATTTTCAATCAACGGACCGCGCAATGTGCCCTTTATCTCTATCCCCATTTAAATCTAAATATGCAATCCACGACGCTAAATCTTCAGGAGTTTCGCTGCTGTCCCGCCTAAAATCATCTTACGCTGTTCAGCGCTGAGTCGAAGTTCCTCAACATTTTCCACGGGACGCTCGTAGCCTACTGGAAAACAATAATCGCTGCCCATCATGATCCGGTCGACGCCCACTTGGGAAATGACGTATTCCATCAGTGGCTTGGAGTGCGCAATGGTGTCGTACATGAAGCGGTGGAGATAGGCGCTGGGCGTTTGCACGGAGTGCTTGGCAGCAGGGATCGCGGTCCAGCCGTGATCCAGACGGCCAACGATGTTGAGCAGCGTGCCTCCCGCGTGCGGCAGCACAACCACCAGATTTGGATGGCGATCCAGAACACCGCCGAAAATTAAATGGGATGCGGCAACGGTAGTGTCCAGCGGATACGCAACCAGGTTGGTGAGCGAAAACGGCTGCAACCGTTTGCCGCCTAGAATGGGTGGCAAGGGATGCAGAAAAACGGGGAGATTGAGTGACTCGATTCGCGTGAAGATCGGATCGAAAAGAGGATCGTCCAGGTCGCGGCCCTCAATGTTTGTGCCCATGTATACGCCGCGCACTCCGGGAAGTTTGCTCACGCGATTCAGCTCTTCCACGGCGCGGTCGGGATCGAGCATGGGAATCATGGCGAGGACGACGAACCTGTCGGGATGCGCCTGGTGCGCGGCCACGGCGCCATCATTCCACGTTTGCGACAGCTTGAGCGAGAATTCGCCCTCCGCCCAGTAGACCATCGGCCCGGTGAGCGACAGCGCGTGGACGGCCACACCCTGCGCGTCCATATCGGCCAAGCGCTGTTTTATGTCGATAAATTTTGCGGGGAGCGGGCCGTTTGATTCCGCCGGAGTCTTAAACGTAAAACCTTTCTCGGTCATGCGGAATTCCGTGTTGTAGCGCTGCCCCTCGGTATTGAACAGATCGAAATATTCCTGAGGAAAATAGTGAGCGTGGATGTCGATAGGGCGCACGCCAAGTTTTTTTGCATCAGAAAAAGGTGAAGACGCGGGAGTTTCCGCCAGAAGAGCTTTGCCCATGCCGCTGAGCGAAGTTACAGCCGCAGCGGCTGCGAGCCCGCCTTGCAACATCTTTCGCCGAGAGACTTTGGGATGGCAGGCGCACTCGTTTTCTTTCTTCATAACAAGATCCTTTGAGGAGCGGAAAATCTCCGAATAGATTGGCTTTCGATCCCGCGAATCGTACGCTGTTTCATTGATCGACACAACGGCGGTTTGGTGGCGCGGGCTTCAGCCTGCGGGTGTTGGTCCTAGCAACGCCTAACCCCCGCTGGCTGAAGCCCGCGCCACTTAACTGCAATTCCCATCCCGCGCGCCACTTAAGGTATCTTAGTATTTGTATTTCTGTGCGGTGCAATGCAGCCGTGTGGCTGAGCGCTGCGTCTTAATCACGTTGGAACCACTGTTGAGGAGACTTGGGGATGAAATCCGAACTGCGTAACCGCATATTGATCCTGTGCTTGTCCGTGGCTGTCGCCGCGGGATCCGTATTCAGCCAGGGTGTCGCGAAGAAAGCGCCGCCCAGGAAAGCTCCTGCTGCGCAAGTCACTAAAGCAGCGAGCGTCAATACGGCGGATGCCGATCTTTCCGTTCCCACCATCAAGTTTGAGAAATACGCGCTGGCAAATGGTCTCGTTGTGATTTTGTCCGAGGATCACAGGTTGCCGCTGGTCTCCACCAACATCTGGTACCACGTTGGCCCCGCGAACGAAATCGTGGGGCGCACGGGATTCGCGCACCTGTTCGAACACATGATGTTCGAAGGTTCGAAGCATGTTCCCGGCAATGCGCACATCCGGTTTCTAGAGGCGGCCGGCGCTTCCGACCTGAATGGCACCACCGATTTTGACCGCACCAATTATTTCGAAACGCTTCCTTCCAACCAACTCGAACTTGCGCTGTGGCTGGAATCCGATCGCATGGGATATCTTCCCGACAAGCTGGATCAGGCAAGCTTGACCAACCAGCAGGACGTCGTGCGCAACGAGCGCCGCCAGAACATCGAGAACAGTCCTTACGGAATTGTGGAAGAGGGCGTGTTCCATTTGCTGTTTCCCAAAAGCCATCCGTACCACGCCGACGTGATGGGCTCGCACGCGGACATTCAAGCGGCGAAGCTGGAAGATGTCCGAAACTTTTTTAAGCTGTATTACGCACCGAACAATGCCAGCCTGGCCATTGTTGGAGATTTCGATCCCGCGCAGGCCAAACAGTGGGTGGAAAAGTATTTTGGGCCGTTGAAGCGCGGAGCGCCCGTGCCGAAAATTGCGGCGGTAACTCCACCGATTACGGTGGAGCGCCGCGCTGTGATTCACGATCAGGTAGAACTGCCGCGCGTCTATATGGCCTGGCTGACACCTCCCATTTTCAAGCCGGGAGATTCGGACGCCGATCTCGCTTCAGCCATCCTGGGCGGTGGAAAATCCAGCCGCTTATACAAAAAGCTGGTTTACGACAAGCAGATTGCGCTGGACGTCAGCGCGTCGCAGCAATCTTTGACGCTCGGCTCCGTGTTTGAAATTGTGGTCACCGCGCGGCCCGGACACACAGCCGCGGAAATGGAAAAAGCGGTTGACGAAGAATTGGCTACGTTCCGCAAGGATGGCCCAACGCAAGTGGAGCTGGACCGTGCGCGAAACGGAATCGAAACCGAAATGATTCAAGGCCTCGAGCGCCTCGGAGGCTTTGGAGGCGTTGCTGACCGGCTGAATCAATACAACCATTATCTTGGGAATCCGGATTATTTCCGCCAGGACGTGCATCGCTACGAGGCGGAAACGACAGAGCAGGTGCGGACATTTGCGCAGGAAAAACTGAAACCCACTGCGCGTGTGGTTGTGGATGGAATTCCTGGCAAGCCAGATCTCGGGCCGGATGTGCCGACTCCAAAGAATGTACAAAAAGGGCAGAGCACAGGAGGAGAATCGGTGAACGCCGACGCGACCTGGCGTGAGAATCCTCCGCCGGCGGGCCCCGCGCACGAATTGAATCTACCCCTTCCGGAAATTTTTAAACTTTCCAACGGGCTGACCGTGTACTACCGCTATCGCCCCGGACTTCCCGTGGCGGCCGCGGACCTGGTATTCAAGACTGGCAGCGGAGCGAATCCGGTCGACAAGCCGGGACTCGCAAGCTTTACATCGAACATGCTGCAGCAGGGAACCCAGGCGCGGAACGCGACGCAGATCGCGGATGAATCCGCGCTCCTGGGGACGACTCTCTCTTCGAGTGCGAGCATGGACGCGTCCAGCGTGGGTTCGAGTTCCCTGACAAAAAATTTTCCCGGTGTCCTCGATCTGATTTCGGACGTGGTTCTGCATCCTACATTCCCGCCGGATGAAGTCGAGCGACGCCGCGCATCGCGGCTCGCTGCTTTCACGGACGAGCGTTCCGACCCGGAAACTGTTGTTGCGCGTGTCGGCGTGGCTGCGCTCTTTGGCCCAAAAAGCCCGTTTGGATATGACAATTCCGGTAACGAAGCGTCCATAAAAGCGATGACGCGCGATGATATGGTGAATTTCTGGAAGAAAAATTACGTACCCAATAATGCGGCGCTCGTTGTTTCCGGAAATATTCCGGTCGAGGATTTGAAAGCCTTGGCCGAAAGTAAATTTGGAGCGTGGAAAGCTGGCGAAATTTCGAAGCCGAGCGTGGGCGATCTGGAATCGACGAAGGCGAAAATCGTGATCGTGGATCGCCCGGGCGCGCAGCAAACCATGGTGCGTTTGCTGGAAATGGGCGTGGACCGCGCGACGCCTGATTATCCGTCGCTTGAAGTGATGAACTCCGAACTGGGAGGACTTTTTTCCAGCCGCATCAACCTGAATCTTCGCGAGGAACACGGCTACACGTACGGCGCGGGTTCTTCCTTTGTGTACCGGCGCTCGCTCGGATATTTTTTGGTGGGTGGGGGAATTCGCACGGATGTCACGGCGCCCGCGGTGACGGAAATCCTGAAAGAAATCCATCGAATGATGGATACGCAAATGAAGCCGGAGGAATTAAGCCTGGCAAAAGATTCTCAATCGCGCTCGTTGCCCGGCATGTTTGAAACGAACAACGGCGAAGCGGGCGCTCTTTCCGAAATTTTTGTCTACAATTTAGCGCGCGATTATTTTTCCACTTTGCCGGAGCGGCTGAATGCGGTGACGGCGGATGACGCGGAAACGGTGGCGAAGAAATATCTGCATCCCGAGCAGCTGATTCTAGTTTGTGTGGGAGATCGCGCAAAAATTGAGCCTGAACTGACGAAGCTTGATCTCGGCGCGGTGGAAATTCGCGACGCCGATGGCAATGTAGTGAAATAAGTCTCGGAAAGAATCTGGTTTGGTGGCGCGGGCTTCAGCCTGCGGGGTTTAATTATTGCAAGGCTTAAACCCCGCAGGCTGAAGCCCGCGCCACTTAAACCGGTCTCGGCGCGCGCTGTCGAACGAAATCCACAATATCTTGCGTGGACGTGCCGGGAAGAAAAATTGCGGCGACTCCCGTTTTTTTCAGCGCGGGAATGTCGGCCTCCGGAATTGTGCCGCCCAGAAGCACGGTGACGTCGCTCATCCCTTTTTGTTTGAGCAACTCCATCAACTGCGGAACAAGCGTATTGTGCGCACCGGAAAGAATGGAAAGGCCGATCACGTCCACATCTTCTTGCACCGCGGCAGAAGCAATCATCTCCGGCGTCTGGCGCAGCCCGGTATAAATCACTTCCATCCCGGCATCACGCAAAGCGCGCGCAATAATTTTTGCGCCACGGTCGTGCCCATCCAGCCCAGGTTTTGCAATCAACACTCGAATTCGTTTTTCAGGCATCAGGCCACGCAGTCTCCGGTTTTCTCAAGTTTTTCTCTGTGTCTTCTGTGTTGAAGCATTTGACGTGCTACACAATAAACCGCCGCACCCCATCCTTCAATACCGTCACGTTAAAGTTGGTGAGTAATCCAGTCTTGTGCCCTGACTGCCGGAGATAAGTAAGAATAATCGCTTCGTGAATCGGTGCTAAATTCTCCACGGATTTGAGTTCGACAATGACACGCCCTTCTACCAGAAGGTCGAGCCTGTATCCACAATCTAGCTTAACTTCTTTGTGGACGACCGGGAGACCTTTTTGGCGTTCTACGTTCAGGTTGCGAATGTGAAGTTCATGAATGAGGCATTCTTCATAGGCGGATTCCAGGAGACCCGGGCCCAGGCGCTTGTGGACTTCCATGGCCGCGCCAATGAGTTCGTGCGTGATGTCGTTATTTGTCATGGGCAATGACTATTTGAAAGGGAATTTAACACAGAGCGCACAGAGAAAAGAGGAGAAATGCGGAGAGTTGGGAGGAGGACCTAAAGCGCGAGCTTAGGTTACGGAGGCTTCTTCGTGCGTGCCGAAAACTTCTCGGAGGGAGTCGCATATTTCTCCTAGTGTGGCGTAGGCCTTTACTGCGGAAATAATATGGGGCATCAGATTTTCCGTTCCTTGGGCTGCTTTGCGCAGAATTGCCTGTTGGCGAGCGACTTCGTCGTTGGATCGTTCGGCGCGCAATTTGCGCAGGTACTCGGATTGTTGCGACCGCACCGATTCGTCGATTCGCAGAACTTCGATCGGTTTTTCTTCACCTTTGAATTCATTGACGCCAACGATGATTTTTTCTTTACGGTCAACGGCCTGCTGATATTTGTAGGAAGCGTCGGCGATTTCGCGTTGCGGGTAGGCGCGTTCGATTGCCGGAATCATTCCGCCCATTTCGTCAATCTTGCGAATATATTTCCAGGCAGCCTCTTCCATTTCGTTGGTCAACGTTTCCACAAAATACGAGCCGCCAAATGGATCTACGGTGTTGGCGACGCCCGTTTCGTGGGCGATGACTTGTTGCGTGCGCAAAGCAAGTGTCGCAGCAAACTCAGTAGGCAGCGCCCAGGCCTCGTCGAGCGAATTCGTGTGCAAGGACTGCGTGCCGCCCATCACCGCTGCGAGTGCCTGCACAGCTGTTCGCACAACGTTGTTG
>Ga0210386_10003947_pt1 | contig 12322 bp, 7 predicted proteins | sample IncBWH32OmetaG_FD_160091 | JGI IMG/M metagenome (GOLD analysis project Ga0210386, IMG submission 160091) | Forest soil microbial communities from Barre Woods Harvard Forest LTER site, Petersham, Massachusetts, United States - Inc-BW-H-32-O ... | reverse complement strand
CCGCGAGCTCGTTAGCGAGGGCCTCATTGTGAACAAAGCCGTTTGCATGTGCCGAGTGGATAGCCTGTTCGTAGAGACCCTCGGCATCAACGACCCGGCCTTCGATGCGGGCTATCTCGGCAGTTACCAGCACGACACGAGTTTCGAAATTCTCCGGGCAATTCTCCGCCCAGAGCGCCAGCTGTCTATGGTGTTCAGCCAGGGCCTCAAAGTGCTCACTAAGCGCTTCGTTCTCGGATCCGCCATCGCAAAGCGCAGCCCGCGCAAGGGCGCTATAAAAGTGATACTCCGCCGTCTCAAAAAGTGAAGGTGACGTCCAAAGCAGTCGTCGCGCCCTCAACGACAAATCGATAGCTGACTCATAGTCGCCGGCAAAGAAGCGAGCTTGCATCTTTCGGATCCAGTACCAGCACCGCGGTAGAGCCAATACCGGTTCACTCGCCAAATGGCGTTCGAACCGAAGCTCGCTAAAGTGCGCATCATCAAAGAAGCCAAATTTTGACGTCAATCCGCGGAGGGTTCGAATCAACCCGAGCTGTGCGGTGATGACGCTAGTGACGATGCCAAACCGAGCCTTCTGGGCCAACATCAGGCCGTTCTCGGCCTCATGTTGGACCTCAGAGAGCAAATCTCCCGCGGCGAGAAGATTCGTGTTCAGGGCATCACAGCTGTACGCCGCAACGGTGAGATCGCCAACCTTGTTCGCCGCCTCAAAAGCTCGACGCATCAGTTCACGCCCGGCCCGGACATGTTTCGTCCATGGCATGACGAATTGTCCGAACCATAGATAGGTCCTGGCTTGGAACCGCTTCAAGCCTCGTTGTTCGACCAGTTCATAGCCGAGACGGCCGAATTGAAATCCGGCCTTATAGTTGCCGAAATGCGGCCCAGCTATCATGCCAAGCCATACGTAAGTGACACACGAACCGTCGCTGTTGCCACGTGCGAGGCTGAGATTAACCGCCCTACAGATGGCTAGAGAAAGAAAATTCGCATCCGTAAACAAGGCAGGCGACAACACCTTGGTGAGAACATCCAGGGTGGCGATAGATGCAGGGTCGCTCATCAGGGGCAACTCTATAAGTTCCTCGATCGCGCGGCTCCCGAGTTGTATCCAGATCTGCTCGTACTCGTGTCGGGCTTCCTCTGATGTCGGGTGCGGCGACCATTCGATGCCCAGATGCCGAAGGTAGTCGAGACATACGCCGACCGCGCGGTCGCTTTGATCGTGGGTCGTATACAGATCCATGCGCAAGCACGCGACAGTAGCCTGTTCGACTGTACTGGCCGCGCGGGCTGCGAGTCGAGCCAACCGCTCATCCGCGATCGCCAGCTTTCCTGTCAGGAACTCGCATTCAGCCCGATTCAACTCCAACGAGAAGGCGAGCTCATGCTGACGGTCCCACCGATCGTCCGTCAAAAGCGCCGCGCCAGCGATGAGATATTTGAGCGCTGAGCCGTAAGCGGTAGAGGCCTTGGCGCGCTCACCTGCCAGCAGGTTGAGCGCAGCCAGTTGCTCGCGTTCGGGTCGTGTAGTAATCAAGGCCGCCCCACGGTTCATCTGGTTAGCGATCTCGAAAATTGCCTCCGGCCGCGTCTCCGGTGGAGTGTGCGCCGTAAGCAATCTCCCTATTCGCAGATGGGCCTCGGCGCGCAATTCCCCTGGAATCGAAGAATAGGCCGCTTCCTGGACCCGGTCGTGGACAAACTTGTATGAGTCCGGCGAACGCACGACAAACTCCAGACGCACAGCCTCCCACAGATCCGAGTGGACCTGTTCCTTCGGTGTCTCGCGAATGATGGAAAGCGTTGTGATCTTAGCGGCGTTTCCAAGGCAGGCAAACAGCTGCATCGTCTTCTGGGTCTCGACCGGCAGGCGGTTCAATTTCCTAACCATGAGATCCACCACATTGTCCGTATAACCTTTGGCATGAATGCGATTCAGGTCCCACAACCAACGCGCTGCGCCATGATCGAATGTCAGTAACCCCTCTTCGGCAAGCGCAGTAATAAACTGATTGGCGAAGAATGGATTACCGGCGGTCTTCTCCTGCACCGTTTGCGCCAGCGGGATCGCCCGCTCTACTTTGCAATGAAGTGAATCTGCAATTAGCCGCGCCAAATCTTCAGTCGCCAGTGGCGCAAGGATGATTTCCTGGACTTTCGCTCCAGCTTGGCGGATCGCCCCCAGCTTGCGCATCAATGGATGGGTAGAATCGACTTCGTTATCTCTGTAAGCGCCAACCAGCATCAAGTGTTGTACATCCAGCCGGCCTGTCCGACGTAGCTGTGCGTCTAGCGGTCTCGAGCTTGGCTGGCTAGCAAAGTCGGAGGTAAGCAGATCCTCGATCAAATTGAGCGTTGCCGCATCGAGCCATTGCAAATCATCTAGGAAAAGAACGAGCGGATGTTCCGGTCGTGCGAATGCGCCGATAAACCGGCGAAAGACGAGTTGGAACCGGCCTTGAGCGTCTTGGGGCGGAAGCTCAGGTACGGGCGGCTGTTCTCCTATGATGAGCTTCAACTCGGGAACCAGATCTAGAATGAGCCGTCCGTTCGGGCCCAAAGCCTCATGAAGAGCGTCACGCCAAATGCGTAGCTCGGCTTCACTTTTGCCCAAAAGCGGACGGATCAGGCTTTGAAAGGCTTGAGCTAACGTGGCGTATGGAATGTCGCGCTTGTACTGGTCAAACTTTCCAGATGCAAAAAGGCCGCGGGATGGAACCAGTGCCTTGTGGAGCTCATTGACCACCGAGGACTTCCCGATACCCGAATATCCGGAGACAAGTACCAACTCCGGCGTACCGCTAGCCACGACGCGTTCGAATGAGGCAAGCAAAGTATCGATCTCAATCGCTCGTCCATACAATGTCTCCGGAATCAATAGCCGGTCTGGTATGTCGTGCTCGCCAAGTGGGAACTCACTGATCTCGCCGACTACTTTGTTCTCGTCCTCGTCGTCTTCCTCGTCTTCGATTCCGGCTGCCGGAGTGTTGGAGTGTTGGAGCGTCGGAGTATTGCGGCTAGTCCGAATTGAACGCCGCGTTGCTGAGCCGCGCTCCAATTCATCCAGACAGCGCCGAAGATCGCTCTGAGCGCCAGCTCCTGTTTGGTACCGTTCCTCGGCAGTTTTGGCCAGCAGCTTCATGATGATGGCCGAGACAGTCGCCGGCACATCTTGTCGTCGCTCATTCGGGGGGACCGGCTGTCTCGCGATATGACAATGCACCCATTCCATCGGATCGGATGCCGTGAAGGGAAGAGTCCCAGTCAGCATTTCGTAAAGCGAAACTCCGAACGCATAGAGATCACTCCGGGAATCGATCGTGCGATTCATACGTCCAGTTTGCTCTGGTGCCATGTAAGCAAGTGTCCCGGCGACTGACTCGGGCGGCTCGGCGGATTGGCGCTCGCGTGGGAGCCGCGATGCGATCCCAAACCCTGTTAACCAGCATTGGCCGGTGACGGAGTTCACCAGAACATTGGCCGGCTTGATGTCTTTGTGGATAATACCCTTCCGATGTAAGTGGTCGATCGCGCTCGCCAGACTAATCGCAACGCGCAGAAAGAATACTAACTCCGACCCAATGCCCTCACGCCCATACGTTCCGGTGGCCGCCGGACTCCCGCGTCCGCGGGACCCAAATGCCGACTCGAGAGGCATTCCACCTGGATCCTCCAACACAAGTACCGTGCGCTCCGAATCACGAGCGAGCGAAATCGGTCGCACAGCCAGCGTCGGATCCAGCGCTTCTCTGAGAAAATATTCATGCTCAAGCCGTCTGAGCCTTTCGGGCGTGGGATATTCCGCTACCGGCAAAAGCACTAGGACCTGGGTTCCGTCGTCCTTACTGCGCGCGCGATAGAGGATGACGTCTGCATCTTTCCGCAGCGCCTCGAGGAAATATCGCGATAAGTCGATCACCGGCAGGCTCCAGCGAGGCCCAATCTACACCATTTCTTCCCGTGATCAGCCAACGAAAGATCCTACGAAGCGCATTTGCCCTTGATTATCCGCGATAGCCCGGACACGATGAATCACGTCTGCACTAGCTTTGTCGGGTGCGATCGCCGCCCTAGAAGCAGTCGAAACCTCCGCCTTACGCGCCGGATCGTCCTGAATGAGTGCTGAACGAAAAACGGCTGATGGTACTCCGGCCACTCAAGCCCAACCGGCGCAAGTTCGGCGTGTCGTCCTGTTCCGATTCGTTGGGCGTTCCGGGCTCCTGGGAGTACTTGTGCTGCTCTGTATTTTAGCAGCTGTCATTTCACCAAGCTTCCTCCAAGTGACTAACCTGATCAATGTTTTGCGTCAGATGTCGCTTTATGGAATTGTTAGTATCGGGATGACATTCGTCATCCTAACCGCAGGGATCGACCTCTCGGTAGGTTCGACGGTCGGCATTGTAGCCATCGTAATCACACAAATCCTTAATGGCACTTCGTTACCGCCGTGGGTTGCTTTGGGTATTGGTATAATCGCCGGAGGATTGGTTGGCGCCGTTAATGGGCTGGGAATCGCCCATGGTCGAATTCCGCCGTTTATCATGACCTTAGGTATCATGGTAATGGGACGAGGTCTCGCTATGATGCTCGCCAACGGCGAACCGATCTCGCTATCGGATTCTGTCGCTCTTAGGATCGGCTGGATTGGGAACGGTTTCTTCCTCGGTATACCAGTACCGGTCTGGATTTTTGCCTCGGTCGCATTGCTTGCGAGTTTCACTCTACGCTATGTACCCTACGGAAGATACGTTTATGCCATCGGCAGTAGTCAGGAAGCATCCCGGTTATCCGGCATCCCGGTTCTATCTGTAGTGGCCAGTGTTTATATCGTCAACGGCGTGCTGGCAGCGCTGACCGCGATCGTTTTCGTTACCCGATTGAGCGTAGCTGAACCGACGGCAGGCACCGGTCTCGAATTGGAAGCCATCGCCACCACCGTGATCGGCGGGGCAAGCTTGTTTGGTGGGGAAGGTAGTATTTCCGGAACGATATTAGGTGCCGCAATCCTGGCAGTCTTAGCTAACGTCCTGAATTTAGCCGGCGTGACACCATTCACTCAACAAATCGTGACGGGAGCACTCATTATTATAGCGGTGTTCATTGAGATGCTGAAGGAAAGAGAGAAATAAACTTTGGAGCCGCTTCGTCGAAAGCCTAGAACCTGCAGGAGCAATTAACCTACATGCGTAAAGTAATAATACCGACAAGATCAGGAGTTATTCTCTTCTGCCTCGTTTTCTTTGCGTTGGACGGTATTCCGGGGTTGGCAGCGGAAGACAAAATCATGATCGGCTTTTCGCAAGCCACCATGAATCACCCATGGCGAGTAGCCATGGTAGAGGGGAACACAAGGTATGCCGCCGAACATTACCCGGATGTCGATCTAATCGTCACCGATGGTCAAAATTCCGCGACAAAACAGGTGAGCGACGTGGAAAGTCTGATGACCCGAGGAATCAAGGTTCTCATCATCAGCCCTCTACAGGCACAAGCGCTTACCCCGATCGTAAAACAGGTGATGGAGGCGAAGATTCCAGTGGTTACGCTAGACCGTGAGGTCAACACAAACGTAACTTGTCGCATTGGCGCTGAAAACAAACCCATCGGTGAAAACGCCGGCAAGTTGATCGCCGAAAAACTGGGCGGTAAAGGCAATATTATCGAAATCCAGGGCACAGCCGGGGCCTCGGCTACCATAGATCGGCACACCGGTTTTCGAGACTCGTTGCGAGACGCACCGGAAATCAAGGTTGTAGCTGATCAATACTGCGACTACTTACGAGAACCCGCGGTCAAATTTGTTGAAGATATGCTTCAGCGGTTCGGCCCGGGCCAGATTCAGGCTATTTACGCGCACAACGATGAGATGGCGCTTGGCGCAGCGAAAGCCGTGGCGGATGCCGGCAGAACAAAAGAGATTATCATCGTCGGAATCGACGGCGAGAATAGTGCGTTTCAAGCCATCAAAGATGGCAAATTGGCAGCGACGTTCATCTATCCCTTCTGTGCTCCGGAAGGTGTCGTATACGCTTGTAAAATCGCTAAGGGCGAACAGGTTCCCGAGCGCGTCATCCTGCAGTCCACTCGCGTGGACGCTTCAAATGTGGATCAGTACATGGGTAAGGGATTCTAGGATTTACTCTGAGTATTCGTCCCGGAGGGACTGATCGATAGTAGCTTGGCAGTTTACTGCCAGGGAAGCGTGAGAAGAAGCGTTCCATCCCGTTAGGGATGGTATGATTGAGCTTCGCTAGTTCATTTGCCTTGTCAGCTCTTAGGCCGAACCAGAAGGGCACCATGGATGTAATGAATTCTTCGGCTGCGGTCGATAAGGTGTCCGTGTTTCTCCGGTCTTGGATAGTAAACGTTTTTGATCGTTGAACGGATGATCATAATGAGGCTCCCGGTTAATCGTTCTTGTGTTTCTGAAGCCTTAGATCACTTCCCGTGCCAACCGGCTCCGAAACCATAACATGCTGATTCTGTGCTGCTTATAGATTGCCGGGTCGCGAAGTCTAGTAGCTCGAAATCCTGCACGTTCGAATGATCGTCCCTTCGCCGAGTCCGAAGTTTCTCAAAAGACTCAAGGAACCAGGACGGGTTTACCCTTGACCTGGGACTCGGCAACCTCTCGATAAAGCCGGGGCCCTTCCGCCAACGAAAAGGTTTCGACCGGCGGCGGCGGAAAGATGCCCGTTTCAAAACCAGAAGTTAATTGACGCAAAATTTCCGCGGTTTCCTCGAAGCTGAGCTTAAGGGAATCCACACCGAGCAGCCTGGATTCGTTATGATAGAAATCCACGAGATTGAAGCTTACCCGGGGCTCTGGGCTTGAGCTGATCGCTACTTGCCGTCCCCGCCAGGCCAGTGCGGCAAGGCATTTTTCAAACATGGCGCCACCGACCAGATCGAACACAACGTCTGCTCCCCGCCCGTCGGTCAACTTTCGCGTCCCGGGCGCGAGATCAGTGGTCTGAAGATCAATCCAATCGTTGACTGGGACAAAACTGGCTGGAGGTATGGCTGCCGTCCCGGCCGAAACCAAGGTTACCGCCCGAGCCAAATACCGATTGACCCAAAACCTCGCCCGGTCCTTGCACGATTGTACCGGCGAAATCGCGACCGGGGATCCGTGGCACCGTGGTTTCGTGCATCTTCCCTTGTACGTTTTTGACATCGCTTGGATTGACGGCAGCCGCCTTTACCTGTACGAGGACTTCCCCTGGCCCTGGAATTGGCGGTGGGACTTCCTCGATACGCAAATCATCCAAGCTGCCGGTCTGATAAAACTTCAGTGCTCGCATACTTCATCTGATTTAAAACGTGTAGCTCAACCAACTGGAGAAATAATCGACGTCCTTGGTTCCCGCCTGGCTAGTCAGAAATCCGCCCCGAAAGAAATGATAGTAGTTCCAAGAGACAGACAAGTGCCTGCCGAGTTGCTGTGTAATCAACACCTGGGGTGACGCCCCGACATATCGCCGGCTGTTGCTCGATCCCGAAAGGACCACAAATCCTGGGACGTTGTATAACGCGTCAGCTGTATCCTCTCGCCAAACGAACATCGTCTTCAGATTGATAACCAGGTTTGCGGTAGGATGTAAGTCGAGTTCGGACTGAAGAATGATTGCGTTGGCCGGGCCGATCTGTTCGTCCAAAGCTCCGCCATAATAGTAACCGGCAGGGAACATCGCATTGAACGTCTCCAACTTTCCGTTACCACCGCCGCTCGAGATCTGCAGACTGCCAGCGATTCTGGGCGCCCACGGAAGATTGAACAGTTTATACCCCGCATCTATGGCGGCGCTGAATGCGCTGATCTGCTTCCCAGCAAAGCTGCCGAATTGATAGACACCGAAAAGGTTAAAGTCGAGTCCGTTGATGTGATGCGCTCGCCATAGACGTCCGCCTATTGAATGACGGAGTTCGTCGCCAATACCTTGATTAAATTGGGCGTCGCCATGCTGGAACCCAATATAAAACAGGTCCAGACCGATGTTATTGAGCTTAGCAGCCGTAGATTTTGTGGTCAGTGGGACAGTTGAATAGACTCCCCAAACGGTCGCATGACTCCAACTCGGATCGTTGTCAAAGTAGCCGGTCTCGTCCGGATCGACGCGAAGCGCGAATACGTCTACTCGACCGTCGGACGAGTTAAGAATCAGGCGAGCACCGTCAAAACTTTGACGAGTGTTCGGACCTTCTCGCACCGCCAGGAGTCTTTCGTCTCCGAAATCGATCTCTTGTCTACCCAGTCTTAGGGTAAGGTAGGATTGATCTGCCGGCAGGACGGTTCGGGGATAGCTGAAATCAACAAACGCCTGATTGAAGTCGAGGCGTTTTCGATCGGTTGGACGTGGCCCGGGCTCTCGACCCTCTTCCTCGGACGTTTTTAGCTGCACGAATGCGCGAAAGTAGGGTCCGAAATGCCAATCGCTGTACAGCATAATGCGCTGCAGCCAGTAGCCATGATTATTAACCGAACCCAATCCGAAGTTATCGTTTTCAATAAATTCGTATTGTTCGCGGATATCAGCACCCAGCGCGACAAAGTACAACGGCCCCAAGTCCAATAGCGGGATGTATTTTATCAGGTCCAGCGCCTCAGTCCGATTCGCTGGATTGGCCAGGAAACTGTAATCTTCGTCATAGCGCGAGAGGGTATAAGCGGGTTCAATCGGGTAGCCCGAAACTATTGACTCCGGTTGGATCGTGGTCTCCTGAGTCGACAACGAGTTATTAACAGACAACGGAGCAGCGGTTGATCTCGGGATCAGAGGGAGCAATGCAAATGCGCTCGCGACTACGAAGAAAATGCCGGGGGCTTTCATAGGGCCCTATCGGTATTTTTCGTCCCGAAGGGACTCAATGACTGGCGACTTTAACGATTGCCATTCACTCCGCCAACGGACTGCCATCGCGGTTAGTTCCACACAACCTATGTGTTAGCACATATCGATGCCGCTGGATAGCTTCTCGGACCCACGCTGCCAGCAATGCTCCTACCATCGGCGCAAGCAAATACACCCAAAGAAAATGTGTCTGCCCCGAAAGGGTAGCCGGTCCAAATTGCCGAGCCGGATTTACGCTACCGCCCGTGGAGGTACCCAGCAAGGCAATGGCTATGCCTATGGCTCCACCCACAATCCAAGGAACAAACGGCGCAAGCCGGGCAACTGTTAGGCAAAACCCGACCAGCAGAACGATGATCGCCATACTAACGGTTTCAGCCGCGAACAATGACAGGGTCGACCAACCAGGCCCCGGCTGAAGCGCCGCGTAAGCAACGGGCGCCTGGACCACAACCGGGCCCCAAATCAAACGGGCAACCACTCCTCCAAGAATGGACCCCAGTAGCTGGGCTATGATATAGGGCGCCACACCAATTCCAGGGAAGACTCCGAACCGCCACATTGCAAGAGAGATGGCCGGGTTCATGTGGCCACCTGTCATCCTGCCCGGCGGACTCATGATCAGGCCGGCTATAAGGATAGCCACAGCCACACCCACAACCAGTAGCTCCGCATGGATCCCCGGTATCATTTGGGAAATCGGCGAAGGGCCGATCACCCACCTGACGATGGTAACCACCCCAAATAGCATAAGAAAGGTCAGGAGCAACTCGAGCGCGCTGTCTCGAACGATACGGGCTAACGATAACCGTTGCCCTTGGTTACTAACGCTGGCGGTAGCTGCAACGGCACCTTTCATTGCGTTGTCCCTGGCGTATAAGGAGTGACGCTACGCTGACTCAACTGCGCGGCCATGGATTCGATACCTTGTTCGACTTGTTTTGCGGCCCCCTCAAAATAAGTCGGTCCCGCTTCAATGACGACGTCCTCTATACTGAAAGCAGGCGCTAGTCCTTGCTCTTGAAGACGCTTCTCGGTGTCATACGCGGAAATCAATTGCTCAATAAAAGCTCGGTCGCCTTCCCCGACGTCGATCGTTGTATTGCCTTCATCCCGGATAACCGGCGCCCAAGCAACGTGCTTGGCCTGCAGGCGAACCGCTTCGCGAGCCGCGAGTCGGCCAACCACTCGCACTGAATCGAGTGACAAATCTTTCTCGTCCCCCAGCCCGATTACCATAAACCGTTTAGCCAGAATCGAACCGCTAGGCGGGGACAAAAGAAATGTTTCTCCAAGTTCACCGACAAACTCACCCCGATTTCGCAACGCAGACAGTAAGCCATGCAAGTGCTGATCGGTATCTTTGGCGGCACCCTGATAGGTGTCACCACTGGGTTTATGCTTGAAGAGACAGATAATTTGCAGGTCGGCCGGTTCTGAATAAGGACCGATTATTTTGACTGAAACCTTCAACCCCCGCGGAGCATCGAATGTCTTTTGAGCCGGCGCAGAGTTATCCGCGGCAAAAGCCGCTCCATACATAAGAAGCACTGCTGAAACTGTAAGTATGTTTCTCATAGAGCCTTCATTTTACCTTGAATTATTCGTGTCCATTCGCGTTTCCTATTCGTGTCCATTCGCGGTTGTTCCTTCGTGTCCATTCGCGGTCTAGAAGGCAAAACATTCGCAGCCGCCATCGAGCAGGCCGCGCGGCCCTAGCATCCACTGGGGTATATTTAAGGGATTGCGTGGAGCCGGCTGTTCTCGATGATGCTCATGCCCGCAACAGCTATGCACATGCAACTCGCGCTCCCGATTCCAATATCCCGGATAGTGCTGCACCGGCGACCAATCCGGCATAACCGGAAGATCACCCGGATCGAGCGGCTTAAATTCCCGGGCTGCGTACACCGGCTTTCCACCCACGATAGTTAAGACCGACTCCAGAGATTTTAGCTCCTCTTCGGGGATCGTGAAGTAGTCATCACTCAGCACGACTAGATCTGCCAGTTGACCTGGAGAAATTGCGCCCCGTTTTCCTTCGTCTCGAGACATCCAGGTGCTGCCTTGAGTGTACAGACGTAGGGCTTCTTCCCGCGACAACAATGCTTTATCCGAATAAAGCTGAAGCCCTCCCATAGTCTTTCCACTCGTCATCCAATACAGAGAAACAAAAGGGTTATAGCTGGCGACACGAGTGGCATCAGTGCCGGCTCCAACGGGTACGCCCATTTCCAACATGCGCCGGAGAGGCGGTGTACGCTGAGCCGCATTTGCACCGTAGCGATCGACGAAGTATTCACCTTGGAAAGCCATCCGATGTTGAACGGCAATCCCCCCTCCGAGTGTTTTCACCCGTTCGATGTTACGATCGGATATCGTTTCGCAATGATCGAAGAACCAGTGCAGCCCATCGAGAGGTACGTCGTGGTTGACCTTTTCATAGATGTTCAAGAATCGGTTAATCGATTCTTCGTAAGTCGCATGGATCCGGAACGGCCATCGATTTTCGGCTAAAAAGCGAACCACGCGCTCTAGCTCGCTCTCGAGTTTATCCGGCAGGTCCGGACGCGGTTCCAAGAAATCCTCGAAGTCCGCCGCCGAGAAAACTAACATTTCCCCTGCTCCATTGCACCGGAACATGTCATCTCCCTGACCCGGCTTCACCACTTTTGACCAGCGCACAAAATCCTCCAACTCTCCGCCAGGCTTTTGGGTGAAAAGATTGTAAGCGATGCGAACTGTCATCTCGCCGCGCTGATGGAGCTGCTGGATGATCTCGTAGTCTTCCGGGTAATTTTGAAATCCACCTCCTGCGTCGCATACGCTGGTTACGCCAAGGCGATTGAGCTCCCGCATGAAGTGCCGAGTGGAATTATATTGGTACTCCGGCGGAAGTTTCGGCCCTTTGGCAAGCGTGGCGTATAGAATGGCCGCATTGGGACGCGCTACCAGCATACCGGTGGGATTGCCGGCCTTATCCCGGACGATCTCGCCTCCCGGCGGGTTCGGAGTATCCTTCGTATAACCACAAGCCTTCAGCGCCGCGCGATTGAGCAACGCGCGACAGTAGAGATGGAGAACGAAGACCGGTGTATCGGGCGCGGCGGCGTTGATCTCCTCTAGGGTGGGCATTCTCCGCTCGACAAACTGAAATTCGGTCCACCCGCCTACCACCCGCACCCATTGGGGTGCGGGGGTGCGAGCCGCCTGCTCGCGTAGCATTTGCAAAGCCAGCGACAAAGAGGGAACTCCCTCCCAACGCAACTCCAGGTTGTAGTTCAATCCACCGCGAATCACGTGCAGGTGGGAGTCATATAGCCCGGGAATAACTCTCCGGCCTTTTAGGTCGACGACTTTCGTCTGCGGCCCTCGCTCGAATTCTGCGGCATTGTCGACTCCGACAATTTTGTCGCCAACAATCACGGCCTCGCTAGCCGAAGGATGCCTCGGATCAAGCGTGG
>Ga0210386_10003943_pt1 | contig 12333 bp, 8 predicted proteins | sample IncBWH32OmetaG_FD_160091 | JGI IMG/M metagenome (GOLD analysis project Ga0210386, IMG submission 160091) | Forest soil microbial communities from Barre Woods Harvard Forest LTER site, Petersham, Massachusetts, United States - Inc-BW-H-32-O ... | reverse complement strand
CGGCGCCGGACCAGTCCACGGCCGGCGGCGACATGTGGAACAGCGAGTGCCCCCGGCTCTCCCACGGCGCCCGCCAGCTCACCCGCGCCGGTGCCCAGGCCCGGGCCGGCGGTGAGGGCTCCACGACGCACTCGTCGTCGATTACCGGCAAGAGATCTCGCTCGCGGGCGAAACGCGCCCCCGCCTCGACCTCCCGCTGGGTGCTGGCCACCACGTCGGCGAAGTCCCCGTGGTCGCGTCGTAGTTCCGCCGAGATCTCCGCGATCGGTCGCCCCGGGGCCAGCCGGGCCGCGGCCTCGGCCCGGATCTCGATCATCCGCTCGTACTCGCGGTCGGCCATCGTCGTCAGGGCACCGAGGTCGACGGTCAGCCCGTCCTCGCAGCCGAGCAGTGCGATCAGCTTCGCCGAGCCGAGCGAGGGCGCCGGGTCACCAACGGCCGCCGCCCGCGCCAGGTGCGCGTCCAGGCGGCCAAGAGCGGCGAGCCCGGCCCGGCCGGACTCGCCATCATCGGCCGTGATGTTCGCGGCCATGCCGCGGACGGAGCCTAGGAAGGCCTCGGCCACAGGCGCGGCGAGCTGGTCAAGCGACTCGATCGCGTTGTCGACGACGTCGTCCCAGTGCTTGAGGTGCCGGCGTCGCGCCTCGGCGCGGGTGGCGGCGTCGGCGTACGGCCGCTCGTAGGAAGAGAGGTCAAGCGCCTCGATATGCACCCACGGGTCCCAGCGGTGCTGCTGGAGGTCACCGAACCGCACCCGCATGGCGTTCTCGGTCGCCGCCAGCTGGGCGTCGTCATGGGGGTTGTCCAGCGGCTCGCCACCGAGACGACCGAGCGTCGCGGCGATGCCGCCGGGAGAGAGGTCGGCGACCCGCCCGTCGTAGTCGTCATGCAGGCCGGAGTACTCGCGCAGGAATGCCGCGTCGAGGTCACACACCCTACGCAAACGTCCTGAGTAATCGGCAATGGAACTCACGCGGACACCGCCACCTGGTCGCGCTCCTTCTTGTTCTTGTTCAGGTACATCCCTCGGGCAGTCGGCGAGCAGTAGAGGATCAGCCCGACGATCAGCACGAGGACCAACGCGAAGCCGCCCATCAACGTGGAGAGCGCGGCCGGCGTCGGATCCTGATAGTCGTTGAGGTAATTGAACATCCAGACCGGCAGGGTCTGCTGGCCGCTGTTGAGCATGAAGATGGAGAGCTCGACCTCGTTGAAGCTGACGAGGAAGCACAGCACCCCGCTGACCACGATGGTCGGCATGATCTGCGGCAGCGTCGACTTGACGAAGGCCTGCACCGGCGAGGCGCCGAGGTCGACCGCGGCCTGGTCGAGCATGCGGTCGGTCCGCAGCAGCGCCGCCGTCGTCAAGACGATGACCATGGGCACCGTCGCGACCGTGTGAGCGAGGGTAACCGCCCACAGACCGCTGGCGATGTTCATGCGGAACAGCAGCATGAAGGCCGCGAAGCCGAAGGCGATCTTGGGGACGACCAGCGGCGACATGACCGCGGACTGCAAGAAGGGCGACCCGCGGAAACGGTAGCGCACCAGCCCGATCGAGGCCAGCACGCCGATCGCCACGGCGAGGATCACTACCGCGACCGCGACCTCGATGCTGCGCCAGAACGAGGGCCAGACCTCGGCCTGATGGAAAAGGTTGCTGTACCAGTGCAGCGAGTAACCAGGCGGTGGCCAGGCGCCCCATGACACCGAGGAGAACGAGCTGATCACGACGATCACGGCCGGGATGAGCTCGAAGAGGAAGACTAGCGTGAGCCAGCCCCCGAGGAGCCTGATGCCCCGAGGGCGGATCGCGACGAAGGTCCGTCCGCCGCGATCGGCTTCGGCAAAACGTCGCTGCACTAGCAGGAAGATGCCGGCCGAGACCAAGGCGAGGACGAGCAGCACCAGGCCGGTCACTGAGGCGAGCGGAAATTCGCTGTTCTGAACAAAGTTGTAGACGCTGGTGGAGAGGGTGGCAACGCGGCCGCCGCCCAGGAGGCTCGGCGCGGTGAACGCCGAGATCGTCAGCGCGAAGGTGAGCTGACAACCGGCGATGAGTCCAGGGGCACTCAGCGGCAGGATGACCCGCACGAAGGTCCGCCAGCGGGGCGCGCCGAGATCGCTCGCCGCCTCGCCGAGCGTTCCGTCTATCTGGTTGAGCGAGCTCAGGATCGGCAGCACCATGAGCGGCAGCAGTGCCTGCACAAGCGCGAGCACCACCCCGGTGCGTTCATAGAGGAAGTTCACCGGGCCGATGCCGAGATGACCCAGCATCGAGTTCAGGAACCCGGACTGGCTCAGCAGCAACTGCCACGCGTAGACACTGGCGATCCCGGAGAAGATGAACGGCGAGAAGACGACGCCCAGCCCGATGTTGCGCCACCCCCGCCGCTTGATGTGGAACAGCGCGTAGGCGGTCAGGTACCCCACGACCGCGGTGGCGGCGGTGGTGATGAGCCCGAGCAGCACCGTCTGCCGGATGATCGTCCAGTAGTAGCCGTTGCCGAGGAAACTACGCCACGTCTCGAGAGTTCCGATGACGTTTGCGCCGTTGCTGCGCTCGACCTGGAACGAGTACTCGACCATCGTCTCCAGCGAGGTGACGAAGACGGCGAGCAGGAGCACGACGCTCGGCGCGACTAGGAGCAGCCCCGTCCGCCGCCGGGAAGAGCGAGGGGCGGCCGGCGCAGGGGGGGCACCGGGTTCGAGCCCGGAGCTGCGTTTGAGGAAGGTGGTGGTCATGTCGTTGGTCCCATCGGCTCAGATCTTGGAGACGACGTCCTGGTTCCAGCGATCGGTCCAGGCGGGCAGGTTCTGCCCGACGGTGTCCCAGTCCACTGAGACGAACTTCTGGTTGCTGCCGGCCGAGATCTGCGGCAGGGCCTTCAGCTTCGGCGTGAGGGTGGTGCTGGTAAGAGCTGGCACCTCGACCGAGGAGTCGGCCCACATCGAGTTCCACTTCGGCGTGAGCATCTCGTTGAGCATGTCGTACATAACTTCGATCTGATCGGCGGACGAGGCCGCGACGACGTTGACGCTGATCGAATCGAAGAACACGCCCTCCTGCGGCGCGTTGTACTGCAGCGGCGCCCCCGCCGCGGCCCAGGCGTTGGACGTGCCGAAGTAGTGCGAGGTCAGCGGCGCCTCCCCGCTGGCCAGGACGTTCAGGAACTGCGGGTTCGCCGTCACGATGGTGCGGATGTTCTGGGCGTTCTGCTGCCAGATCCCGAAGCCCGGGTCCATGTTGGTCCAGGAGCCGCCGTGTTCGCTGGCGGCGACGCCGATCGCCCACCACGGTGTGGTGAAGTAGCACTCCTTGCCCCGCTGCTGCGGCGACCACAGGTCCGACCAGGAGTTCAGGCCGGACGGGTAGTTGTGCTTGTTCGAGACGATGCCCATCTGGTCGGCGCCGAGGGCGACGCCGCAGTGGTCCTTCTCCACCAGGTGGGGCACGAGGTCGGCCGTGTTGGGGATCCGGCTGTAGTCGAGTTTTGCGTACATCCCGAGCGCCTTGCCCGTCGCCGTAGACGCGCTGTTGCTGAACGCCAGATTGGTCAGGGGCTTGTTCGGATCGGCCTTGTAACCCGCGACTTGCTTCGTGAAGAGCACGGTGTCATCGAGGGTGATCGAGACGTTGGGGTTCTTCTCCTGGTAGTACTGGGCGAACGCCGTCGGCATCGCCGCGAGGTTGGCCCCGGCAAACGGGGTGATGGTGATCGAGACCTTCTTGCCGGCACCTTTAGCGCCTCCGGAGGCGGACGCGGATCCGCTGCCGCTGCTACTGGCGCTGCCCGGGTTGCCGCTGGCGCAGGCGGCAAGGAACGCCCCAGCGGCGATCGCACCGCCCGCGGCGAGAAACGAACGACGGCTCGACTCATTCTTCATTTCAGCTCTCCATAGCGGTGTTGAGCGTGACGCCGGCACACGCCGGCCAACCAATCTCGACGTCGTCCCCGACGCCGAACGAGGTGAGCTCGTCCGATCCGCGCTGAACGACGAACTGCTTGTCTTCTCCGGGCAGGTCGACCACGACACGCACGCTCGCGCCCTGGAAGGTACGGTCGGAGATCCTGCCGCGGTAGACGTTGTCCGTGCGCAGCGACGCGTTTGCCCCGACGAGGATCGCCTCTGGGCGGACGGCGATCGCTTTTGCCGGCCCGCTGACGCGCACGGTCATGTTCCCCGCCACGAAGTGCTCGCCCTGCATCTCGCCGTGGATGATGTTCGTGTCGCCGAGGAAGCGAGCGACGAACTCCGTCCGCGGCGCGTGGTAAAGGTCCTGCGGCGTGCCGACCTGATCGAGGCGGCCACCGTTCATCACCGCGACCCGATCCGAGACGTTGAACGCTTCCGTCTGGTCGTGCGTGACAAGGACGAACGTCGTGCGCGACTCCTGCTGGATCTTCTTCAGCGCCCGCTGCATCTGGACCCGCAGCCGGAAGTCGAGGGCACCGAGGGGCTCATCGAGGAGCAGCAGCTTCGGGTGGTTGGCGAGCGCCCGGGCGATCGCCACGCGCTGCTGCTGACCGCCGGAGAGCTGCCCCGGACGGCGGTCGGCATAGCCGCCCAGCTCCACGAGGTCGAGCATCTCGCCGACGATGCGCCGGACCTCGGTCCGGCCCCGCCGGCGTAGCTTCGGGCCGAAACCCACGTTCTCGGCCACGGTCAGGTGCGGGAACAGGGCCAGCGACTGGAAGATCAGGTTCGTCGGCCGCCGGTTCGCCGGTACCCGGGTCATGTCCTCGCCGGCGATCAGCACGGTACCGGTCGTCGGCGTCTCCAGTCCGGCTAGCATCCGCAAGGTCGTAGACTTCCCGCAGCCCGACGGGCCTAGCAGCGAGAGGAACTCTCCCTTGCGGATACGCAGGGAGACGTCAGCGACCGCGGGCTCGTGACTGCCGTAGCGCTTGCTGATCCCGACCAGCTCGGCGTCGTACTCGGATTCGCCAGGCAATCGAACCCCTCACTCTCACTGAATGGAATCACCGTTGCACTAGATGGACGGATCCTAAGGAGCTTCGAGCGCGAGCGTCAAGGCCCTTCTCTCATTCAATGGGAACTTAATCTCACTAGGTGTGGTCTAGGATCACGCTTGGACCTGATTCGGGATCTTGCAGGAGGAGTCGTAGATGCCTGACAGCCACGGACTTTCGATCACCAACGTCGCGATCTTCGACGGCGAGTCGGAGCACCTCACTGAGGGGCCGATCCGCATCGTCGACGGCCGGATCGCCGAGGTCGGGGCGACAGTCGGGGCCGACGATCGGGTCCTCGACGCCCAGGGCGGCGTAGCGATACCTGGCCTGATCGACGCGCACTTCCACGCCTACGCCGCCGCCGTCGAGATCGGGGCGATCGCGCGGATGCCGCTCAGCTACCTCGCTCTCGTCGGCGCTCACCGGCTGCGCCGGGCCCTGGCCCGCGGCTTCACCACAGTCCGGGACGTCGCCGGCGGTGACGCAGGCCTGGACCAGGCGATCAGACAGGGGCTCGTCCGTGCGCCGCGCTACCTCTACGCCGGTCCCGCGCTCAGCCAGACCGGCGGTCACGGTGACGGCCGCGCCGCCGGCGAGGACTGCTGCGGCCACCAGCTCTTCGCCGAGGTTGTCGACGGCGTGGATAACCTGCGCCGCAGCGTCCGCGACCGCTTCAGGAACGGGGCTCACGTGATCAAGATCATGGCCTCGGGCGGGGTCGTCTCCCCCAGTGACCCGATCCGGGCCGCGCAGTACTCGCCGGATGAGATTCGTGCCGTGGTCGAGGAGGCCACTCGCCGCGGCAGCTACGTGGCGGCCCACGCCTATTCGACCGAGGCGATACAGGTCTGCGTCGAGGCCGGCGTCCGCAGCATCGAACACGGCAACCTCCTCGACGCCCCGACGGCCGCCGCGATGGCCGCACACGGCGCGTTCCTGGTGCCCACGCTGGTGACCTACGACGCGATGGAACGCCGCGGCGCCGAGATCGGGATGAGCGCGAGCGCGCGAGCCAAGAACCGCGAGGTACTCCAAGCCGGGCGCCACGCGCTCGAGCTTGCCCGGGCCGCTGGCGTCCCGATCGGGTTCGGCAGCGACCTGATGGGCGATCTCGAGGACGACCAGTTGCTCGGCCTGCGGCTACAGGCCGAGGTGGACGGGCTGCTCCCGACCCTGCGCGCGGCCACCAGCGGCAACGCCGCGCTGATCGGGCGCCCCGAGCTGGGCCACATCGCCGCCGACGCCGCGGCCGACCTCGTCGTCCTCCCCGTCAACCCGTTCGATCACCCCGAGGCGCTCTGGTCGGGGCACCGCACCGTGGTGCGCGCCGGTGAGATCGTCGACTGAACGACGGGCTTGCCCGGCCAACCGGCTCGCCGCATCCGGAACCCCCGGAGGACTCACCGGACGCGGGTTCGAATCCTGCCTGGCGCACCAGATCAGAGACTATGTAGGCTTCGGACGCATCGCGTTTGGGAGCCAAAGGTTTGTCCTGGTGGCATGACGCACGCCACGAGCAAGCGTCGCGGGCATACCGAGGACTCAGCGATTTCCCCATGAGTCATTCGCGAGTACTGGGGACGGTGCTGGCCCCGCGCGGTGGCGGACTGTAGCGTGAACCTGGTGGGTGGCGTTATCTGTGCCGTCCGTTCCACGTGAGGCCTGTGATGCTGCTAGATCGTCTCCCGGAACGCGCGGCGATCACCCAGCTGCTCGACACGGCGCGGGCTGGGCGCAGCGGTGTGCTCGTGATGCGCGGCGAACCGGGGGTGGGCAAGACCGCGCTGCTGGAGTATGCGATCGAGTCTTCGGCTGGCCTGCGGGTGGCCCGGGTGGCCGGGGTCGAATCGGAGATGGAGCTGGCGTTCGCTGCCCTTCAGCAGTTGTGCGCGCCGATGCTGGACAAGCTGGGGGGCCTGCCGGATCCGCAGCGTGCTGCGCTGGGTGTCGCGTTCGGCCTGAGTACGGGGGCGGCGCCGGACCGGTTTCTGGTGGGCCTGGCCGCGCTCAGCCTGCTGTCAGAGGCGGCTGAGCAACAGCCGCTGTTGTGCGTGGTAGATGACGCGCAGTGGCTGGACCGGGCGTCGGCGCAGGCGCTGGCGTTTGTGGCGCGCCGGCTGCTGGCCGAGCCGGTCGCGCTGGTGTTCGCCACCCGTGAGCCGGGCGAGGAGTACCGGGGACTGCCGGAACTGCCGGTCGGGGGCCTGCGTGATGGCGATGCCCAGGAGCTGCTCAGCTCAGTAATCAGGGGGCCATTGGACGAGCGCGTGCGTGACCGCATCGTCGCGGAGGCGCGAGGCAATCCGCTGGCGTTGCTCGAGCTGCCGCGAGGTGTGCCTAGTGTGCCCGGGGTGGCCGGTGCGCCAGGGTCGCCCGGGCGGATTGAGGAGAATTTCCGGCGGCGGCTGGATGTGCTGCCGGCCGCCACCCAGGGGCTGCTGCTGGTCGCCGCGGCGGAGCCGACCGGCGACCCGGCGCTGGTGTGGCGGGCGGCGGAGCGGCTCGGCATCGGCGCCGAGGTCCTCGCGCCGGCAGCGGACGCCGGATTGCTGATGATCGGCGAGCGAGTGATGTTTCGTCACCCGCTGGTGCGGTCGGCGGTGTACCGGGCCGCGTCCCCGGAGGAACGGCGGGCCGCGCACCAGGCGCTGGCCGACGCGACCGATCCGCAGGCCGACCCAGATCGCCGGGCCTGGCATCGCGCGCAGGCCACGCTGGGGCCTGATGAGGACGTCGCGTCCGACCTGGAGCGGTCGGCGAGCCGGGCCGAGGCGCGCGGCGGGCTGGCCGCGGCGGCCGCCTTCTTGGAGCGCGCGGCCGCGCTGACCCTGGACCCGGTACGCCGGTCGGAGCGGGCGCTGGCCGCGGCGCAGGCGAAGTACCAGGCCGGCGCGTTCGATGCGACCCTGGGACTGCTGGCCACCGCGGAGGCCGGGGCGCCGGATCAGCTCCGGCGGGCCCGGGCGGACCTGCTGCGCGGCCAGATCGCGTTCTCCTCCAGCCGCGGCCACGACGCACCCCCGCTGCTGCTGAAGGCGGCCAGGCAATTCGAGCCGCTCAACCCGCGGCTGGCGCGGGAGACGTACCTGGCTGCGCTGGCTGCCGCGACATTCGCCGGCCGCCTAGCTGTTGGCGGCGGGCTGCGCGAGGTCGCCGAGGCGGCGCGGACGGCACCGCCGCCGCCGGGGCCGCCGCGCGGGCCCGATCTGCTGCTGGATGGCCTGTCCCTGGTGATCTGCGAGGGTTACCCGGCGGGGGTGCGGGAGCTCCGCCGGGCGGTGGGCGCCTTCCGCGGGACGGATGTCTCCAGGGAAGAGGGGCTGCGCTGGCTCTGGCTGGCCTGCCGCGCCGCGCTGGTCGTGTGGGACGACGCCAGCTTTGACTTGCTGTCTGACCGGCAGGTCACGCTCGCCCGTGACGCTGGCGCGCTTATCATGCTCCCCATCGCTTTTAACATGCGCGCGACAGCGCAGGTGTACGCGGGGGAGTTCACCCCGGCTGCCTCGATGGTGGCGCAGGCCGAGTCGGTAACCGGGGCGACCGGGAGCAGCATCGCGCCGTACGGCGCCGTGGCCCTCGCTGCCTTCCGCGGCCGGGAAGCGCCAGCCGCTCACCTGCTACAGACCGCCACCGACGACGCGGAGCGCCGGGGGGAAGGCCGTGCGCTCAGCTACATCGGATGGACGGAGGCGGTTCTGTACAACAGCCTGGGCCGCTATGAGGAGGCGCTGGCGGCAGCGCAGCGGGCGAGCGAGGACTCCCCTGCGGTGCAGTTTGCCGACTGGGCGCTCGTCGAGCTGGTCGAGGCGGCGGTGCGCAGCGCGGTACCCGAGCGCGCGGGTGGCGCCCTGCAGCGACTCTCGGGCATCGCCCGCGCCTGCGGGACCGACTGGGTGCTTGGTGCCGAGGCCCGCTCGCGGGCGCTGGTCAGCGACGGCGCGGCCGCCGAGACCCTCTACCGCGAGGCGATCGACCGCTTCGGCCGTACCCGCCGACGGGTGGACCTGGGTCGCGCCCACCTGCTCTACGGCGAGTGGCTCCGCCGCGAGCGGCGCAGGCGTGACGCCCGCGGGCAACTCGGCAACGCGTACGAGATCTTCGACTCGGTCGGCGCCGCGGCGTTTGCCGAACGGGCGCGCGTCGAGCTGCGGGCAAGTGGCGGCCAGGCTAACGAACGCGCCGTCGAGGTGCGGGATCCCCTTACCGCGCAAGAAGCGCTGATCGCGCGCCTGGCCGGCGAAGGCGCCTCAAACCCGGAGATCGCCGCCCAGCTGTTCATCAGCCCCGCCACCGTCGCCTACCACCTGCGGAAGGTCTTCCCCAAGCTCGGCATCAGCTCGCGCAAGCAGCTTGCTCCCGCGCTTCCCGCACGACAAGGCGCAGCACCGCCGGTCACGCCACAGGGCTGATTCCGAAGCAAATTCGCGCGCCGCGGCGGCAGTCCCGGCATGACCGGCTATCAAGACGCTATCCGCTATTGGGTCACGACTATTAACCCTGGCGGATATTGGCGCACGACTATCAACTCCGGCGGATGCGCACATGTGCGCACCAGACCTAGCGTGAATGTCACAGCTCAACAACCACACGAGAGGATTAATCCCATGACAGACGTGAAGGAGCTACTTCACAGCAACCTGCACGATGTCTTTTCCGAGCGGGACGCCGAACGCCGACGGGCGGCCATCGAGCGGACATATACCGAAGACGTGACGTACTTCAATCCAGAAGGAGTAGTTACAGGCAGACAAGCGCTGAACGACCAGGCTCAGAAGCTCCTGGATAACGCCCCGGCCGACTTCGCGCTTGAGGAGGACGGCCCCGTCTACGTTCGGACCGACACCGCTGCGCTGGCGTGGCGTTACGGGCCGCCCGGCAGCCCAGTGGCCCACGGGATCGACATCTTCACGATCCGTGATGGCCGCGTGAGCGTTCTGCGCACTTTGTTCACGGCCGAAACGGATGCGTGATCAGCCAGGGCTGCTCCCCTGGTCATGCCGATCCGGGCCAAGACAACGCCGTGAGGGTCGGCAGCGGTCGCGCATGCCGGGGCCGGCCAGCGCCGGCCCCGGCGCGGGCCTGTCCGACTAGGGCTATGCCCGCGATCTCGCCGCCGCCTGGGCCCGGGACCCCTCGCGGCGGCTCCATCGGGCCTGGCCACCGCCCCCGTGTCAAATCCGCACGCTCCGTTCCTGGTTAGTCGGGGAGTAGCCCAGGTCGAGCATGTCGAGCTGTGTCCCCTGCTGCGAGGGGGCCTTGACAGCCGTCTTGTATGGGTTCTGGAGCGACGGCACCTGAGGCCGCTTGCCCGCTAGCAACTCGGCCACGGTGATGACTTGAACGCGCGGGAACACTTGCCCGTTCACCGGCCACGTGTAGGTGCCACCGTGATTCACGGCATCAATGATCCCGGGCGTTGGCTTCCCCATTGTGATGAGAACGCCCATCTGGGCCTTCTGCGATTGGACCGTGCCAACAAGGTCACGCACGAACTGAGGGCCGATCTGACCGCCGCCCTTGACGGACACCAGGAGCCTACCAACGGTCTTCTTATCGAGGTAGAACCTGCAAACCCCGTCAATGCCCCGTGTTTGGTGGCGGATGCTCGTTGATCACGCCGATTGATCTACCGCTCGCGGGGTCTGCTGTTACAGCGGGCGCCGTGCGTATGCGTGCCGGGACGGAGCTGCTGCTGAACCCGGCGGCGGTATCGACCGCGACCGCGAGACGGTGGGCACGATGCAGTCGGCCCGGCTCGCCCACCGCCCGGACGAGTGGTGAGCGCGCCAGTTAGGCACGCGCCCACCTCATCGCCGACGGGACGCTGGTCGACTTCAAGGCCGGACTGCGTCACAGGGTACTGGCGTAATTCTAGGTAACGCTATCATCCGTCCACCACTCGTGCGTGCCGTCGGTGCCGCATGTCTGGACGGTGACGCCGATTGGAGCTTCTCTGCCATCCAGGCATTCCGCGTTGTACAGGTCCTCGAAAGTAGAGGTTATGAAGCTCCCCCCAACGTTTACATGGAACCAATCCTCGTGCGTGCCGTCGGTGCCGCAGCGCTGGACGGTGACGCCGCCCGTCCCCTCCCTGCCGTCCAGGCACAAGCCGTTGAATTCGTTCTGGAGCTCCCAGTAACCGGGGGTAACGACCTTGACCCATTCCTCGTGCGTGCCGTCGGTGCCACACGTCTGGAGGGTGACGCCGCCTGGCCCCTCCCTGCCGTCCAGGCACAAGCCGTTGTAATTGTCATACATGTAGGTAAGGTCCGGGTTCGCGGCCGGCACTGCAGATGTCGGCGCCGGCGCTGCAGATGCCGACACCGGTGCGACCAGCGAGAGACCCGCCAGCGTCGCCGCACAGGCAATGGCGCCGACCCCGACCCGCGGAAATCGTCTGAACATAAACGCCCTCTCCATCGTGCACCGACCGCATCCGGGCGGTGGCATTCATTGCGGCCTAGAAGTCGGCTCCGTAGCACCAGAGCTGCTGCGATAGCGTTGGCTTTCCTGGCTACCGACTTGGGTCGGATTCCTGGGAGTGAGTATAGGCGCCCGACGTGCAATCCTGGTTGCATTTGCGTGCAACAAAGTGATCTCAGCGAGTTTGGGTTAGGTATTTGTGTGCTCGAATTGGGTGAGGACGAGTGCGGCCCGGATGATCTCGGTGGTCTGCCTGGGGCTGGCGGTGATGCGCTGGAGGGTGGTCCAGCGCTGGCTGAGCAGGGCGAATCCTCGTTCTCCCTGGCTGCGGAGGCCGCGCGGAGTAGGCTGTTGCGGGTTTTCGTGTCGGGGCCGAGCCGCTGGTTTCCCGGCGGGTTCTTGACCGGGACGCAGATGCCGATCCCGGCGCCCTCGTAGCCGCCGTCGGCCAGCGTCGGCATTCCGGCGGCGGCGCGGTAGGGGGCCGGGAGAACGTGAGCGCGGGCGGCGGTGATGTCGTGGACGTGGCCGCGTTCAGCCTCCGACGTCCAGATCGGGAGGTCGGTCACGTCCGGCGCCGGCCGGGGATCACTAGGTGGCACATCTGTGATGAGTTCACGCCGCGAGGCGGACAGGCTTCTGATCAGGCCAGCCCGGTGGGCCAGGTCGGCGCAGGAGACCACAGCGGACACGTCGAGGCAAGGGCACGCCTGTGAGGGCGGCCAGATCTTTCGTGAGTCACGCCACGATCACCTGCACCAAACCTGGCAGCACTCCCGCCGGAAGCGCCGATACGACACTCACAGATCCTTCGTAGCGTTGATGTGCTGGCCTGAGGTGTTGGCTGGCGGGTGATTTCCCGGGCCTGGTCGAGCCTGGCTGCCCGGCTGTCGCCGGGTGGGCGGGGTTTCACCGTCCGGGGTGCCGAGCG
>Ga0210386_10003939_pt1 | contig 12338 bp, 8 predicted proteins | sample IncBWH32OmetaG_FD_160091 | JGI IMG/M metagenome (GOLD analysis project Ga0210386, IMG submission 160091) | Forest soil microbial communities from Barre Woods Harvard Forest LTER site, Petersham, Massachusetts, United States - Inc-BW-H-32-O ... | reverse complement strand
AGCAGACTGATCATACCCAGCATTAATATTAAAAAACCGATCGAAGGTGTTCTTTTAACATACAGTAATCCTTCACGAAGTTCTCCTAACACATTTTTGGTTGATGGCTTCGAAATATATTTTGGCAGCTTCATTAATAATAGAGAACTAATTACTGCAACAAAACTTAAAGCGTTCAATCCAAAACAAACATCATCACCTAATCTTTCAATAGCAATACCAGCAATACCGGGCCCGATCAATCTTGATAAATTAACCATGGATGAATTTAATGCCAACGCGTTCGGCAGGTCTTTTTTATCGTCTACCATATCGTACACTAATGATTGTCTTGCAGGCACATCAAATGCATTAACAAGACCTAACAAAGCACTTAGTGCCAATATTTCCCAAATGGAATAATGTTTAAAGTATATCAAGACAGCCAACATAATAGCTTGTATCATTGATACGATCTGCGTCAACAAAAGCAATTTGTATTTACTAAAACGATCTGCCGCCACCCCACCAACAAACGAAAATAAAAATGAAGGAAACATGGTGGAAAATAAGGTAACCCCCAACATAAATTTGGAATGCGTAAGCGAATACACTACCCAACTTACCGCAGTTTTTTGCATCCATGTACCTATCAACGAAATGGATTGACCAACAAAATATAACCTGTAGTTTCTGCTTTTAAATGCACTGAATGTACTGATGTTCATAATTATCCTCCTCTTTCTTTTCTATACAATTATTAATTCTAATCAAAATCAACCAGCTTGGTCAATATGGGTAAACAGCGGCGCAACAGTTCCTGTTCTTTTTCCGAACAGTTTGCCTGTAATGCTTTGTTGAGCCATTCATCACGTTCGTTCCTTGCTTTATATAAAACGGTTTGTCCTGTTTTTGATAAGGATATGATGGCTTTGCGTTTATCTGTTTTTGATTCTTTCCTGTTAATATAACCGAGCTCAAGTAAATGGCTCAATATCTGTGACATGGATTGTGTTGTTATTTTTTCCATGCCTGCAAGTTCACTCGGCAATAATTCTTTATGCTGATCTAGCAATGCCATGGTTGATCTTTCGGTAAGTGAAAGGCTCAGACTTGTTGCAGATTTGGTGCGTAGTTTTTTAATTAGCCGCGTAACGACTGTTCTAAAATCTGAAGCTAATTGAAGGTCGGTTTGTGTAGATATCATAATTAAGTAGTAAAACTTGTAAGTTTACCTTACAAATATACGAATAATTAATTAAATATTTGAGGAGAAATTAATTGTTTGGAATGTGAAAAAGAGCTCCGTAGGAGCAACCCCTTTGTAGAAATATATAAGTGAAGGCCTTTACTCCGTAGGAGTAACCCATCACGTAATCATTTTGCAGGGGAAACTTCTATGGAGTTTGGCCACTATTTGTATTTTTTCTACAAAGGGGTTGCCCCGATGGGGTAATACGGAGGATATATCTAAATGCCCATCACTTTTTCTAAATGATGCACTTCAACACCAAAATATTTTTTAGCAGCTTTTATTTTATCTAAAACGGCAGGACTTTTATAAGTAAGCGCATTGTTTTTTGTACCAACAATCATAATATTCTTAGGCGTATGTGCATCTGTAATAAATTCAAAGACTTTGGTTTTATATCCAAAATATTCTAACACCATCGCTCTGATAGAATCTGTCACCATTTCTGCCTGGCGTTCCAAAAAGATGCCATGTTTGGTAATGAACTCGACATCATTATGTGTTTTATGTTTTTCTATTTCGCGTCTTATTTGCTTGTGACAGCAAGGTGCAACAACAATCAAATCGGCATTGGCAGTTATGCCTTTGTGTATTGCATCGTCTGTTGCCGTATCGCAAGCGTGCAATGCGATTAAAATATTTGTATCAACACTATCATAACTATCGATCGTTCCTTCTTCAAAATGTAGTTTTTTGAAATTAGATTTTGTGGCGATATCATTACATAGTTTAATTAGATCAGCGCGAAACTCTATGCCGGTTACCTGTGCATTTATATTTAATACATTCGTAAGATAATCATACAAAGCAAAAGTTAAGTAACCTTTACCCGAACCCATATCAACTACTTTCAATAATTGTTTTTCAGGAAGCTCTTTTATCAGCGAGCTTAAAATTTCTATATAGTGATTGATCTGTCTGTATTTATCCTGTGTTGCTTTAAATACATTTCCTGTAGCGTCTGTAATTTTTAATTCGTGCAGGTAAGGCTTATTATTTGTATCGATCAAACGTTTCTTTTCTTTATCATGTTGTAAAGAAGGAACATCTATTTTTGTAGCGGCAATTTTTTTTACACGAAATGTATCATCTTTTATCTGTTCGATACTTAGATCAAAAGCGGTTGTAAAAACTGTTGCAAATTTGAAACCTTCATTAAGTCCGTTCGTGATATTTTCCAAAGCTTCGTGTATAGAGAAATTCTTAACAATATCACGAGTTTGATACCTGTAAGTAAAACTTAGCTTTTCTTCTTTCTTTATTAATATCTTTTTTATGTAGATATTTTTTAACGCAGGCTCCGCACCTTTATAATTTCCTAATGTGATAGACACAAAGCTATTGTCTGCCAAAGCAATGTCAATAGCTTTTATAAATGATACAATATTATCGTTGGTCGTCATGGGTGCAAAATTACGTATATAATGCTAGTGGTAAAATTGTAAAAATGCCAAATGTTTTTTTCTCGCAATTTTGCGTGTTTTTCTTCTGAAAAAATAAAAACGGGAATCTTATCTTCAAGCGTGCCCTATCACAATAATATATCCGTCTGGAAACAATCTCCATTTATACGCTTACTCGTTCCTGTAATTGTTGGGATATTGGTAGAATGGTATATGCCGATTCCTTTGTCAATTATTATTGTTGAAGCAATATGTTTTGCGATAGCGATATTTTTATTTACACTGCTGCCCATTGGTGTACGTTTTAAGTTGCAACCATTACAAGGCATCAGCATTAATTTATTGCTGGTGAGTTTCGGTTTGTTTATCACCTGGCAAAAAGATGTACGACACGATAAAAACTGGTTTGGAAATTATTATCAAAATAAAGATGCTGTAATAATTCGTATTGATGAGCCTTTAATCACAAAAGAAAAATCATATAAAGCAAACGGGTATGTTGAAGCGATTATCCAAAATGATTCCTTTATACTGTGTAAAGGGAAATTGCTACTATACTTTTCTAAAGATTCATTGGCACAACAATTACATTATGGCGATAAAATTTGCATCAACAAAAAATTACAACTAATAAAAAATGGAGGTAATCCAGGAGAGTTTGATTATGAACAATATGCAATTTTTCAGCAGACTTTATACAATGTATTTTTAAAAGAACAAGACTGGATAAAACTAGACGAAACCCACATAAACCCTTTCAGGCAATTTATCTTTTCTACGAAACAGCATATTTTATCTGTTATCAGAAAAAATGTAAGCGATGATAAAAACATTTCGGGTGTTGCAGAAGCTTTGCTGATTGGCTATACCAATGATCTTGATAAAGAAACAGTACAAGCATATATCAATACTGGTGTGGTTCATATTATAGCCTTATCCGGAATGCATTTGGGTTTATTGTATTTAATATTGGTATGGATCTTTGATCAGATTCCTATTATAAAAAGATCAAGACTTATAAAAGCAATAGCTATTTTAAGTTGCCTTTGGATATTTGCTTTTTTAACTGGCGGATCGGCATCTGTATTTCGTTCAGTGATTGTATTTACTTGTATTACTATTGGTCGTGCATTTGATAAGAAGTCACCTATCTATAATTCACTCGCTGCATCCGCATTTATTTTATTATGTTATGATCCATATTTTTTGTGGGATGTGGGTTTTCAATTATCATACTTAACAGTTATTGGAATTATAATTTTTCAACAACCTATTTATCACTGGTTCTACATTCGAAATAAATGGCTTGATAAATTATGGAGAATGATGGCACTTACTTTGGCCGCACAAATACTTACTTTTCCTATTTGTATTTATTATTTTCACCAGCTTCCATTATTATTTTTGATCACTAATGTAGTAGCCTTACCATTAACAACTATTATTTTATTTGCTGAAATATTTTTAATGATCTTTTGGTGGGTGCCATATCTAGGGAGCTATCTTGGCAAAATAATATATTGGTTTACGTGGCTGATGAATAAATGTATTTTCAAGATTAGCAGTTTACCTTTTTCTGTAGTAGATAATTTATCGATCTCGTTATTATCAACCTCTTTATTATACCTCTTTATATTATTTGTTTGCGCGTGGCTGATCAACAAAAATAAAAGCCTGTTGTATTTTTCGATGATTAGCCTATTGTTTTTCGCGATATTGTTAGATTATGATTGTTGGACAACGACAGAACAAAAAAAGATTATCGTTTACAATATACCGCAACACCAATCAATAGATTTTATAGATGGCAACAAGTATCAATTTATTAGCGACAGTTCTCTATTAGCCAATGTTTCGCTACAAGATTTTCATTGTAAACCCACCAGGATATTATTACGAATGAATAAAAAAACAGATTCGCTTCAATCTGTTTTTGCATCCGACGATTTGTATCAATTTCAGGATAAACGAATACTATTAATAGACAAACCATTCAATTTTGAACCTGCTCCGCAAAAAATAAATGTTGATATAATTGTGATCTCCAAATCGCCAAAACTCTCCATTCCACAACTGGCAAGCATTTTCAATTGTAAGGAATATGTTTTCGACGCATCTAACAGTTTGTGGAAAATTGACAAATGGAAAAAAGACTGCGAACAGTTACTTTTGCACTATTATTCGGTTCCTGATCAAGGAGCCTTTGTCTTTGATGTAAATCAAGGCTCTAACACTAATTATTAATTTAAAATTTGCCCTGTTCAGGGTTGAAACATGAAAAAAATCCAGTCAGCATTAATTTCAGTTTTTTACAAAGACGGTCTTGAAAATATAGTAAAAGAATTGCACCAATTAGGCGTAAAGATCTATTCAACCGGCGGCACACAAAAATTCATTGAAGAATTAAATATTCCTTGCATACCGGTAGAATCAATTACAACATATCCTTCGATTTTAGGTGGCAGAGTTAAAACTTTGCACCCATCTGTTTTCGGCGGTATTTTAGGTAGGCGCGATAATGAAACAGATGTGCAGGAAATGGCACAATATAAAATTCCAGAACTTGATTTAGTAATTGTTGATTTATATCCTTTTGAAGAAACCGTAAAATCAACCACAGACGAAAAACTGATCATCGAAAAAATTGATATTGGTGGTCCGTCGATGATACGTGGTGCGGCTAAAAATCATAAAGATGTAGTAGTAATAGCAGCGAAAAAAGATTATGCTTTATTGGAACAAATTTTAAAAGATCAAAAAGGCGAAACAAGTTTGGAGCAACGTCGTGCTTTTGCTATCAAAGCATTCGATGTTTGCACAGGATACGATATAGCGATCTCTAATTATTTTAATCAAACAGAATTTACCAATCCTTTCGACAAAAATAAATCTGTGTTGCGTTATGGAGAAAATCCGCATCAACAAGGAATATTCTACGGCAACCAGGAAGAAATTTTCGACAAACTACACGGCAAAGAATTATCGTACAATAATTTGGTAGATGTTGATGCAGCAGTACAGATTATTTCAGAATTTAAAGACATCACATTTGCTATAATTAAACACACAAACGTTTGCGGCATTGCACAGAGGCCAACAGTAAAAGCAGCCTGGGATACAGCGTTAGCTGCAGATCCTGAAAGTGCATTTGGCGGCGTGTTGGTTACCAATGGAACTGTAGATAAAGCAACAGCAGAAGCCATCAACGAAATATTTTTTGAAGTATTGATAGCGCCAAAATTTGATGTAGATGCATTGGTCATCTTACAACAGAAAAAAAACAGGATATTATTGGCACAAAAAGCAAAGATCGAATCTAAACAACAATTCAAATCTTTATTGAACGGCGTATTAATGCAACAAAACGACGAAGGCAATTTTAAAGAATGGAAAGAAGAAGGTGGTCGTGAAACAACAGCAGCAGAAAAAGAAGATCTGATATTTGCCAACATCGTTTGCAAACATTTAAAAAGCAATTCCATCGCGTTGGTAAAAAATAAACAAATGGTAGGTAAGGGTTGTGGACAAACCTCCCGCATCGATTCACTTCGTCAATCACTCGATAAAGCGAAGCAATTTAATTTCGATCTGCACGGTGCTGTATTAGCAAGCGATGCATTTTTCCCTTTTAATGATTGTGTGCAAATTGCGCATGCAGCCGGCATCACATCTTTCATTCAACCCGGCGGTTCTATCCGCGATAAAGATTCAATTGATTATTGTAAAGAGAATGGTTTGGCTATGGTGATTACTGGGTTGAGACATTTTAAACATTAATTTATTTTTTTAACCGACATTATATCTTTGCTCAACATCGTTGTGTCACTCACCTGAGCGGCATACCTTTGTTGAGCATTTTACTTTCGTATATTTGAAAGCTGTGTACTTAAATACAGCACCCAATTTATGTTCCAATCAGCAATAGAAACAGCATCCAACTTTACAAGACCGGTACACACCATTACCAGAACCTACGGCGGACTTATTATTCCCGGTGCAGGAACATTCTTTTTTGTAAATGATTCAGGCATAGCCGTAACATGCAGGCATATTGCGGATATACTACCTGGCGCAGAAAATATGAATGCCAACTTTGCAAAATTTAAAGCAGAAAGACAAAAATTGTTAAACGACAATAAATACAAAAACAATTTATTGGGCCTCGAAACAAAATATAAATACAATAAAGACGCGACAGTTCAGTTGAAATATAACTTTTTAAATTGTTTCGATAAGATTAGTGAGGTTACATGTCATACTCATCCTACGTTAGATCTGGCAATAATAGAATTTAAAGGATTTGATAAAATATTATATAATGCACATGCAAAATTCCTGCGTGATAGTACAAAAATTAAACAGGGCAAATCTTTATGTCGTTTAGGTTTCCCATTTCCTGAATTCAATAATTTTAAACATAACACAGAGCTGGATGATATTGAGTGGACAACCACTGGCAATGCCAATTCTCCATCATTTCCTATTGATGGAATTGTGACAAGATTTATTGCTGATGCAGGAACAACAGATATTTCAGGCATTGAAATGAGTACGCCAGGATTAAGAGGCCAAAGCGGCGGCCCATTATTTGATTCTAATGGCGTTGTTTATGGAATGCAATCTGCTACCAAACATCTTCATTTAGGATTTGAGATTAAAGATCAGGAAGTGATGCAGGAAACTAAGAAAGTAAAGGTTTCTAATAGTCCATTTTTGCATGTAGGCGTATGTGTGCATGTTGATAAGATCAAAGAATTTTTAACGGAAAAGAAAATATCCTTTTCAGAATCAGACTAAAAAATTATGGTACGATATCTATTATTATTAACTGGTCTTGTTTTATTTTCCTGTTCAGAAAATAAAACTCACACTGTAACGCAACTTCCAGTTGTTCCAGCAGTTACAAGTATTGATAGCTCAAATTTGCTGCTTGATCAATTTGTAGAAATCAATCCAGATAATTTACATATTTATTCTCCATACGATACAATAAATGGTCAAAAATTTAAAGGATCAGAGATTAGTCGTTGCTTTTATCATTTTTTAAAATTTGATAATAATATTGCTTTTTTCAATCAGATACTTTACGATTCTATATATGGCTGTTATAAATTTAAATTTGCGAAAAATAAAACAGGACTAATCCTTCGTACACCAAGTCAATATGATGTTACGGCGATTGACTTATATGTTTGGGACGATTCAGCTAAGAAAGTTATTAACGTCATAAATCTAGCAGATGCTTTTGGTGATGGTGATTGGTATTTTGTTCAGGATGCATGGCTAGCCGATATTAACAAAGACAACAACATAGATATTATTACAAGAAAAAGAGATTATACAGGGTCAGACGATACAACAAAAGTAACAACTACAGATTCTCTGTTTGTTATGCTTGGGGATGGCTCTAATTTTAAAAAATCTTTGGTGAAAGTTGATACTATTCAATATAAAATACTTAATTGGACCCAATAACCAGCTTTAAATTCGCTATCCAAACCCAAAATATCGTCGTAAATTTGCACCAAATAAAAGGAGACAATTTTGCCCGATATCATTCAATTATTACCGGATAATATAGCCAACCAAATTGCAGCTGGTGAAGTAATTCAAAGGCCGGCCAGTGCTGTAAAAGAACTGTTGGAAAATGCTGTGGATGCTGGTGCTACAGAAATCAGATTGATCGTTGTAGATGCAGGTAAAACGTTGATCCAGGTAATTGACAATGGGAAAGGTATGACGGAAATTGATGCCCGCATGTGTTTTGAAAGGCATGCCACTTCCAAAATAAAAAATATTGATGACCTGTTTCACATTAAAACCATGGGTTTTCGTGGAGAAGCATTGGCGAGTATTGCAGCCGTTGCACAAGTAGAATTAAAAACAAAAAAAGCAGAAGATACCGCAGGTACTTATATCGAAATTGAAAACAGCCAGGTAAAAAAGCAAGAACCGGTAGCCATGGAACAAGGCACTAGCATTGCGATGAAAAATCTATTTTTCAATGTACCGGCTAGAAGAAATTTTTTAAAAAGTAATCCATCTGAACTAAGACATATCATTGATGAATTTATCCGTGTAGCGATGGCGTTTCCTGAAGTCTTTTTTTCGCTCAATAGCAACGGACAAGAGGTTTTTCATTTAGAACGCGGTACATTAAAACAACGTATTGTACAAATACTCGGAAATACCTATAGTGCCAAATTAGTAAGCGTCCAGGAGAAGAGCGACTACATGAACATCTATGGTTTTGTTGGCAAACCTGAAACGGCAAAAAAGACAAGAGGTGATCAATACTTTTTTGTCAATAGTCGTTTTATAAAAAGTGCCTACCTCAATCATGCCATGACAAAGGCTTTTGATGAGATGATCGCGAAAGATAGTTTCCCGATGTATGTATTATTTATTGACCTTGATCCGTCGCAGATCGATATTAACGTACATCCTACCAAACAGGAAATAAAATTTGAAGATGAAAAAATAATTTATGCCTTTGTGCAAAGTGCCGTCAAACATGCGCTGGCACAATTCAGCGTATCTCCCACGTTGGATTTTGAATTGGATGCGTCAATACAAAGTCTGGATGCTGTGAATAAACCATTTACAGAAGAAAATAAATCTTCGGCATCATCATCATCTCTTTTTAAAACATTCACTCAAAAAAACCAGGCTCATTTTATTGAAAATAAAAGTGAGCTGAAACATTGGAAGGATGTGTATGAGCCGAGCCGGAAAACTGACGACCGACTGCCGACCACAGACCACCGAAATGCAGAAGTTTATCGTGATGTGGAGAATGCTGATAATTTTACGCCGCTAACAACAGGCCTTTCCGCATTTAATATTGAACATTCAACATTACTTCAATTACACAATACATACATCGTTTTACAAAATGATGCCGGGTTTTTATTGATACATCAGCAAAATGCACATGAGCGTGTTTTATATGAACGCTTTACAACTGCTGTTGCAGGAAAACCAATTGCAACACAACAGAGCCTGTTTCCTGTAACAATAGAATTAACACCGGTTGATGTTTTGGTACTCAATGAATTATTGCCTGATCTACATTTTCTGGGTTATCAGATAGAAGCTTTTGGTAAAAATACTTTTGTAATTCAGGGAACGCCTGCAGATCTTGAAGCGGGTAATGAAAAAACAGCTATCGAGAAAATGCTGGAGCAATACAAGCATTTTAGCAATGACCTGAAATATAGCAAAAGAGAAAAATTGTTGCGTTCGTTAGCATGGCAGCAAGCTGTAAAAGCAGGAACATCATTATCTCAGAGTGAAATGAAAACATTGCTGGAAAATTTATTTGCCTGCGCAACGCCGAATATTACACCAAACGGAAAACCTGTCTACACTGAATTTAAGAAAAATGAGCTGGATAAAATGTTTGGCCGCTAATTGGTCTGACGGTCCCCGTCTGACCAATAGTGATTTTGTCTGAATTGGGATTCGTGGGATTTATGGAGTATCGGATTTTCGAATAGCTTAAGGTTAATATTTCTCTCTAATATTTTCTAAAAATTCTTCAACGGCTTTTTTTACAGGAGTGCCCGAGCCCTGAAAATTATTTACAAGAATAGAAAAAACCAACAACTTATTCTTTTTAGTAATGATAAAACCACTCAGCGAACTATTGTTACTCATCGAGCCTGTTTTAGCATAAATAAAACAGCTGTCTTTTAAGTAATAATTTTTTAATGTTCCTTCATTACCTGTTGGTAATATTTCTTCAAGTCTTTTTAACCCAAATTCATTTTTCATTTTATTCAAAATGTAAACAAAATCTTGCGGCGTAAATAAATTGTAACGGCTTAGTCCACAGCCATCAACCCATTTTGGTTTTTGTGGAATGTCTTTAAGATCGCTTTTTAACAAAGTATCAATGATATCCTCATCATTCATTTCACTGAAATTATTTAGATGATTTAATTGTTGATTACTTACCATCAACAGGGTTTGCTCAGCAAAAAAATTGTCGCTATTGTACATCATAGGTTTAAACAATGAATCAATTGAGCGAGAATATATTGTCTGTATGTTAATGGGCTTACATAAAGTGCAAGGCTCGAAATTAATTATTTTGCTCAGTGTATCATTTAACATATCTAGTACAATACTATCTGTAGGAATGAATGGAACAGTAAGCAAATTGCCATATATAGGAAACTTACTTTTATGTCTCATGTAGCTTTCTTTATAATCATCCCAAGCCCAACCTACTCCTAATCCCAGATCATTATTCTTAAAAAAATGGCGCGCATAAAAGAGATGGCCACCACTCTTCTTTAGAAAATCAAATATGGGCTGAGCTGCAAAATCTTTATAAAGAAAAGTAGGGTCGCCTGTAGGATAAATAATTGTATCACCGTCTTCAATCGAATACCTTAATCCAACCAAACTATCACCCAAATATTTCATCCCCGCATATAACGTAAACAGCTTAGTATTAGATGCAGGCACAAAATATTTTGTCGCATCATAGTTATACCAATATTTGTTTGTCGCAGGTTCGTAAATGGAAATACCAATATGCCCGGTACTTATTACAGAGTCGTTGATCAAAGTCTTTTCGGCAGAACGGGAGATTTGTTTAGAGACAGAACAAGAACTGAAAGCAATTAGTAATGTATAATTAATAATTAATAATTTTTTCAGATCGAAGTATTTATAATTATTAGCTTTCATTCTCCATTATCAATTATATAATTATCAATTAACTCAAAGTCTTTCCTGCGCACGTAGCCAGCGTTCAGGAATATCATTATTGCTGGCGTGCATGTAATCGTTATAACTGCAGGCAATGAATTTCTTATTAGGCAATTGCATCCACCAACGATTGCTTTTTTTGCTTTGCAGAAATATGGTTTCTACTTCAGCAAATACAGTATGGAACTCGTTAAAATTATTTCTGTCTTCAATGGATGATTCGTGCTTGCTTCGACTTTTTCCATCAATAAAATACCAAAGCATTTGTGCAATTTGTTTGGCAGTTAGTTCATGTGTATCTAAATGTGGTTTGTAACCATAAATACCAAAGCTGCTTAAATTATTACTCATGCCGGCAAAGCGTGTTAGTACACAAGCTTCTTCGCCACTAAAACCATTCGGACTGCATTCGTTAGCTGGCGCATCGCTGTATTTAATAGCGCTGATATCAAAACTTAATAAATTGGTATTGCGTATCACCGGTTCCATCTCTTCGATATTATCCTTAGCAACGCCCAATCTGAAACAATCAAAGCGAAGCTTATCTAATGTTTCTAATATGCCAGGATGCACAAAGTAACTTTGAAATCCGATGTGATTATAATGTCTTACCAGGTTAGGTTCGCTGGTTAGCATTTCTAATAAAAAATTTTCGCTTCGGGCTTCACTGTCTCCGCTAAGATTGATGTTGGCATCAATACAGGTAGCTTCTGTAGCTAACTTCAATTCTTTATAGGCATAATATTGTGCCAATGTAATGTCGTGAGACCCGCCCATCATCACAACGGTTTTTTTCTGACGAATTAATTCTGCTACAACTGTTTTAATAGCAGAGTAACTATCGTTTAAGGTGGCCCCTGTTTTAATATTACCTATATCGGCAATCTTTACATTCGGGTGCCAGTAATTTAACTGGTATAAATTTTTACGGATGATATCTGCGGCTGTAATGTCTTTTTTATCAGGCAAACCGCTGCCACGTA
>Ga0210386_10003938_pt1 | contig 12339 bp, 9 predicted proteins | sample IncBWH32OmetaG_FD_160091 | JGI IMG/M metagenome (GOLD analysis project Ga0210386, IMG submission 160091) | Forest soil microbial communities from Barre Woods Harvard Forest LTER site, Petersham, Massachusetts, United States - Inc-BW-H-32-O ... | reverse complement strand
TGCCAGGCCAATTCCTCGGCCACCCAGTTGGCGGGGTTGGTGCTGTCGCTGAGAATGAAGAAGTCGAAATCCGGACCCGCGGATTCCTGAACCGCGCGCACGCCCGCGAACACCCGCGCCACATCCTCATTGTAGATCGGCATCAGGATGGCGGTGCGCGCGGCCGAAGGACCGGCGGCAGGCTTGAGCGGCAAAAGCTCCACCTTGGTGAAACGGGCAAAGGCACCGAACACCGTCAGCCAGAAGGATGACGCGATCCAGGCGAACAGGATGGCGAAAAGCGCCAATATGGTGATTTCACGGGTGCTGAAGCCGTCGACCTGAAAGACGCCCGCCATCTCGGTGACGGCTGCCACGGTCGAAGCCAGCACCAGGAACAGATACAGCCAGCGGCGGGCTACCAGATCAGGCACGGCGGCGGCTGGTTGCCGGCTGCAACAGCAGGGCCGGCGCCGACACCAGGGTCATCAGAGCTGCGCCCAGGAGACGGGCCGGGGTCCAGGGAACCAGGGACTGCGGTTTCATGGTCCGGTGGCAGCGCAAAGGCGTCGCCGCCTCGCTCAAGCTTGTTTCGACGGGCGTTTCAAAGGCGCGAGACTGGGAGTCCATCCGTGCAAGGTCCAAAAAAGTGTGCCCCGTTCAACATCAGTAATGAAACGTGACAATGCGGCGAAATCATGGATCGTTGCGTGCATTTCGAGGGCAAAGCACGTTTTAGGGCGTGCCGGGCAACGGAAAGACCGGTCTTAACTTTTCCATGTTTGCCGCCTCTATTGACGCCCTCCTCCAGCGAGTTTGCCCATGCTGATGCCCGACCGACGGATGCTGCTTGCCGCCCTGTCAGCAAGCCTTATGCCAGCTGCGGCCCGTGCGGCGGGCGCGGCAGAAGGCATACGCCTTGGCCCGCCCCAGGATTTCAGCTTCGACGAACTGACGGCGCTCGCCAAAAAAACCGCCAGCCAGCCCTATAAAGCGCCACCAGGCCGCGCCGCCCGGATCATCCAGGGCATCGATTTCGATGCCGTCCAAAAGATCAGGTTCCGCGCCGGCAACGCCTTGTGGGCGCATGGACCGGGTCCCGAACCGGTTTCGTTCTTCCATCTGAACAAATATTCCGCCGATCCCGTGACCATCCATGTGGTGGAAGGCGGCAAGGCGCGGGAAATTCTCTATGGGCCGGACTATTTCGATTACAGCGCCAGCGGCCTCGACCCTAGGGAACTGGCAAATCTCGGCTTTGCCGGTTTTCGGGTCATGGACAGCCAGAACAGGCCGACTGACTGGCTGGCCTTCCAGGGTGCCAGCTACTTCCGCTCCTCCGGACAGGAGGGACAATATGGCGCCTCGGCCCGCGGCATCGCCATCAACACGGCGACGTCCGGGCCCGAGGAATTTCCCCGCTTCAGTGCGTTCTGGCTGGAAGCCAAGGGGCCGGCGATCGCCATCCATGCCCTGCTCGACGGGCCTTCCATCACCGGTGCCTACCGGTTCGACGCGGTCAAGAATGACAGCGGCGCCGTCATCATGGATGTCCATTGCGTGCTGTTTTTCCGTAGCGCCATTTCCCGGCTCGGCCTGGCGCCGCTCACCAGCATGTACTGGTATGGCGAAAACGAGCGGCGCAAAGCGGCCGACTGGCGCCCCGAAATCCATGACAGCGACGGCTTGGCGCTGTGGACAGGCAAAGGCGAGCGCATCTGGCGGCCCTTGATCGATCCGCCGCAGGTCATGACCAACGCCTTCATGGACAACAATCCCAAAGGCTTCGGTTTGATCCAGCGCGACCGCGATTTCGAGAATTACCAGGATGATGGTGCCTTCTATAACAAGCGGCCCAGCATCTGGGTCGAACCCCGCGGCAACTGGGGCACAGGCGCGGTCCAACTGGTGGAAATTCCCACCGATGACGAGATTCACGACAATATTGTCGCCTATTGGCGGCCGGATGACGAGATCAGGAGCGGCGGCAGCCTGACATTCGATTACCGGCTTTATTGGCAAAACAACGAGCCTGCATATCCCGCCGACATCGCCCGCGTGGTCGCGACCCGGCTTGGCGTCGGCGGCATACCCGGCCAGATTCCGGCGCCGCGCGGCAAACGCAAATTCGTGGTGGACTTCACGGGCGGCCCCTTGATGCAGATGCAGCAGCGCTACGACATCACGCCCGTGGCCAGCGCATCCCGCGGCAAGATCGACAATGCCTATGTGATCAAGGTGGTGGGGACCGACCGCTGGCGCGCCCTGTTTGATCTTGAGCTGGAAGGCAATCAGCCCGCGGACCTGCGCCTGTTCCTCAGGCTGGGAGACAGGACGCTAAGCGAGACGTGGCTGTACCAGTACTTTCCTTAGACCTAATTACTTCCGGGCAGCATGTTGGTGAGACTATGGAACGATAGGGAATTCTGGTCCACGCCCGACGGGATCACGTCGCCGGTTGCCCAGGAGAAGAACAGCAACACCGTGTGATTGGTGTTGTGGGCAAAACCATAGCGCGGGTCGGTGCTGGCGAGGAGCTTGCCGGTCTTGGCGTCATAACCGGTGGCGACGAACTTGGCGACGCCTTTTTCCTCCGCCTGTTTGAAGAGGGCGATCTCCGGCACCGTCACGGAATTTCCGGCCGGGTAATAGGGCACGGTCAACTGCGGGATACCGATCAGAAGCGACTTCTGGTCGGTGGAAAGCGCGCCCGAGGCCACCTGCACCACGGCTTCGGCCTGGGTGCGGTCGTCCACGACCATCAGGCCGTTCTTGAGCATCTGGGTGCGGATGGCGGCGATGGCATAACCGTCGTCATACCCCTGGAAATAGCGGGTATCGATAAAGATGCGGGTGCCCTTGGGGATTCCCAGCGACAGCTGCTGGGCAGCCCGGTCGGCGGCGGCGGAAATGAGCAATTGCTCGCTCGCCGTACGTGTCGGCGCGGTTGAACGGGCCGTGGTGCAGCCAGCCAGCAAGGCCGCGCACAGAATGGCGGCTGACAGTACAGAGGTTTGACGCATGGGGAGGTTCCTTAGCCCAGCGGCGGTCTGCGGAAAACCTTCATTATCCTTCAAATTATTGCAGAGGCATTTCCCGCGTGTGCCGGGCAAAACCGCGCCCAAATCCTAACGGCCCTGTCATCCGGCGTGGCCCCGAAACGAAACAAGCCCCGCCAGATTGCTGACGAGGCCTGTTTCACTCTTGTGCCCGACATCAAGTCGGACTCTCGATATGGGCTTTCACCCATTGTTCCGTTTCTATTTTGGGCGGAGGTCCGGGTTTTAATCCGGTCCTTGGCTCCGCATCAGGCGAAGCCCGGCATATTTTCCGGCGGAGTATCTTCCATGGAAGGACCCTCCTGTAAGCGGGTTTCACCTGCCAGGATCCCAGGATCTGCGTTTCGCGCGACATTCCCTGCGCCAGGAAATCCGGTCTCCACCGGATCACTTGCGAGTCGCGCGGTGCAAAATGGCTCCGGGACTTCGCACATTTGGCGCCTTGGGAAGGTGCTGCGGCAACCGCAGGCCTTTTCACCTAGCCGAAAAACTCTGCGCCCGATTAACCGGGGGGTCAACATCAAATCGTCATGGAAATCTTTTGTGAATTTGGAGGCGCTAAAGAGTGCATTTCATGTCGCGATTCCAGCGAATTGCGAAAGGTTCCCCAATTGGGCTAAGGGTCTGCAAAAAGGGGAAGCATGAAAACCCATCTGGGCCTTTTGGCCGTCGCGAGCCTGATCGCCCTGCCGGCATCAGCCCAGCAGATGGCGGCCGGCACCGAGCATGTCATCGTCTATGGCACCCTGCCCGATTCCGATATCGGCCAGGACCCCGGCAAGGTGCCGGGCGAATTGCAGAGCATCGGCGCGGAACAGCTCACCGCCCAGCATGGCGCCACGGTGCTGGACGCCCTGGGCAATCAGACCGCCGGCGTGTCGCTGTCCGATTCCCAAGGCAACAGTATGTTTCAGGACCTGCGATTTCACGGCTTCGAAGCCTCCCCGCTTCAAGGTGTCGCCCAGGGCGTGGCGGTCTATCAAAACGGCGTGCGCCTGAACGAGGCCTTTGGCGATACCGTCAACTGGGACGCCATCCCGCAAACCGCGATTGCCCGCATGGATGTGTGGAGCAGCAATCCGGTGTTCGGCCTGAATGCCCTCGGCGGCTCGGTCAACCTGGTGATGAAGAATGGATTTGACTGGCAAGGCACCGCCCTTTCGGCGCAAGGCGGCACCTACGGCCATGGCATGGGCACCGCACAGCTTGGCCTGGTGGACGGCGATCTCAGCTTCTATGGCGCGGCGGAAGCAGTGACCGACAGCGGTTGGCGGCTGCATTCGCCTTCGGACATCGTACGGCTTTATGCCGATGCCGGCTGGCGCGCCGGCAACAGCGAATTGCATCTGGTGGCGTCGGGCTCGGTTTCGGGTCTTGGCGTGGTCGGACCCACACCCATCGAACTGCTGCAACAAGCGTCTGACGCGGTCTATACCTATCCGCAAACCACCCACAATCTGATCGGCGGCCTGGCGCTGAATGACAAGACGCGGCTGGCCGACACTTGGCAGTTGGAAGCGTCCATTTACGTCCGCGCGTTGCGCCAGCGCCATGTCGACGGCAATGACGGCAATTTCGAAAGCTGCTCCAACCGCTCGTCCTATGGCGGCGATCTCTGCCTGCAGGACGATGCCTTCGGCACGCCGCCCGGCGGCAAGACCACGGCCTTTCGCGACCAGTTCGTGATCATGAACGCCGCGGGCCAGGTATTCCCCTTCGATGATGCCATCAGCTACGGCACCATTGACCGCAGCTTTATCGACACCGTCACCCAGGGCGGCACGTTGCAGGTGACCGGCAACCAGCCGCTATTCGGACTTTCCAACTATTTCACCGCCGGCGGCAGCATCGACCACGGTTCCATCGCATTCCAATCCAACAGCACTTTGGGACACGAGTTTCCCAACCTGGATGTCGCGGTGGATGCCGGCGTGCCCGGCGCCGGCAATATCATCCATACCCTGGGCAATCTGGGTTATGCGCCGGTCAATCTGGGCGCCACCACCGATTATTACGGCCTTTATGCGGTGGACGCACTGGATCTGACGGATGCGCTGACCATCACGGCGGGCTTGCGGATCAACGCCGCCGACATCAGTGGCCGTGACCGCAGCGGGTCCGCTTCCGAACTCACCGGCAGTCACGGCTATGGCCATGTCAATCCCCTGGCCGGGCTGACTTACAAATTCGACGACGCGGTTTCGCTGTTCGGTGGTTATTCCGAAGCCAACCGCGCGCCCACACCGCTGGAGCTGGATTGCGCCAGCCAGACCCAGCCCTGCCTGTTGGAAAATGCGTTGGTGGGCGATCCGCCGTTGGCACAGGTGGTGACACACACCTATCAGGCGGGCGCGCGCGGTGCGCTGAAGGGTCTGTTGGGCAATGACCGCTTGACCTGGAGCGTCACGCTGTTCCGCAGCGACAGCGACAACGACATTGTCGCGCTGGCCAGCACCATCGCCGGCCGCGGCTACTTCACAAACGTGCCGCTGACCCGCCGCCAGGGCGTCGACCTGGCCACCGGTTTTCAGGGCCAGGGATGGTCGGCCTATGCCAGCTATTCCTATCTCGACGCCACCTATCAGTTTACCGGCACCCTGGCCTCGCCCAACAATCCCAATGCCGACGCCAACGGCAATGTGCTGGTGATGTCCGGCAACCATATCCCGATGTCGCCCGCCAATACGCTCAAGGCCGGCGGCGATGTGACGATCATGGATGGCTTGAGCCTGGGCGGGGAGCTGACCTTCACCGGCAGCCGGTATTTCGACGGTGACCCGTCCAACCTCAACAGCAAGCTGCCGGGCTATGTCGTGGTCAATCTGCGCGCGGCGTACGACATTACGCCGCAATGGCAGGTGTTCGGCCTGGCGGACAATGTGCTGAACAATCACAGCGCCACCTATGGCACCTATTTCTCGCCCGATGACACGGTGGGCCTGCTCAACCCGCCTTTGAGCGACCCGCGCACCCTGACCCTGGCACAGCCCATCACCTTCCAGCTGGGGCTGAAACTGAAGCTCTGATTCTCCCGGTTGAGCGGGCCTGGAGCTTGTGGCTATAGCTTATCGGACATGCTGCGCCTCACCGACATCAAGCTGCCCCTCGGCCACGCCCCTCAGGCGTTGAAGGCCGCCATTCTCAAGAAGCTCAAGCTGCCGGCCGACGCGCTGCTGGATTGGCATGTCTTCAAGCGCGCCCATGACGCACGCAACAAGAGCGCCATCGCCTGCATCTACACGGTGGATGTGACCCTCAAGGACGAGAGCCGCGCACCCAAAAATATTCCGTCCACGCCCGACATGGACTATCGCCCGGCGGCAAGACCCCCGGGCAAATATCAGAGACCCTTGGTGGTCGGCGCGGGGCCTTGCGGACTGTTCGCGGCCCTGATCCTGGCGCAAGGGGGCTTTCGCCCCATCATCCTGGAACGCGGCAAGGTGGTCAGGGAACGCACCAAGGACACCTGGGGCCTGTGGCGGCGCTCGGTGCTCAAACCGGAATCCAATGTCCAGTTCGGCGAAGGCGGCGCGGGCACCTTTTCCGACGGCAAGCTCTACAGCCAGATCAAGGACCCGCGCCATCTGGGGCGCAAGGTCCTGATCGAATTCGTCAAGGCCGGCGCGCCGGAGGAAATCCTCACCGAGGCCCATCCCCATATCGGCACCTTCCGGCTGGTGACCGTGGTGGAAAGCCTGCGCCAGGTCATCGAAGGTCTGGGCGGGGAATACCGCTTTCAAAGCAAGGTCACGGACCTGCTGCTGGACGATGCGCGACAGCTTCACGGCGTCAGGCTGGAATCCGGCGAAGAGATCGCCGGCGATCATGTGGTACTGGCTTTGGGCCATAGCGCCCGCGACAGCTTTGAGATGCTGTATGAACGCGGCGTCGCCATCGAAGCCAAGCCTTTCAGCCTGGGCTTTCGCATCGAGCACCCGCAAGGGATGATCGACAAGGCCCGTTTTGGCCGCTCGATTCCCGAGCTGGGCGCCGCCGACTACAAGCTGGTGCATCACGCCAGGAACGGCCGCAGCGTCTACAGCTTCTGCATGTGCCCGGGCGGGACCGTGGTGGCGGCAGCCAGCGAGCCGGGGCGGGTTGTGACCAATGGCATGAGCCAATATTCCCGCAATGAGCGCAACGCCAATGCCGGCATCGTGGTCGGCGTCACACCGGAAGAGGACTATCCCGGTCATCCGCTGGCGGGCATCGCGCTGCAACGGCAGTGGGAAAGCGCGGCCTTCCTCGCCGGGGGCGGCACCTACGCGGCACCGGCGCAACTGGTTGGCGATTTCCTCGCCGGCCGCGCCTCGTCCGGATTGGGTGAGATCATCCCGTCTTATCGTCCCGGCGTCACGCCCACCGATCTCGCCGCCTGTCTTCCCACTTACGCCACCCAGGCGATCCGCGAGGCACTCCCTGCCTTCGGTCGCCAGATCAAGGGCTTTGACCGCGCCGATGCCGTGCTGACCGGTGTGGAGACGCGCACCTCCTCGCCCATTCGCATCCGGCGCGGCGAAGATTTCCAGAGCCTCAACACGCGGGGGCTTTATCCGGCCGGCGAAGGTGCGGGCTTCGCCGGGGGCATACTTTCGGCGGCGGTTGACGGCATCAAGGTCGCAGAAGCGGTCGCGAAGTCGATTGCAAAGGCCTGATGCGCGGGAAGATAGCGTTATTGGCAATTCCAGTAATCTCGAGCCGCGCATTTCGCGCGGCGACCCTCCGCTAGGGCCATGACCCGCCTCCCCCTTCGCGTGCGGTAGCACGCCCAAAGGGGGAGGTGGCCGCGACGGGCGCAGGAGCGAAGCGACTGCGTGATAGTCGCGGCCGGAGGGGGATCAAAAATAAAACGGCTTAAACGCTCAGAAACTCCGACACAAACACCGTCTTCGGATTGCGCCGCACCTCGGCGGGCGCGCCATATTGCTCGATACGGCCATCCTTCATCACCGCCACCAGATCGGCCACCGCAAAGGCCTCTTCCTGGTCGTGAGTGACAAAGACGGTGGTGACACCGGCATGGTCGTGGATGCGGCGCAGGTCGGCGCGCAATTCCTTTCGCACCTTGGCGTCCAGGGCGCCGAAGGGCTCATCCAGCAGGAGCATGCGCGGTTCGATGGCCAGCGCCCGCGCCAAGGCCACGCGCTGGCGCTGGCCGCCGGACAGTTGGCTGGGATAACGATCTTCAAGGCCCGGCAATTGCACCAATGCCAGCAGTTCCCTCACCCGCGCCGTAATCTCGCTTCGGGACGGACGTTGGGGGCGCGGCCGCACCTTGAGGCCAAAGGCAATGTTTTCGGCCACGGTCATATGCTTGAACAAGGCATAATGCTGGAAGACGAATCCGGCATTGCGGGTGCGCGCGGGCATGGCCAGCCAGTTGAGATCGGCAAACCGCACACTGCCGCTATCGGCGAATTCAAGCCCGCCCAGGATGCGCAACAGGGTGGTCTTGCCCGAGCCCGACGGTCCCAGCAGGGAGACAAAGCCGCCCTGGGGCGCGACAAAGCTGGCGCCGTTCAAGGCCGGAAAGCGCTCGAATTTCTTGGTGACGGAATCGACAGTGAGGAACATCTGCGTCTCCTAATGCCGGTGCGCGGCGGCGAGTTCGTCCGCAAAGCGCCATTCCAACAGGGATTTGAGAACAAGGGTGAGAAGCGCCAGCAGCGCCAGCAGCGCCGAGACCGCAAAAGCGCCCACATAGTCGTAATTGTTGTAAAGCAACTCGACATGCAGCGGCATGGTGTCGGTCTGGCCCCTGATGTGGCCCGACACTACCGATACGGCGCCGAATTCGCCCAAGGCGCGCGCATTGCAGAGCAGGACGCTGTAAAGCAGGCCCCATTTGATATTGGGCAGCGTCACGCGCAGGAAGGTCGCCAAGCCCGATGCGCCAAGCGTCGCGGCCGCTTCTTCTTCGTCACGCCCCTGGTCGCTCATCAAGGGGATCAGTTCGCGCGCCACAAAGGGGAAGGTGACGAAGATGGTGGCCAGCACGATGCCGGGGAGCGCGAACAGGATGTGGATGTCGTGGCTGGACGTCCACGGCCCCAGCCAGCCCTGCAGGCCGAAGACCAGCACATAGATCAGGCCCGACACCACCGGCGATACCGAAAAGGGCAGGTCGATCAGGGTAACGAGGAAAGTCTTACCCGGAAAATCGAACTTGGCGATCGACCAGGCGGCGGCAATGCCGAACAGGGTGTTGAGCGGCACCGCGATAGCCGCGGCGGTCAAGGACAATCGAACCGCGGCCAAGGCATCGGCTTCGGTGATGGCGGCCCAGAAGGCGCCCGCGCCTTGGGCGAAAGCCTCCTTGAACACCAGCAGCAACGGCAGCAAAAGCAGAACGGCGATGAAAGCGATCGCCAGCGTGCCCAGCAAAAGCTTGAGCCACAGCGGGTCATCGGTGGGCCTTCGGCCGGCGTGGTGTTGCGAAAAACCGCTCATTGGCGTTTCGCAGCCCAACTCTGCAATCCATTCAGCGCCAGGAGCATCACAAAGCTCGCCGCCAGCATCACCACGCCGATGGCGGCGGCCCCGGCGTAATCGAATTGTTCCAGCTTGGTGACGATCAGAAGCGGCGCGATCTCGCTGACCGCGGGGATATTGCCGGCGATGAAGATGATGGAACCATATTCGCCCACGCCGCGGGCGAAGGCCATCGCCGCGCCGGTGAGCAGCGCCGGCAGCAGCGATGGAAGCACCACGCGCGCAATGGTCTGCAGCCGCGTCGCGCCCAGGGTGGCGGCGGCTTCCTCCACGTCCAGGCCCAGCTCGCCCAGCACCGGCTCCAGGGTGCGCACGGTGAAGGGAAGGCCGATGAAGGTCATCGCCACCAGCACGCCCCAAGGCGTGTAGGCGATGCGGATGCCATATTCGGCCAAGGGCGCGCCGATCCAGCCATTGGGGGCATAGAGGGTGGAGAGTGCGATGCCAGCCACGGCCGTGGGCAGCGCGAACGGCAGGTCGATCACTGCATCGAGGATTCTTTTACCGGGAAAGCGGTAACGCACCAGGACCCAGGCGATGATGAAGCCGAACACCGCGTCAATCGCCGCCGCCAGCAGTGCCATGCCGAACGACAGGCGCAAGGACGCCAGCACACGCGGCGTGGCAATCTCCGTCCAAAAGCCGGCGAGGCCCAGGCTGAACGGGCGGAGCAGAAGCGCCAACAGCGGTATCAGCACAATGCCGGTCAGGTAGAAAAGCGTGAATGCCAATGACAGGCGAAAGCCCGGCAGCACGTGCCGCGAACCGGTTAGCCTTAGACCGATGGCGCTCATGTGCTGCCCGACCGCAATCACTTGCCCGGTTGATAGATCTGGTCGAACACGCCGCCGTCGGCGAAATGGGTGGCCTGCGCCTTGGCCCAGCCGCCGAAATCGTCCTCCACCGTCGCCAGCGGAATGGACGGGAACTGGCTTTTATATTTGTCCAGAATCTCGGCATTGCGCGGGCGATAGAAGTCCTTCGCCTCGATCTCCTGCGCCTGCGGGGTATAGAGGAATTTCAGGAAGGCTTCCGCGGCGGCGCGGCTCTTGTGCTTGTCCACATTCTTGTCCACCAGCGTTACCGGCGGCTCCGCCAGAATGGAGCGCGACGGATAAACGATTTCGTATTGCCCGGGCGCTTCCTTCAACGCCAGATGCGCTTCGTTTTCCCAGTCCAGCAGCACATCGCCGATGCCGCGCCGGGTGAAGGTGATGGTCGAGCCCCGCGCGCCGGAATCCAGCACCGGCACGTGGCCGTAGAGGTCGCTGACGAACGCCTTGGCCTTTTGCGCATTGCCGCCCGGCGCCTTCTCGGCCCAGGCCCAGGCCGCCAGATAGGCCCAGCGCGCGCCGCCGCTGGTCTTGGGATTGGGCGTCACCACCTGGATGCCCGGTTTCACCAGGTCGCTCCAGTCCTTGATCTTCCAGGGATTGCCTTTGCGCACCAGGAACACGATGGTCGATGTATAGGGCGTGGAATTGTCTGGCAGGCGTTTCTGCCAGTCGCCGGGCAGAAGCCCGGCATTCCTGGACACCGCATCGACGTCGGCGGCCAGCGCAAGCGTCAGGATGTCGGCCTGAAGCCCGTCAATGACAGCGCGGGCTTGCGCACCCGAACCGCCATTGGAAGTGTTGATCGTGACGCGATCGGCCTTGTAGGCACCGGCAAAGGCGGCGCCCAGGTCCTTGTACAATTCCCGGGTGGGATCATAGCTGACGTTCAGCAGCGTGACGTCGGCTTGCGCGGCGCCGGCGGTCAGAAGGCCGGCGGCAACCAGCAGGGAAAGAATGCGCTTCATCCTGATCTCCTGTGTCAGAGGGCGAGCTGGGCGCGGATGGCGACAGCCGACAAATTCTGTCCGCCATTGACCGCGGGCGGCAGGGCCGCGCCAGTGGTGGCCAAGGTCACGCCGGTCAACGGATTGGGAGAGGTGCCGGACTGGAGCTTGGAGTTCTGGATCAGTTCATAATTGAGCGCGAAGCGGACAACCGTGTTGGGATACCAGTTCAGGCCCAGCGTCAGGATGCGCTGATCCCCGCCGCGCACCGTGTTGTAGAAATCATAAGTGTGGGTGCCTGCCGGCGCACCCGCGGCATTGGCGATCGTGACATTGGCGGTGTCATTGATATGGTCGTTGAGATCAAGATCGCTGTAGCGGGCCGCCAGCTCGAACGCGCCCCAGTTGCCCTTTTCGAAATTGAGCGGCGTCGTGACCAGGGGCGGGGTGAACGCACCGGTGCCGACATTGTAGAGCCGCTCCTCGCCGGTCAGCAGCCAGGTGCCCTGCACATACCAGCCGCTGAAATGATCGGCCCTGGGCTGCACGACCTGGGTGCCCGTGGTGGTGGCATAGGCCACCTGGGCACGGTCCACTTCGTAACCGTAATAACCGGCCTGGCCGTAAAGGCTTTTCCAGTTGCCCGCCGTTTCCACGCCCCACTGGCTCACGTGATTGGCATTGAGCGCGCCGGTATTGGCCAGGGTGTAGCCATTCGAGTCGAAGGTGAATTCCGGCGGATCGGAAAAGGTGAAGCTGTTGAGCGCCGTGGCGCCGGGCGTATTGGACAGGTTGGCCAGACCGGCCGCGACAGAGTCCGGCAGCTTGAGCACATAGGTGCCGTTGACCCCGATCAGCCAATGCGCATGGTCCTCGGAGATGGGGAGCCAGGAGAGCCTCCCCAGCAGGGCTTCCTGTTCGTCGAAGGTCGGCGAGGCGGTCGCACCCGCCGCGGCCAGCGCCTTGGCGCCGGTCTGGATCTTGTCGCCGGTGAAAGAGAGCGCGCCATAAACGGCCGGCGTCGCATAG
>Ga0210386_10003937_pt1 | contig 12341 bp, 7 predicted proteins | sample IncBWH32OmetaG_FD_160091 | JGI IMG/M metagenome (GOLD analysis project Ga0210386, IMG submission 160091) | Forest soil microbial communities from Barre Woods Harvard Forest LTER site, Petersham, Massachusetts, United States - Inc-BW-H-32-O ... | reverse complement strand
GCGGTCGATCCGGAACCACCGCAGATGCGGTGCGATCCGGCAGCGGCTGTAGAGCTCTTCAGAGCCGATTCGGACGGTCTTCTCCGAACCGTTTTCGAACTCCGCCTGGACGATCGTGGCGACGCCGCTCGAGAGCGAGTCCTCGACCTGGGTGGCGGGCAGCGCGAACAGACCGGGCGGCGTGACGACGGGCGGCAGCACCGCGAACGACGTCGTGAAGCTTTCGAACGGCGCTTCTTCCATGTGGGCCGTGACCAGGCTTTCGCCCGCCTGGCAACCCGGGCCGGCGAGCAGCGCGACGGTCGCGCTGCCGTCGGCGTCCAACGCGAGCGTCACGCTTCGGCCATCGACCCGGGAGAAGGGATTTGCGATCAACCACGTCACTGCTTCGTTGCAGCGGCTGAACAGCTGGCTCGCAACGAGTTTGATCTTCGAGCCCGTACCGTAGATCGTCGGGTCGCACTCGACTTCGACGACATCGGCGACGGTCGCCATGGACGCACCCTCGCCCTGAGCGGTGAACGACGGCAGCGAGTGGATCACGCACGTGGCCGGCGCTGGAGGCGGCGACTGTGCTTGCGCGGTCTCGGGTTCGGCGGCCGCCACCGCACCCGCCGCGAACAGCGCCGACGTCGCGCAGCCGATCGCCGCCGACCGAGCCAAACGGCACATCCGCGAGCGACGAGCATCGCGCGAGAAAGATGTGTGCTTCTGAGGCGCCAATGGAGATCCTCGTTCGCTCGACGGCTACGAAGAGGACCCCGGGAGCCTCGAGCCTTCCCGGGGTCCTTCTCAGTAGACCGCTTCAGCGACGCCGAGTCCCTATACGATGGGCCTCGGGGCTTCGATCGTGAATGGAGCCGTGAACGTCGTGAACGGTTTTGCTTCCAGGTCGCCTTCGATCAACGAGACACCCGGCGCGCACGAGTCGTCGCCGATCGCGATCACGAACCCGTTGCCGTCGTTGTCCAGCGGCACGCCGGTGACTTCCGGACCGTCGACCTCGGAGCGGTCGATCCGGAACCACCGCAGATGCGGTGCGATCCGGCAGCGGCTGTAGAGCTCTTCAGAGCCGATTCGGACGGTCTTCTCCGAACCGTTTTCGAACTCCGCCTGGACGATCGTGGCCACGCCGCTCGAGAGCGAGTCCTCGACCTGGGTGGGGTTTTCCGCGAACAGACCGGGCGTCGTGGTGACCGGCGGCAGCACCGAGTAGGAGCTCGTGAACGTTTCGAACGGTTCTTCCAACATGTGCGCCGAGATCAGGCTCTCGCCCGCCTGGCAGCCTGGGCCCGCCAGCAGCGCAACGGTCGCGTTGCCGTCAGCGTCCAGCGGCACGGTGATTTTGTTGCCGCTGACCTGCTGGAACGGGTTCGGCTCCCACCACGTCACGTCATGACCGCAGCGTTCGTACAGTTGATTCGCCGTAATCGTGAGTTTCGATCCCGTCCCATAAATGGTCGGGTCGCATCCGACCTCCACGATGTCGGCCACGGACGAAGCAACGGCGCCCTCGCCCTGAGCGGTGAACGAAGGCAGCGTTTTGATGACGCAGGTACTACCTGGCGTTACGGCAGCCGATGCGTTTCCGGCCAACATCAGCAACGTGCCCACAAGGGCCACAAGGCCCCACACTGGATTGCGTCTTTTCATGTACTCCCTCCAAGGAGTCGACTTGGGTTGCACCCTTCCGCTCATCAAGCGAGCAGACGAGAGGGTCCCCCAAAAATGGACGTGCCCCCCGGCGGGTTAGCGACTGGTGAATAACACAGTTCGAGTTGCTCGACAACGAAAGATTTCGTCGATCGGGCAAAAAGTCGCAAATTGCGGGCTTTTTGGATCGTTTTCCTGCCTATTTGCAGGAATTTTTGCGTTTGCAGGGAAACATAATCTCTTCCCGACGGACGCCGGCTGGAGTTAATCGTGTGATCGGAATTACTGCCTCAGCTCGAACGTCCGGGCGACTTTCATCGGCTTCGCGCCTACGGGGGCGAAGATACACACCGCGATAATCCGCACACTGGTGGAATGCGTCAACAGACGTCTGCCGTCGTAGGTGAGGCGCATAGTCAGCGTCGTCTGGCCGGCGGACTTGAACCTCAGCCTGCCCGACGCCGTCAGCACTCGTGAGCCTGCACTGGCCCTCGCCGGCGCGGAGGGCGAAGGGACGTAGTACCAGTCGATCGCGGCGACGCCGGCCTCTGGTGCGCGGAACGCCGCGCGGAGTACGCCCGTCTTCAGCAGCACGCCGATCCGGCTCGCACGCCCGAGAGCTGTGAGCTGCTTGGCGATCTGAGCCGCGACGGCACGAGCGGCCGTCACGTTGACGCTACTGGGCGGGCTCGTCGGGGGTGGCGTCCTGGCAGCGCTCTGTTCGTCGAAGCTGATCGGCGCCTGGGTGGTAAGGCTCTGATCCGCGCCGTCGCCGGTCCCGCCTTCGCCGACGGCGACGGTGCGGAAGTGATACGTGGTGCTCGGACTCAATCCGTATATCCGCGCGAACACCGGCACCAGCGCCGTGCCGGTCGGAGGGAACGCGTTCATCGCTTCGGACACGAAGCCACATTCGACGCTCTTGCCGTAGGCGAGGCTCGTCCCGTATTCGAAGGAGCACGTGCGCACGCCGCCGCCAAGCGGATCGACCGACGCGTACAGGGCCGCTGAGCTTCGCGTGACCGCCGCCGCCGCTTCGGTAACGACCGTCGGCGCGATCGGCTCGAGCAGGAACGTCATCGCCGCGCTGGTTCCGGGCGGATTGCCGATCGAGCTCGACTGCGACGCCACCGCTGTGTACTTCCCCCACGCGAGGGCCGAGCCGAGCCGAGCCGAAGCCCATTCGCCGCCGTTCACTTCTCCCTCGGTCGAGGCGACGACCGGGCCTTCCGCGCTCGCTCCTTCGTGGATCGCGACTTGCACTGGAGTGTCGTCGCTGGCCGTGCCCGAGAAGATCGGAGCCGCTGCCGGTGAGGGCGATGGCAGCTGGTTCAGGGTCACGGTCGGCGACGATGTGTCGACGGAGAAGGTGACCGCATTGCTCCGGCCTGCCGGGTTTCCGATCGCGCTTTGCTGCGTCGCGACCGCCGTGAAAGTTCCGTCGCCGAGAGTCGGCGTAGCCCGGCTCGAAGTCCAGCCTGTCCCCGTCCCCTGCGCCGTGGCGCTGGCGACGGCTTCGCCTTTGGGCTCGGTGCCGGAGAAGACCTCGATGCTCACCGGCGTTGCTTCGCTCGCCGTTCCCGAGAACGACGGCGTCGGATCGTTGGAGGGCGACGCGAGCCCTTGCAGCGTCACCGTCGGCGGCTGCGTGTCGACGACGAACGTCGCGGGTTCGCTTTCTTCCACGACGCCCCCGATGCTCTGGCTCGCGATTGCGGTGAACGTGTGTGTACCGCCAGGGAGCGGCGGCGCGGCGGGGGCTGATGACCAGCTTCCCCCGGTACCCGGCGCTTCAGCGATCGCCACGAGTTCGCCTTCCGGCGCGGTGCCCTGGTAGACCTTGACCGTCACCGGCGTCACGGCGCTCGCCGTTCCCGAGAACGACGGCGTCGTATTGTTCGAGCGCGGAGCAGGCTGGTTCAACGTCACTGTCGATGGCAACGCATTGCCCGAGAACGGCTCGGTCCTCAAGCGTCCCGACGCGCTCACCGGCGCGAGCACGAAAACCAGCAAGACGCCGAGAGTCAGGCACAGACAGGCTCTGGGCCTGCTCGATCGTGAATTCGCCTGCACGACCCATCACTCCATGTCGATTTCTCTTCACTGGCCGCCCGCAAGTGTCGGGGCGACTCAGCGACGTCCACGGGTTCGTGCGGCGGGATCATAGCCGCGGATAGTCTCGATGGGAAGCAGTGATCGGATCTGCAAGATTGCCGTCGCATCGTGTCGAGCATGCACTCTTGTGGTAGAGGTCAGACTTCAAAGCCCCCGGACAGGACAGGACACATGACAAGTCGACCACGTCGAATTCTCGCAGTCATGCTCGCGCTCGCGCCGGTGTGCGCGTCGAGCGCCCTTGCGGCGGGACCCCTCCGAGGCAAGACGTACGAAGGTCACGCGCCGTCCTCGGGCGTCGACCGCGAAGGGCACCGCCAGCACACGCATGCGACCGGCAACGTCGTGCTGAGAGTCGCCGGCAACGGAAAGTCCGTGACCGTCAGCTTCTCCGCGTCCTCGCCGGTCCTCTACTGCGTCACGCAGCAGCAGTTGCACGTCCAGTCCACCAAGCCGGCGTCGATCTCGAGAAGCGGCAGCTTCACGGCGACGATCGCCCAGCGGTTCGCCGCCGGCCCCGGCGCACCCTCGATCGTCCAGGTGATCACAGGTCAGTTCTCCGGGCACACCGTCACGGGCAAGATCAGCACGCGTGCCAGTGAATGCGGCGGTGTCAGTTACTTCTCGGCGACTGCTCGCTAGTTATCGCAACCTAGTCGGTCCCACATGTACAGCTGGATGCACTCGTTCGCCAGCTCGATCGCCCGGTCGCGCGAGAGGCGCGGGAGCACCGTCTCGAGCGCCTGCTCCTCCGATACGCCAGCCTGGAAGGCTTCCTCGCCGCGGAAGCCGGCGGCGATCTTCAGCGCCTCGCGGCGGTTCTCGCCGAGGCTCGCGAACACGCCGACGAGGAACTCCGTGTTGGGGATCGGCTGACCGACCTCGAGCGACGCATGCCATGCGGCGAGCAGGTGCAGGTCGTCCTCGTCGAGGTCGGCGATCGCTTTGGCGTAATGGACCGACAGCTCCGGCTCGGGGATGTCATCGACCCACGCGCGGACGACCTCGCCGACGAGCTGACGGCGCGCCTCGCGCCCAAGCGACTCGGCGATCACTCGAATTGCGTCTTGGGGCTCGATGAAGCAAAGTGGCATTGCGACTCCCGCGGCGGTGGGAAACGACTGACACGGTGGACTGTAGGCCGCGGTGAGGACAGCACTTTCGCTCAGAGCGCGAGCGCTGCGCGTGCGAGCTGAAGCGTGTCGCCGTCGGCGACGTCCGGCGGGAATCCAAGCGTCGCGCGCTCCTCGGCCGCCCAGTTCCACAGCGCCAGCTCGAGCGCCGCGAGCGGCACGGGGATCGCGTCCGCGAGCGCCGCCGCGCGGCGCTCGAGCAGCAGCGGGTCGCCGATCGCGAACAGGCGCTTGGCGGCGAGCGTCGTGGCGTCCTCGGAGGAACCGCTGCGCGCGCCGGCGAGCTGCAGCGAGTCGGGCCGCAGCTCGTACGGCGCGAGCGCGCCGAGCAGCACGAGCAGCTCGTAGCGCGCCACGCGCGCCATGCCCGGCAGCGCGAGCCGCTCGAACAGGCGCTCGAAGCGGCGCTCGGCGGTCCAGCTCGCGTCGCCCGCGAACGCGCTCGCCTGGGAGCCCACCTGCGCGTACCAGCTGCGATAAGCGCGCAACGTCTCCTCGCCGCGCGCCGGATCGTGCGAGCTGCGCGGCCCGAGCGCAATACCGCTCAGCTCGTGCAGCTCGTCGCGCTCGACGGCCAGCGCCACGCGGATGCCCGCGAACGGATCGTCGCTCTCCAGCGGGCAAAGATAGGCGGTCAGGAAACACGCCCACGTCGCCCGCTCGAGATCGACGGCGCCGAGCGCGCGAACGTCGGCGTAGAAGTCAGGTGCACGCGCATCGGCGCCGCGAGCCTCGAGCGCGAGCAGCCGTCCGTTCGCGAACGCCAGCTCGGCGGCCAGGCGCTCGGCGTCGGCCGACGCATGCACGCCCGGCAGCAGCGGCGACTCGTAGCCGTCGTCGGCCGCGCGTTGCTGGCGGCTGACGCGCAACCCCGCCCCGCCGCCGCCGCCCCGCCGCCGCCCCGCCGCGCCGGAGCGCGCGCCGGAGCCCGCTGTGCGGCGGCTCGCCGAGCCGCCAGCCGGGCGCCGCGCCGGCGCGTTGCCGGGCAGCGTCTTGCTGCAGATCGGGCAGCGCTCTAGGAAGCGGCCGTGACGGCAGAAGGTAGGCACTCGACCGGGGGCTGGAAGCCGTTCCGGCGGGCGCGCTCGGCGCCCGCCGCGCGCTCTTTCGCGAGCGCGTGCAGGTAGTCGTCGAAGTCGACCTGGATCGTGTGGCGCTTGGAGGCGACGTAGCGCTTGCGCATCGCCGCCTGGTCGGCGGCGATATCGGCGTGCACCTGCGCCTCCGCGGGCAGCCGGTAGTCGCCGACCAGGTAGTCGCCGATCCACGCGCCCTGCGCCTCGGCGATCGGCATGATCGCGCCGAGCGGCTGCAGCAACCCGATGAAAAAGACGTTCGGGACGTCGGCGTGGAACACGCGGCGGAATAGCTCGATGTGGTTCTCAGGCGCCGAGATGAAGTCCTCGTCGAAGAACGGGAACGCGATCTGGTAGCCGGTGCAGTAGACGACGACGTCGGCCAGTGCCGAGCTGCCGTCGACGAAGCGCACCTGCGAGCCGTCGAGCGCCTCGATGTTCGGCGTCGGCGTGATCGTGCCGTGCTGGATGCGGTCGAGAATCCGTCCCGAGACCGTCGGGTGCGCCTCGCCAAAACGATGCGCCGGCTTCGGCAGGCCATAACGCTCGGGCGGTCCGACGTAGCTCTTGACCAACTGCTGGATCATCCGCTGGCGAATCGCGAACGGGACGCGCGGGTCGTTGCGCAGCTGGTCGACCGGTTTGCCGAACACGTACTTCGGCAGAATCCACACGCCCGAGCGCGCGGCGAGGTACGTGCGCTCGGCGACGTACGACGCCTCGACGGCGATGTCCATCGCCGAGTTGCCCATCCCGAGGATCACGACGCGCTTGCCCGCGAAGATCGAGTTCTCGACATAGGAGTGCGCGTGCAGCTGAACGCCCGCGAACGCCTCTGAGCCGGGGAACGCCGGTTCGGGCCAGCGCGGCTTCCAGTGGTGGCCGTTGGCGACCAAGAGCGCGTCGTAGGTGCGCGTCTCGCCCGTGTCCAGCAGCACCCGCCAGACGCCGTTCTCCTCGCGTGCCACGTGCTCGACGCCGGTCTCGAAGACGATCTTCTCGCGAAAGCCGAAGTGCTCGACATAGTCGTCGAAGTACGCCGCGATGTGCGTGTGGTGCGGGAAGTCGGGATACGACTCCGGCATCGGGTAGTCCGAGTACGCCATCCGCTGGCGCGAGGTGTTGATGAACAGGTCGCGATACGCCGCCGACATCCCGTTCTTGTTGGCGAACACCCAGTTGCCGCCGACGCGGTCTGACTTCTCGAAGCAGTCGAACGGCACGCCGCGCTCGTGCAGCGCCTTCGCCGCCGCGATCCCGGACGAGCCGGCGCCGATGATGCAGGTGCGCGGGAGCGTCACGTTCGCGGGAGCGCCGCTAGTCCTTCGCCGAGATTCCCGGCGTCGCGTGCCGCGGCGGGCCCTCCGGCCCTTCGTCGGCGTTCCCCTGCCCGGCGATCCCGGCGTCGTGGGAGATCCGCACTGCACCGTCCGGCGTGCCGTTGCGTCGGCCGGCTAGATAGCGGTCGACGATCCGCGCGCACTGGCGCCCCTCGTTGATCGCCCACACGATCAGCGACTGCCCGCGGCGCGCGTCGCCGGCGGCGAACACCCCCTCGACCGAGCTCGCGTACGGCTTCTTCGTCTTGACGTTGCCGCGCGGGTCCTTTTCGACACCGAGCGCGTCGAGCAGGGCCTGCTCCGGGTGCAGGAAACCCATCGCGAGCAGCACCAGCTGGGCCTTCAGCTCGCGCTCTGAGCCCGGCACCGGCTGGAACGGCGGCGCCGGCTCGGCCTGCGCGATCTCGAGCGCCGCGACGGCGCCCGCGCCGTCGCCGACGAAGCGCGTCGTCGCGATCGAGTAATCCTGCTCGCCGTGGTGCGTCTGGATCGCCTCCTCCATCGCGTAGCTGAGGCGGTACTTCAGCGGCCACTCCGGCCACGGCGTACGGTCGTCGGGCCGGCGCTCCGGCGGCTCGGGCAGCAGCTCGAGCTGCGTGATCGAGCGCGCACCCTCGCGCAGCGCGTTGCCGACGCAGTCGGCGCCGGTGTCGCCGCCGCCGATCACGACGACGTCGCGGTCCTTCGCGCTGATCTCGCGCTCGAGCGCGGGCTGCGCGCTCGTCGGCTCGGGGCCGATCTCGCGCGCGACCCATCGGTTGCGCTGATACAGGTAGTCCATCGCAAAGTGCACGCCGCCGAGCTCGCGGCCGGGCGCCGGCAGGTCGCGCGGGACGCGCGAGCCGGTCGCGAGCACGACCGCTTCGTAGCTCCCGCGCAGCTCCTCGACGGTCACGTCGCGCCCCACCTCGACGCCGCAGCGCAGCTCGACGCCCTCGGCCGCAAGCTGCTCGACGCGCCGCTGCACGACCGACTTTTCGATCTTGAAGTCGGGCACGCCGAAGCGCACGAGCCCGCCGATCGACTCGTCGCGCTCGAACAGCGTCACGCGGTGACCCGAGCGGCGCAACTGCTGTGCCGCGGCCATCCCCGCCGGGCCCGAGCCGACGACCGCGACCGCCTGACCGGTCTCGCGGCGCGGCGGCTTCGGCACGACCCAGCCCTCCTGCCACGCGCGGTTGACGATCGCGTTCTCGACCTGTTTGATCGTGACCGCGTCGCCTTCGCGAATCTCCAGCACGCAGGCCGCCTCGCACGGCGCCGGGCACAGGCGTCCGGTGAACTCGGGGAAGTTGTTCGTCGCGTGCAGCTGCGCGATCGCGTCCTGCCAGCGGTCGCGGTAGACGAGGTCGTTCCAGTCGGGGATCAAATTGCCGAGCGGGCAGCCGTTGTGGCAGAACGGCACGCCGCAGTCCATGCAGCGTGCGCCCTGCTCGCGCAGCTCCGGCACGGGGCGCGTGAGCAGGAACTCGCGATAGTCGTGCGCGCGCTCGGCCGGGTCCCGATAGGGGACGCCGTGGCGCTCGATCTGCAGGAAGCCGCCGAGCTTGCCCATCAGGCGGGTACCGCCAGCTGCTCCTGCGCGCGTTGCGCGAGCACGCGCTTGTAGTCGTGCGGCATGACCTTCACGAACGCGCCCTTGGCGAGCAGCTCCTCGAAGGACGCGAGCACACGCTCGGCGAGGAGCGAGCCGGTGCGGCGCGCGTGCTCGCCGATCAGCTCGTGCAGCTCCTCGGCGTCCCGTGCCGACGGCGCTTCGAAGCCGACCATCCCCATGTTGCAGCGATCGGCGAAGTCGCCGGCCTCGTCGAGCACGTACGCGACGCCGCCGCTCATGCCGGCCGCGAAGTTGCGCCCGGTCTTGCCGAGCACGACGACGACGCCGCCGGTCATGTACTCGCAGCAGTGGTCGCCGACGCCCTCGACGACCGCGCACGCGCCCGAGTTGCGCACGGCGAAGCGCTCGCCCGCGAGCCCGCGGAAGAACGCGCGCCCGCGCGTCGCGCCATACAGCACGGTGTTGCCGACGATCACGTTGCGCTCGGCCTCGAAGTGCTCGCCCATCCCCTCGCGCGGGCGCACCGAGACGACGCCGCCGGACAGCCCCTTGCCGGCGTAGTCGTTGGCGTCGCCGCGCAGCGCGAACGTCACGCCCGGCGCCAGCCAGCCGCCGAAGCTCTGACCGGCCGAGCCCTCGAAGTCGACGACGATCGAGTCCTCCGGCAGCCCTTCGGCGCCGTGCTCGCGCGCGATCCGGCTCGAGAGGATGCCGCCGACGCAGCGGTTGCGGTTGCGGATCGGCAGCTCGATCCGCACCTGCCCGCCGGCGATCGACGGCGTCGCGCGCTCGCGCAGCACCGGCTCGGCGCGCTCGAGCAGCTCCCAGTCCAGCGCGTCCTCGAGCACCGCCGGCGGCGGCTCGACGCGATGGCGCGGCGCGCTCTCGGGCAACTCGACGTGCGTGAGGATCTGCGTCAGGTCGACGCCGCGCGCCTTCCAGTGCTCGATCGCCTCGCGCGCGGACAGCAGGTCGGTGCGACCGATCGTCTCGTCGAGCGAGCGCAGGCCGAGCGAGGCAAGGATCTCGCGCACTTCCTCGGCGACGAAGAAGAAGAAGTTGACGACGTGCTCGGGCGTGCCCTTGAAGCGCTTGCGCAGCTCAGGGTCCTGCGTGGCGATGCCGACCGGGCACGTGTTCAGATGGCACGCGCGCATCATGATGCAGCCCGTCGCGATCAGCGGCGCCGTCGAGAAGCCCATCTCGTCGGCGCCGAGCATCGCCGCGATCACGACGTCGCGGCCGGTCTTCAGCTGGCCGTCGGTCTGCACCTTGATCCGCGAGCGCAGGTCGTTGAGCAGCAGCGTCTGCTGCGTCTCGGCCAGGCCGATCTCCCACGGGATCCCAGCCGACTGGATCGAGGACAGCGGCGAGGCGCCGGTGCCGCCGTCGTGCCCGGCGATCAGCACGCGGTCGGCGTTCGCCTTCGAGACGCCCGCGGCGACCGTCCCGACGCCGACCTCGGCGACGAGCTTGACCGACACCTCTGCCTCGGGGTTGCCGCAGCGCAGGTCGTAGATCAGCTGCTTGAGGTCCTCGATCGAGTAGATGTCGTGGTGCGGCGGCGGCGAGATCAGCCCGACGCCCGGCGTCGTGTGGCGAATCGAGCCGATGTACTCGTCGACCTTGTCCCCCGGCAGCTGTCCGCCCTCGCCCGGCTTCGCGCCTTGCGCCATCTTGATCTGCAGCTCGTCGGCGTTGACGAGGTAGTGGATCGTCACGCCGAAGCGCCCCGAGGCGACCTGCTTGATCGCCGAGCGGCGGCGATCGCCGTTGGCGTCGGGCTGAAAGCGCGAGGGGTCCTCCCCACCCTCGCCCGTGTTCGAGCGGCCGCCAAGCCGGTTCATCGCGATCGCGAGCGTCTCGTGCGCCTCGCGCGAGATCGAGCCGAGGCTCATCGCGCCGGTGCAGAAGCGCCTGACGATCTCCGACGCCGGCTCGACTTGCTCGAGCGGGATCGCCCGTGAGTCCTCCGTCGCGCCGTCGCCCGGGCCGATTTGCAAGAGGCCGCGCAGCGTCGCCTTGCGCGCCGCGTCCTCGTTGATCGCGTGCGCGTACTCGCGGAACTTCTCGAACGCCGTGCTGTCGCGCACAGTCTCCAGCGCGTCCGCGTCGCCGTGCAGCGCCGCCGCGACGTTGCCGTTGGCCGCCCGCACGGCGTGCTGGACGAGCGCGATCGTCTCCGGGTTCCATTGGTGGTGCTCGCCGTCGCGCCGCCATGCGTAGACGCCGCCGACCGGCAGCAGCGAGTCGTGCGGCACCGGGTACGCGCGCGCGTGGCGCTCGATCGCCTCCGTCGCGAGCACGTCCAGGCCGACGCCGCCGATCCGCGAGGCGGTGCCGGTGAAGTACGTGTCGATCAGCTCCGGCGCGAGGCCGACCGCCTCGAAGATCTGCGCGCCGCAGTAGGAGTGGATCGTCGAGATGCCCATCTTCGAGATCGTCTTCAGCAGCGCTTTGCCGAGCGCTTTGACGACGTTCTGCGCCGCGCGCTCGAGCCGCTCGTTGAGCTCGTCGCTCGTGCTCGCCGGCGCGAGCCCGTCGGCGTCGGGGGCGGCGATCCGTCCTTCGACGACCAGCTCGTCGAGCGTCTCGAGCATCAGGTACGGGTTGATCGCGACCGCGCCGTAGCCGATCAGCGTCGCGAAGTGGTGCACCTCGCGCGGCTCGCCCGACTCGAGGATGATGCCCGCGCGCAGGCGCGTCCCTTCGCGCACGAGGTGGTGGTGGACGGCGGCGACCGCCAGCAGCGACGGGACCGGCACGCGACGCGCGCTGAGCAGCCGGTCCGACAGGACGATGATGTTGACGCGCTGCTCGATCGCCTCCGACGCTTCGCGGCAGATCCGCGCGAGCGCGTCGCGCATCCCCGACGGCCCGTCCTCCAGCGACCACGTGATGTTGATCGTGCGCGCCGCGAACACGTCGTGCGAGACGTGCCGCAGCGTCTCCAGCTCGCGGTTCAGCAGGATCGGCTGGCTCAGCACGAGCTTGTGCGCGTGCTCGGGCGTCTCCTCGAACAGGTTCAGCTCCGAGCCGAGGCTCGTCGCGAGGCTCATCACGATCTCCTCGCGGATCGGATCGATCGGCGGGTTCGTGACCTGCGCGAACAGTTGCTTGAAATAGGAGAACAGCGGCGGCGCCTGGTCGGAGAGCACCGCCAGAGAGAGGTCGTTGCCCATCGAGCCGACCGGCTCGGCGCCGTCGCGCGCCATCGGCGTCAGCAGCACGCGCAGGTCCTCCTGCGAGTACCCGAACGCGCGCTGGCGCGTGCGCAGCGGCTGGTCGGAGATCGTCACCTGGTCGGACGGCTTCAGCTCGGCGAACGGGACCGCGCTCTGCTCGTACCACTCGCGATAGGGCTTGCGCGTCGAGACCTCGCGCTTGACCTCCTCGTCCTCGACGATCCGCCCGCGCTCGAGGTCGACGAGGAACAGCTTGCCCGGCTGCAGGCGGCCGAGGCGGC
>Ga0210386_10003936_pt1 | contig 12342 bp, 7 predicted proteins | sample IncBWH32OmetaG_FD_160091 | JGI IMG/M metagenome (GOLD analysis project Ga0210386, IMG submission 160091) | Forest soil microbial communities from Barre Woods Harvard Forest LTER site, Petersham, Massachusetts, United States - Inc-BW-H-32-O ... | reverse complement strand
ACCCAGGATAGAGCCACCCGTCGGCGCCGGACGCGCGACGAGACACCCAGCGGGCGCGACGAGACACCCAGTCGGGTGCGATCAGGCGCCCAGCCGAGTATTAGTCCCCGGGGCAGCTCTAGGAGATCCTCAGCTGCTTGCGCCGGAAGCCCGCGGCCTCGATTGCGTCGACCGCTGAGCGGGGCCCGATATAAGGCGCGAGGATGAGGAACGTCAGATGATCGACCAAGCACGGCAGATAGCGCAGACGATCGTGTGGCGCGTAGCTCGAGAGGATGGCCCAGACAGCTCCCATGATCGCCTCGGATGCGACGTCCGGGGCGCGCTCGGGCTCGGGGATCCTTTGCGTCATCACTTTGATGAACCCGTCGAGCACGCCACTGACGCGCCCGACCATGCCATTGCCCGCGTCGAACAGGTCTATGAAGGACAGTTGCACCAAGCCTGGATGAGCGGCGCAATACCCGATCAGGGCCTCCGCTCCTTTGTGCACGGCTTCGGGCCACTCCGTGTCGTTTCGGGTGGCACGCCGTACCGCATCGTGGGCTTCGGCGGCGAACTCGTTGACGACCGCGAGCAGACACTCTTCCTTGTTGGGGAACTCCCTGTGAAAAGCTTCGGTGGATACGGCCGCCGTGCGCGCTATCTCGGCATCGGTGATGTTGGTGTAGCCCTGCTCGAGCGCCAACTGCACCATCGCATCCATCACGCTGGAGCGTCGATCTTCGCGCGTCAGGAAGCGTGCGCGTTTCGCCACCAGATGCGGCGGTCGCCCGGACCCGAGCGTGCGTAGGCGCGTGACAGCCGAGGAACGGTAGGAGTTGACCCAGTCAAGCAGTTCGTCGGTCAGCCCCGCAAGCTCCTGATGACGTCCTTCGCGCACGCGCCTGAGCACCACGAAGCGCACACCCCCGACGATCGCTCGCGGTGCGAGTGGCGGTAGCGAGATTCCGTCCGGTGTCAGGCTGAAGCCCGTCGCCACCACGCGCTCGAAGGCGGTGGCCGTGAGACGCAGGCGTTCATGACCACGCCGCCCGATCCCGATCGACTCCACGAGCACGAGATTGGCGCCTCGCGGATCCGCGGCGATCCCTTCGAGGAAAACTTGGGTTGCCGCGTACAAGCGATTGGCCCAGCCGCGCTCGCCCAGCCATGCCTGCAGAACTCGTTTCCGCGACGCGCCGACAAGCGCATCGTAGGTAGCCAGGAAACAGTCTTCCTTGTTGGAGAACTGCTCATAGAAAGCGCGCCGCGAGACGCCGGCCAGCGCAATCACGTGCGCGACGCTCGTGGCGGCATAACCACGTTGATAGACCGACTCGGCCATACCGCCATAGAGGCGGGCACGCTGATGACGCGCCACAGCCTCGCGACCAAGGCCGTGAGGGCCGTGCGGCAATCGCTTGTAGAGCGGAGTCAAGCCGTCGTATTGGCTCGTCGGGCCGCTACCCAGCAGCATCTCCTCGGCTGAAACCGCGGCATACACCGGGAGCTCGGGACAATCTCCCGGAGACAGCGTCAACGACGGCTGCGGATCAACCACTCCCCTACTATTTGTTCCATTCATCCCCATTGTTCGACAAGATAATTCAGGGCTGAACCGTTGGCAAGCCATGACAGGGCGGCTCCAACCGAATGTTTCTGACTCCGCCCGTCAGATGGATCGATTTGTCTCTTCCGCATAGTGCGGAGCACCAAGACACCTCCTCGTTTTACTCCATCCCCAAGTCCCGCGTGTTTCCAATTTGATCCTATTCGAGAAGATCGATCGATTCAAGCGCGAAGCGTGAGCCTACGCAGACCCTGGCGAAAGCCGAGCTCGACGAGCGCCGGCTCGAGATCTGAGCCGATTGCCGACTCGCCGTCGATGCGCTCGAGCGCGACCGCGTCGACCCGTCCGGCTCGTACGGCATCGGCCAGCGCGCGCAACGCGAGCGCCAGGGCCGTCGTCTGCGCAGACGCACCGGATGCAGCCGCCCGGGGCGGCCGCGAGGCGGACATCCTGTCGCGAGCAGACACCGACTCCGCTTCGAGCCTCCGAATCCCACGTCCGCCTCTCTCCAGATAGAGGATGGGCATGTGCTCGACGAACACGACGTATGCCCCCGCCACACGCGCGGGCCGGCGTGCCTGCCCTTCCCGCCGCGGCCAGGGCAGCACGGCTCCATAGGGTTGAGCGGGATCAACAGCGGCGAGCACGAGCGTCGCGGGCTCCGCATCGGAGGCTCGCGCACGCAAACGCTCCACCGCTCCCGGCAGAGCGAACTGCGCGCCTCCGAGACCCTCGACGAAATAGCCGCGCCGGCACGCGCCAAGTGTCTCGAGCTCGGTGAGAGCGCCATATAGGCTCGAGAAGCCGCCCGCCACTCCCTCCGCGGAGACCTGCTCTCGCGTCAGCACTCCATAGCGTTCGAGCAACAATTCAGCAAGCGCGCGACGACGCCGGCGCAGCTCGTCGATGCCGGACGAGGCGCCCGCCGCCTCGCCACCGGCCAGCCCGTCGTGGGCACGCGTGGGGGGAGCCGGGTGGACGCTCTGCCGAGCTCGAGTGTCCTCCTCGCGCGAGACAACGCTACCGAAGAGGTCGAGCGTGAGCGACCAGCGACCCTGAACCCGCGCGCTCGCGCCGAGGCGCCCCGTGCGCATCGAGTGCCCGCCAAAGCGCCGCCCGGAACGCAACCCCCCCGGGCGTGAACGGACAGGCCCAGCGACCGCTTGGGCCGAGAGCGCCTGGCGTGGCGCGCGCAGTGGCGCCCACGCATCGTTGGTCACCTCGCCCGCCCATACCAGATCCCACAGGGCGTGCGTGAGCGCCCCAACCGGCATGTCGAGCTCGGCGAGCAGGTCTGTGAAAAAGCGGGGCCCCACCGTCAAGCGCTCGCGCAACTGTGCGTGCTCCGCCCCAGCCGGAGGCTCGCCGCGCACACCCGAAGGCAGAGCGGGGGGCCCCAGCAATGGCGCATCCTCACGGAAATAGAGCGCCACGCGGCCCGAGTCTCGTCCCAGCGAGCCGGCGCCCACCCACACGACCTCGCCACTCGCACACAGAGCATCCAACCACGAGGGCGAATAGGACCCGGTACGACACGCAAGCACATCGCGCTCCCAGGCTTGCGCCGGGAGAGCCAAGCCCTGCAGCGGGACCAGCACTTCGCGCAAGCGCTCCACACCGCCCGCCTCTCGCGATGCGAAGCCAGCGCGACGCTCAGAGCCGGTCCGCCAACGATCGACGCCCTGCCACGACGGCATGAACGCGCTCAAGGCGCGTTCGTCGACCGGCTCGATCTCCTTGCGCAGCGCGGCCAGCGAAGCGCGTCGCAGACCGCGCAGCACCTGAATGTCACACCACTCGCGCCCATCTGGCCCGCGCGATGCGGGGTCTCTCTCGCGCGGGTGCGATAGGGACGCCTCCGGCAGGGTCGTCCCGGAGGAAGTCGCGGCAAAAGGACGCAGCTCACCGCGCGCCAGCTCGCCGGAGCGCTCCAGCTCGCGCAGCACCGAGGTAACGTCGACGCGATAGCGCTCGAGCAGCTCAGCACCCGTAAACGGGCCGTGGGTCCGCGCATAGCGCGCCACCAGCTTCGTCAGCGCGTCGGGCACATCCACCAAGAACGCGCTCGGCAGGCCGCCAGGCGGTGGACAGCCGAGCGCGTCGCGATAGAGACCGGCGTCGTCGGCCGCGATCAGACGCTGCTCTCCCGCGATTCGCACCCGCACCACTCGCCGTTCGTGCTCGAGCCCCGCGAGCATCTCCTCGGCATCCAAGCCGACGAGCACTCGCTCGCGCAGCTCGTCGATGCGTAGGTCGCCGACCATTCGCAGCACGTCTCCCAACGCATCGCGACTGGTCGCCTGCGTGCGCTGAGAGCGGTGCTGCAGGTCGTCCTCGATATGCACGAGCGCGGTCGGGTCGATCAATTCGCGCAACTCCTCCTGGCCGAGCAGCTCGCGCAAGAGGTCGCGATCCAGCGACAGGGCCGCGGCCCGGCGCTCCGCCGCCGGGGTGTCGCCCTCGTACATGTAGGTGGCGACATAATCGAGGAGCAGCGAACCCGCAAACGGGGAAGCGCTCTGCGTCTCCACCTCCACAAGTGAGACATCGCGCGTGGCCAGCCCGCGCAGCAGCTCTTGTAGACCCGCCAGGTCGAGTACGTCGCGCAGGCACTCGCGGTAGGTCTCCAGCACGATCGGAAAATCGGGATAGCGCCGAGCGACCTGGAGCAGGCCCTGAGCCTTGAGCCGCTGCTGCCACAGCGGAGTGCGTCGACCCGGATATGCGCGTGGGATCAACAGCGCGCGGCCGGCGTTCTCGCGAAAGCGTGCGCCGAACAACGCCGAGTCGCCCAGCTCGGCGACGATCGCCTCCTCGACCTCATCCGGGTCGAGCGCCACCAGGTCGGCATACGACGCAGCGCCGGTGGCGCCAGAGGACTCGACCCCGCGCGAGGACAAACCGCTCGGTGAGCCCGCCGCAACGGATGACTCGGCATCGCTCGAACCCCACTCTTCGGCCACGCCATCGTCGAGATCGACGTCCGGGAGGCGCACGACGATGCCGTCGTCCGACCAGATCGCCTCGCCGTCGACCCCGAAGCGCTCGCGCATGCGCGCCGAGATGGCAAGCCCCCAAGCAGCATGCACGCGACCGCCATAGGGCGAGAGCACACACAAGCGCCAATCGCCGATCTCGTCGCGAAAGCGCTCGAGCACGATCGTACGGTCGCTGGGAAGTACCTGGGTCGCGGCCTGCTGCTCGCGCAGGTAGTCGAGCAGGTTGCGAGCGGAGCGCTCGTCGAGGTCGTAGTCGCGCACGAGCAGCTGCTCGTCCTGGTCCACCGCCCAGCGCGTGAACGCGCCGATTGCCGCACCCAGCTCCTTGGGCCTGCCGATGCCGTCCCCCTTCCAGAATGGCACTGCTCCCGGCACGCCTGGAGCGGGGTTCACGATCACCCGGTCACGCCCGATTTCCTCGATGCGCCAAGAGGATGCACCCAGCAGGAACACCTGCCCCGGACGAGCCTCGTAGACCATCTCCTCGTCGAGCTCGCCGACGCGACGCCCATCGGGAAGGGTCACCGTGTAGAGACCGCGGTCGGGGATCGTGCCGGCGTTTGCGATGGCCAGCTGGCGAGCCCCCTTGCGCGCCCGGATGCGCCCGGCGACGCGATCCCAAACGATGCGGGCCCGCAGGTCGCCGAACTCGCTCGAGGGGTAACGCCCGTCGAGCATGTCGAGCACGTTCTCGAGCAGCGTGCGCGGCAGCTCCGAGTAGGAATGGGTGCGCGTGACGAGCGAGTACAAGTCCTCGACATCGACGCCACCGTCTTGGTCGCCCTCCGGGGACTGTTGTCCCTCCTCGACAGAGGCGGCGATCGCGACGATCTGCTGAGCAAGCACATCGAGCGCATTGCGCGGTACGACCGTAGGCTCGATCGCGCCTTCGCGCATACGTCGGCAAACCACTGCGCACTCGAGCAGATCGCCGCGGAACTTCGGGAAGATGCGCCCCTTGCTGACGTCGCCTACGCCGTGGCCGGCACGACCGATCCGCTGCAGCCCGCGCGCCACAGACTTCGGCGACTCGATCTGCAACACGAGGTCCACCGCACCCATGTCGATACCCAGCTCGAGCGAGGAGGTCGCTACCAGGCAAGGCAACTCCCCGGCCTTGAGCTGCTCCTCGATCGTCGTGCGCTCCTCTCGCGACAGCGATCCGTGGTGGGCCCGAGCGATCTCGCGCGACACCGCAGGCTCGCCTTTCTCCAAGGGAACGCCATCCAGGCCGCCCTCAGGGGCGGCCCCATCCCAACCATTCCCCACGCCGTCGGAGCGCCCCCCTTCGCCGGCGCCTCTCGCGGCAAGCTCGTTGAGCCGCAGCGCCACGCGCTCAGCCGAGCGGCGGTTGTTGACGAACACGATCGTCGAGCGGTGCTCTTCTACCAGGCGCAGCAGCTCTGGGTAGATAGCCGGCCAGATGGAGTTGCGCGTCGACTCGCTGCCCTGCACCGGCTGAAGCGGATCGTCGCTCGCCGGGCCGGCGGGCTCGCTCATCGACTCCACCGGCACCTGGATGCGCAAATCGAGTGGCTTGCTCACCCCCGCGTCGAGGATCCTTACTTTGCGCGCCGGTCCGACCAGGAAACGCCCCACCTCCTCCAACGGGTTTTGCGTCGCCGAGAGTCCCACGCGCTGCACCTCGGCGACGGGAGCTCGCCGGTCTTTCGCGCTGCGCACCTGCTCCTCCAAGCGCTCGAGGGTCAACGCCAGATGGGCGCCGCGCTTGGTCGATGCAACCGCGTGGATCTCGTCGACGATGACCGTCTCCACGGTGCCCAGCATCGCGCGCGCGCGCGAGCCGAGAATCAAATACAGCGACTCGGGCGTGGTGATCAGGATCTCGGGCGGTTTACGTGCCATCGCGGCGCGCTCCGCCTGGGTGGTGTCGCCCGTGCGAATGCCGACGCTCACGTTCGCCTCGATCCCGCGCAGCGGCGCGCGCAGGTTGCGCTCGATGTCGTAGGACAGCGCCTTCAGCGGCGACACGTACACGACACGCACGCCCGTCGCCACGCCCGCGCCTGCGCCCGGCTTGGCGATCGCGTCCTTGCCAACGGCGCCCCCGGCGCCGGGGGAAGCCGTGGCTCTTGCCTCCCGGGCAGCCGGCGTGCTCAGCCTGTCGAGCGCCCACAGGAACGCCGCGAGCGTCTTGCCCGACCCGGTGGGAGCGGACAGCAGCACGTGCTCGCCGCTTGCGATCGCCGGCCACGCCTGCGCCTGCGCCGGGGTTGGCTCGGCGAAGGACGACTCAAACCAGGCACGCGTCACCTGGCTGAACGCAGCAAGTGGGTCTGGCTTGGCTCGGGCCACCTCCGCCGAGGCTAGCGCGCAACGCCCGTCGGATCGTCGTGCTCACCTGCTCGAACATCTCCGATCATTGCGCAAGATCGTTTCTCGGGATTGTTCGATTAGACTGCGCCGCTTGCGCGACGACGAAACACAACACTCTTCCGCCGGGCGCTCGCTTGGACGACGCGCATGGCCGCGTACCTGGATGCGATGGATCGCCTGCGCCATAGGCCGAGGCGGGGCGCAAACCGAGGCCGAACGGGCGGCAAGCGATCTCTCCAACGTGCACGCGACGCTACTCGCGCTCCCCACGCTGCTCGACAACGCCAACCTCCCCGACGGCGTCGTCGAGCTGTTGATCGAGGACGCCGAAGCGCCGACTCGTCAGCTCTTCGATATCCATGACGGCCGCATCACGCTCGTCGAGCCGGGCGAGTGCGTGCCGTGGGCGAGCATCGCGGGATCCGCCACCGCTTGGGCGATGGCACTCGGTCCAGAGCGCGACACCACCGCTTTGCGGCTCACCGGCGACGAGCCACTCGCCCGCCACGTGCTCACGGCGCTGCCACGCCACGACTGAGACTCGGGCGCCACGACAGCGCGCCTGGGCTTGGGGTCGACTGGTCGCGATCAGGTCCGAAGCCCAGGCACGAGCCGACGCGCGCCCACGACCGCCCGTGGCTCGCCGTGCAGCACCCAGTCGGCTGCAAGCTCGCCCATCACCGGCGATAGCTGGATGCCCGAGCCACCCGCGCCGCCGGCCACGATCACAGGCGCGCCGGGCGCGATCGGGCCGACGAGCGGCCTGCCCGTAGCGCTAACCGGATAGAGACCTGCCCAGCCACCCGCCAAGGCTGCGTCGGCCAACGCCGGTAGGCGACTGGAGAGCTTGCGGGCAAGCTCTTCCAGAAACTCGTCGTCCGCCTGGCGCACATAGGAGTCCGGGTCGGCGCTGAGCGCGGATACCTCCTCTCCGTGGAGCCCTGCGATCAGCCTGCTGCTGCCCTCATGACGAAAGTACAAGCCGCGCTCACCACTGCCGGGCGTGTAATCCATCACCGATGGCATCGTGTAGGGCAACTCATAGGGAAGCTGGACCAGACTTGCCTGATGGCGCTGGGGCGCCAAGTCCAGCTCGTGGCCGAGCAACCTTGCGACTCGCCCAGCCCAGGGACCTGCCGCGTCGACGGTCACGTCACACTCGAGCTCACCGCTACTCGTCTTCAGTCGCAGTCCGCCGCCCGCGAGCGGCGCGGCACCCTGCAACTCCGTCGCGACGAGCAGCTTTGCCCCTTCGCGCACAGCCAGCTCTGCGAGCAGACCGCAGTAGAGATGACCGTCGATGAAGCCGTCGCTGCGCCCAAACAGGCCCGCCTGCACGTCATCCGTGCGCATGCACGGCACGAGCCGCGCGATCTCCGCTCGATCGAGTACCTGCGCATCCCGCACACCCAGTTCGTGCTGGATCTCCACGCTGCGCTCGAATGCCAAGCGCGAAGCGTCGTCGTGAGCGAGCCGTAGATAACCGTTGCGAACGACACGCAACCCATGCTCGCGCTCCAGCCAATCGAACGTACGCATCGCGCGGACGCGCAACTCGATGTCCAGCCGGTCGAGATACTGCGTCTCGACGATTCCCACGGACAACCCCGACGAGCCGGCGGCGACATGCCTGGCATCGATCACCGTCACCTCGCAACCACGGCGTGTGAGCTCCAGCGCGCTCGACAACCCAATCGCACCGGCGCCGACGACGCACACCACGAGACGCTCGCCTGCCATCAGATCAGATCCCGCCAATGCCGGGAGCGCGAAGCGCCCCTTCCACCCTCATCCTCACCGAGCCGCATCCCCCACCCGCTCGAACGCAAGCAGCGCCCGCTCGACGATCCGCTCGTCCATCGGGGTCGAGATGCACACAAGCCCATTTCCCGCGATCAGCACACCAGCCTCGTAAAGCCGCCACCAGAGCGCTACAGGATCCTGGGACTGAATCTGCAGCAGCGAGCCCTGCCCGCTCACCGACCACCCGCGCTCGCTCAAGCCCTCGCGCAAGAGCTCCCCCAGCGCATTGACTCTCTCGATCTCGGCGAGCTCAAATGTCGCGAGCGCCGCCAGCCCCGCGCGCATCGTCACGGGATTGGCCGAAAACGTGCCGCCGTGAGCCACCGCGTCCGGGCGGCGCGGGTCGAACACATCCATGAAGGCGGCTCGCCCACCGACGGCCCCCACCGGCAAGCCACCGCCGATCATCTTGCCAAGCGCGATCAGGTCGCCCTCGATCCCGTACAGCGAGTGCAACCCCCCCGGCGCGAGCCTGAAAGTGATCACCTCGTCGACTACTAGAGCGATCCCGCGACGCTCGCTCTGCTCGCGCACGAGCGCGACGAACGACGGCTCGAGCGGCTGTAGACCGGCGCGGTTGGGCATCAGGTCGAGCAGCACCGCGGCCAGGCGCCCTTCGTGCTCGTCGAGCGCCGCCACAAAGGACTCCCGGTCGCCGAGCTCGAGGGTCAGCACGTCCCGCTGAGCCGCCGCCGGCACGCCATGCGAGCCACGCCGCACCACCGCGTCCCAGCTGCCGTGGTAACAATTGGCAAAGCGCAACAACCCGTCACGACCCGTCGCGGCGCGCGCGGCGCGCACCGCCATCATCACGGCCTCGGTGCCAGAGTTGGCAAAGCGCCACTGCTCGGCCCAACCAACTCGCGCCGCCAGACACTCCGCCAACTCGATCTCCGAGATCGTCGGCAAGCCGAAGGCCGACCCTTCGGCAAGTGCCGCCGTGGCGGCCTCGACCACCGGTGCGAAGGCATGGCCATGCACGAGCGCCGTGTAGTTGTTCTGCAGATCGATCGTCCGGTGACCGTCCACGTCGACGACCTCGCAACCTTCACCGCGCGCCGCATATGGAGGATGGGGCGCGACGAACAGTGTCGAGCGCGCGTTCCCACCCGGCAAGCTGCGCAATGCGCGCTCGTACAGCCTCTGTGCCGTCGGCGACTCAATGGCGATCGGAGTCTGCTCCATTGGCCTGCCATGTTGGCAGCAATTTGGACGCTCGCCCTAAACGAGCGGGACGAGCACGGCCTCATCCGCGGCCACGAACAACTCCAGCTCGGCTCCCAGCGCGATCCCCGCACAGTCACGCGAATCGATCGTCGCGACCACCCGTCCCAGCCCCGGCGACTGGATCGATATCTCCTGGTCGTCGCCGAACAACAGCATCTCCGCCACAATGCCCGCAACCCGCAGCGACCCGGCGGTGGGTGTCCGACGCAGGCTGCGACGACGCACAGCCAGCACCACGCGATCGCCGGCCACGGCGGTCGTCGCACAGCGAACCTCGCTCTCCCCGCAGCGCACGCGCGCGCTGCCATCGCCGAGCAATTCGTGCTCCCTGACGTCGAGCAGGTTCGCGTTCGCGAAGAAGCCGGCCACAAAGCTATCCGCCGGGCGCGCGTAGATCCGCGCGGGCTCTCCGACGCTTGCCACCTTGCCGGCGCGCATGATCGCGATGCGATCGGACAGCGCCAGCGCCTCCTGCTGATCGTGTGTGACATACACGATCGTCGCGCCCAGTTCGCGATGAATCCCTCGGATCTGCTCCTCCATCTCGACGCGCAAAGCTCGGTCGAGAGCACCCAGCGGCTCATCCATCAGGATCACCTCCGGGTCATACGCGAGCGCACGGCCGAGCGCCACGCGCTGTTGTTGGCCGCCGGACAGCTGGCGCGGATAGCGACCCTCCAGGCCATCCAAGCGCAACAGCTCGAGCATCTCCACCACGCGCCGATCGCGTGCGGCGCGGCCCACGCGCCTGAGCTTCAAGCCATAGCCGATGTTCTGCGCGACGGTCATGTGCGGAAAGAGCGCGTAATGCTGGAACACCATGCCCACGCCGCGGCGCGCGGGCGATAGTCGGGATATGTCACGTCCGCGCAGCAGCACCTTTCCCGACGTCGGCGCCTCGAAGCCGGCGATCACCTTCAGCAGCGTCGTCTTGCCAGAGCCGCTGGGGCCCAGCAGCGTCAACAGCTCGCCTTGGCGCACCTGCAAGTCGACCTCGAGTAGCGCGGGCGTCTCACCATAGGACTTGCTCAAGGCCTGAATGTCGAGCACGGTCTCGCGCTCGATCGCCGCATCGTCGCCGTACACCGTCCATTGCTTGCTCATGCCGCTCGCTCGCCTCTCAGAAGGTCTTCAAAATGCCTGCACGTCTCGATACCCCTTTGTGCGGGGCCTGGGGGATTATTTTGGTACCTAACCTTTATCCAAGCTTTCGCAAAAGGGGGTGTTGAGCAGATCGTTCAAAAGATGAGCCATACGCCCCGGCTTTTACGATCCATGAACGCCCCGCCGCCAAGCTCATTTCGAAACAGGTTTCTTACACGAGCGACCCGCCGATTCACAATGCTCCTCGGCGTGCCAGTCGCGCCGCGAGCGCCATCGCGAGGCTGGTCCCGACCATCAGCAGCGTGGCGATCGCCGTGATAACCGGTTCCAGGCCGTAGCGCACAGAGTCGAGGATCGCCTTCGGGAGAGTCTCCTGGCCGGGCCCACCCAAGAAGTTGATCAGGACCGCCTCGTCCAGACTGGTCACGAACGCCAGCACTCCGCCGGCAAGGATCGCCGGGCTCAGCAGGCGCAGCGTGATCGCAAGCCAAGCCTGCACCCTACTCGCGCCCGCGACCATCGCCGCCAACTCGAGCTCGACCGGTATGCGACTCATGGCGGCACTGGTAACGAGCAACATCACCGGCACAGCAAGCGTCAGATTGGCAAGCACCAGTCCCCAATAGCTTCCAAGCAGACCGATCTGGGCGTACAGACCGTACATCGCCACCGCGTAAGCGGATATGGGCAGGATGATCCCGGCGATGCCGCCAACCTGCAGGGCGTTGCGCAACGGGAGCCGGCTGCGATGGATCGTGAACAACGTAGGCACCACCACGAGCGCGGCAAGCAGCGCCACCGGAGCGGCGATCCTCACAGACAGCCACAACGCCGAGCCCCAACGGGGATCTTCGAGCAGAGTGCGGTACTGCTGCAGCCCCCACGTGTGCGGGGGAAAGTCGAAGAAGCGATCGTCGGAGAAGGACAGGAGCGCGACCAGCGCCGCCGGCACGAGCAGCGCGAAAGCCGTAGCCGCGACCACGACCGCGCTCACGACACCGGTGAAACGGTCGCCGAGCAGCGCGCGCGTCACGCCACTGCCCTCTGTAGGCGCCGGCGCCCGACCAGCGCCAAGGCCAACGCCAACGTGAACAGCGCGACGGCCAGCAAGATCACCGAAGCGGCGCTCGCGATCGGGTAGTCATAGAACGTAAAGATGTAGTCCTGGATGAAGCTCGCCATGAACGGCGTCTGAGCACCACCCAGCAGCACCGGCGTAACGTAGAAGCCAAGCGATATCGCGAACACGAGCGCTCCGCTGGCGACGATCCCGGGCATCGCCAGCGGCAGCATCACCGATGTGATCGCGCGCGCGCGCGA
>Ga0210386_10003935_pt1 | contig 12342 bp, 10 predicted proteins | sample IncBWH32OmetaG_FD_160091 | JGI IMG/M metagenome (GOLD analysis project Ga0210386, IMG submission 160091) | Forest soil microbial communities from Barre Woods Harvard Forest LTER site, Petersham, Massachusetts, United States - Inc-BW-H-32-O ... | reverse complement strand
CGCTTATTTAGCTCTTTGAATTTTTCACGAAACTCATCAATTTTAACATCTAGAACAGATTGGATAACTAATCCACCACTCGGGTTCACTGAAATTTGAAAAAGAGCATCTTCTGAAATGCCTGCAGCTTCTAAAATAGCTTTATCTACTACTATTGCACGGCTATTGCCATGCTTAATCAAACGTTTTAGCATAATCACCCCCCTTATCTCCGTATCCACAATGTTACTACGAAGATTCATTCAAAAACCATACAATTATGTAAGCTATTGATTTTCAAGATAAAACGACTTTTTTAAGACTGAGACCTTTGAAGTTTTCCAAGCATTGTTCAAAAATGAGGCTCCCTAGATAACTAAATACAAAAATAGTACGATCTGCTACAAAAAAAACTATCAACGACTGAATGTCTTATGTTTTTGGATTTTATACGAAAACTTTCTCTATACAGAATGAAAACCTATGGAGCCATAATAGCTTCCCTAACGATACCCTCTCATGCTGCTGCGGAAAGTGCAGCGATTATTGGGGGAATAGATCTAACTGGAACTGGGCCTGCCTACGCAGCGCTCGTTTCCTCTTCAGTTGATGTCACCCCTCTTGCATTACCAGGGGATGCAGCGATGGGAGGAATCATCACTAGCGTATCAATGAACTCTTCCGGAAACAGCCTCATCGGCGGGCAAGGGCAAACCGGATCTGCCTATGCAGCGCTCATCTCTTCTTCAGGGATGATTACGCCTCTTGTCATTACCGGACCAACGGTGATGCATGGAATCATCTACAGCGCTGCAATTAATTCCCATGGCAACGGAATCATCGGCGGACGAGATACCACTGGCCCCATCTATGCGGCGCTTGTTCCTCCTTTAGGAAACCCACTTGTGCCTCTGGTATTTTCAGACCCAATTGCATCGGGTGGAATTATTAATAGCGTTTCAATCAACGATTCTGGAAACGGCCTCATCGGAGGACAGGGTTTCTACGACGCACAGCCCGCCTACGCAGCGTCCGCGTCTCCTTCAGGCGTGTTGACCCCTCTTACGTTAACAGGAGGTGTAGCTACACACGGAACGATCTCCTCTGTGGTGATTAATTCTTCTGGAAATGGCATTATCGGAGGGCAGGATTTAACCGGATTTCAACCTGCCTACGCAGCGCTTGTCTCAAGTTCCGGCACTGTGTCTCCCCTCGCTTTGACAGGAGGCATGTCTACGAGCGGAGAGATTCTTTCTGTAGCGATCAATTCGTCTGGAAATAGTATTATTGGGGGGCAGGATCTAACCGGATCTCAGGCCGCCTATACAGCGCTCGTCTCTCCTTCCGGAACTGTAACTCCTCTCACATTAGCAGGAGGTGTGACTACGAATGGCATCATTAATAATGTTGCAATCAACTCTTCTGGAAACAGCATCATCGGAGGACAGGATTTGACCGGATCTCAGCCCGCCTATGCAGCGCTCATCTCTGCTTCCGGAACTGTAACCCCTCTTGTTCTGGGAAGCGATATGGATACTAACGGAATTATCTATAGCGCTGCGATCAATGATGAAGGAAATGGCCTTATCGGAGGATGGAACCTAATCGGATCTCAACCTGGTTACGCAGCGCTTGTCTCTTCTTCAGGTACGGTGACCCCTCTTACGCTCACAGGAGGTATAACAATCAACGGGTGGATCAATAGTGTCGCTTTGCTACCCCTCAGTAGTCTCTTAAGGAAAATCCCCACCACCTCTTTATCTGGAAATAATTTAATTTTTGCCAATTATATTAACGAATTTGCTTCTAAAGATGCATTTTATTTCATTCCCTCAGTCCTTAATGAAACATTAAATGCAGCGCTGCAAAGTGCAGCTCCCACGCGTAATGGGATATCGATCTACATCGCAAGCTGCAACTTATTCAATCTAACGACAAGCTTTGCAAATCACATCAGAAATCAACAATCGGAAAAATCCTTGCAACAAAAAAAATCTATTGCTGTTACTGAGAATAAATTGCCTTGTGAAGAGCTATTGACTTCGCTATCCATACAAAAAAAACCGCCGAGCAATTCTCTTCTCGGCAATCCCTTTTCGATATGGTTCGAAACCGTCGGTGCTTTGGCGTATCAGAAATCGCAACACCAAACCGTCAGTTTTAGCCCAACAATTGGCGGAGCTATCTTGGGCTTAGATTACATGATTATGCCGGAGTTGCGAGTAGGAGGAGGGATATCGTATCTGTTTACCCATATTCATGAAAAAGAAGACCAAGGACACGGCAATATTAATCAGGAAGAAGGGTTTATCTACAGTTCATGGGATAATCAACAATTTTATGTCGATATTCTTGTGATGGGGGGTGGCGTCCAAATCGATCAGGTACGAAATACTAAAATGACCAGCTTTTCATTTCGCTCCTCATGCCATCCCAATGGATGGCAATTCCTTCCTCATTTGGAATTAGGTCTCAAAAAGAACATAATGAATCAATCCAAAACAAACAATTTTTGTCTCAACCCCTTTGCCATGCTCGATTGGGCCAACGCTTGGCAAGAAAGCTATCAAGAAAAAGGCGACAGCCCCTTTAATGCGGCTCAAAAAGCTTATTACGGATCGCTTCTTCGCACAGAGGCTGGGTTACGTTTGTATGAAACCTTCTTTTTTCAATCATGGAATTTGGGCATCCAAGAAAAAATCAGTTATGTAAATACTCAATCATTCAATGCAGGCAAAGTCAATGCATTCCTCGTTGGCTCATCTGGTTCCTTTACGGTAGAAACGCTATCATCCGCACAAAATTTAGGAGTAGGGCAGCTTGCAATAAGTTTTGATCCGCTAAATGCCTGCTATCCTACAAGCACCCTCTTTTACCAGGGCGAGTTCGGTAGACAATATCAATCTCATCAACTAAATCTAGAACTCGCTTGGCAGTTTTAAGATGGCTGGTTCACTCCAAATATCTTGTTAGCAAGAAATTGTATATCGCCTCTTTGGCGCTATTTTTGGCGCGATAGGCGTAGGCATTGATTCAGCTGCCATTTCTTTTTAAGAATATGTGGAATTTATCATTGGACGCGAGAAAACCCAGTCCTTTAGGGCTGGGATGAATCGCGCCTAAACTTGAGGTCATTCTTGCTCTTTGATATCACTCCTGCGAGGTAGTTAAACTAGCAAAAAATTCTTTTTATGAAAGAAAATTTTTGACATTTTCGTGAGGCAAAATATATCATAGACGCATGCTAGCGCGAAAATCCTTTCAATACAGACTTCGTCTTACTAAAAAACAGAACCGAGCATTAGATACAATGCTAGATGGATGCAGATGGTTATATAATCTCTTCCTTGAGCAGAGAATTCTTTCTTTTGAAGAGCTGGGCATGAGTTTAACGAAATGTCAACAACTGATGTTTTTGCCTGAGCTTAAAGAAGACAAACCGGAGTTGAAAGAGATTCATGAAAAGATTAGCAATCAGAGAAAGGATTTTTGTCACAAAGAATCTAGAAAAATAGTAGACCGCTATCAGTTCATTTGCATTGAAGATTTAGACATCAAAAATATGGTGAAAAATTCTTGTTTTGCAAAAAACATTATGGACGCGAGTTGGAATCAGTTTTGTCAATTTTTGACCTACAAAGCGGAAGAAGCTAGTAGGAAGCTTGGATTGGTAAACCCTGCTTATACAACGCAAACATGTAGTCAATGCTGGAACAGAGAAAAGAAAGAGCTTTGGGAAAGAATGCATTGCTGTATGACATGTGGATATAAGACAACCAGGGATCACAACGCATCGCAAATTGTTTTAGCCCTCGGAATAGATGGCTTGGGAAATAACCCTAGAAGCTCCCTCCTTTAGGGGGGAGAATGTTCACACGCATCCCACAGATTCTGCATTTCAGAGTATACAGCTGGATTAATATAATAAAATTCTTGAAACTCATCAAGAATCACAATAATCCTTTCTTTTTTTGCATATTCCAAAAGAAAAGTAAATAAATCTTTAAATCGGGTGATCTCCCCTACAATAGGAAAGGGGAGCTTTTTTTGCAGCATAGGAAGATAGTCTTGACAAGCAGGTCCTCCGGTTTTTTTTCCGCAAAAAAATAGAAAAAGGGAAGATCTTTAGCAAACTCAGTTGCAAGCAATGTTTTTCCTAACCGGCGTCTCCCTGTGAGGACTGCAAGAATGCCCCTGGTTTCCGATTGCTTCCAAAGCTTCTGCAGCTCAGTGAGTTCTGGCTCTCTATTATAAAATTTCATCCGCAACCCATATTACTGTAACAACAGTTACATCAGCATAAAATGCTTATTTTTAGATAGAGGGATAACTTTCAGAGCTTCACAGGGATATAATCGATTTAAAATAAATGTTTTAAGCTCGTGCATTATACGTATCATTACTAAAATGGACATTTTAATAAAACGCTAACACAGTTATTATATATTATTGAATTATATTAAATTGTTATTTATAATATATTATATTAATAAAAAACGGATAGCGTATTATGAATAATCTATTTTTTAACAATTCCGTTGATCGCAATGCAACTTTTTGGCTAAAACAAGGGGCTTGTTATGTAGTTCGAATCCTGCCTATGATAACATCTATAGTAACGCTAGCTCTTCCTGTTATTGCACTTATTAATCTTCCCGGAACTGCAGCAGAAACTGATAATCAACCGTATTCTGTAACGACATTGGAAGTTGCTAGGGAAGAAGAGATAACAACAACATTGCAAAACATTGCTGCTTTAGGTGTTGGTCTTTTAAACTCAACGGCTCTTTTAGGCTTTCTAGCTCTTCAACGTGAAGAGCAAAACAAAAACCGCGATGCTGCGCAGAAAGAATTTCTCCTTAACCAAAACAATTTGGAAATTTTTAAATCCAGTCTCGCTCCAATAAATCCTTCAGAACCGGATAACCTAGAAGAATTTAAACCTACAGCCGAAAAAGAGCTCGAAGCTTCTGTTTTATTAGAAAATTTTCGAAAAGAGCTGACATGGATTACTTTCCATGCCGATAAACCAGATCAAAATGCTGAAAAATTATTAAAAATCATCCCACCAAATTCAAACCCACAAGACATCCTTGATATTATATTCCAAAAACACAACGAACACAGCATACTTTTTCAACTAAATGCTTTCCGTTCTTTATATCCTTTATTTACACCATCTTCTTATAACCAGATACGCTGGGCTATTGTCGAAGATAAAAACCTCACAAACGATTCCTTGATGACTAAACTCAAAGAATATCAATTAGACGTTAATGAAAAAATACTTGAAGAATTATATGATTTTGCTTACCTCATCAATCAGCCTCATATTTACCCTTTAGCTAAAAATCCTGTCTCTACGGACGAATATAATCTGAATTTTTTTTGGGTGAATCTAAATCCTCAAAACCGTATTCAAAATACAGCCAAAAACATTTTCAATGACGGATCAGATCCGTTTGAGAACGCAGAAGAACTTAAAAACCCAAATGTATTAAGTGAACTTGAGAAAATGAAGGAGTCTTTAGAAGGCGAAGCGTTAATAAATTGGCAAAACATAAAAAATACTTTTACTTATAAACTTTCAAAATGGGCAGATGCAAATCCTGGCGCACAAATGAACTTGTGGTATGACAGCGCATTAGTCACTCAACAAGCTCAGAAACAAACGTTTGAGATGATAAGCGAGATTGCTCAATCGAGAAAAGTGGATCTTAGATTGAGAGATATTCGTATATTGCCCAATATTGAGGGAGAAATACAACTCTCGCTCCATCCAGCAACTCCGATTTATTATAGAGTCGACCTGTTGAAGGCGCTTATTACCGATTACATGATGAGTTCGCCTGAAGAGAAATCGAAATATTGCGTTATCTCTGATATCGATGTGGAACCAATGCCTCAACAGCAGCTATTTGACCAAAGAACCTTGAACTATCTTTCTTCTTATGGCTACGTTTTTCATCGATATGGTTTTTCTGCCGAAAATGATTTCCTTATTTTTAATAAAGACAAAGAAGACATTCAAAAAATTCACCACGAAACCGTTATACAATACATAGAATATCTCATCAATGAGCAACGCAACTACGAACCTAATGGCAGCGAATATGAATTAGGTGCTCAATGTGTTTACAATCGATATCGTCCATTTCGAGAAGGAATGCATGAACCATGTTCTTTTGTTTGCAGAGATGTCTTAGTACTGCCAAGAAAAATAGTGAAAAGCCCACAAAGTCGGTTTCATCATAACGGGAAAGCTCCCCTGTCTTCTCAAATAAACGAAAGATTTCGATTTATAGGCGAGAGGAATACACCATATACCCTCAATGGACGAAATCCTAGATTTGATGGGGAATGGAGTCAGCTTCCTAAATTAGTAGACTGGAAAGTTGAACCACTAACTTTTTCTTCAGATATCCAAGAGACATTTTAAATAAGCTTCGCCCAACGGAAATGGGGTGAGGGGCTTTTTATCTCTAGGATGAGCAAAAATAGACAAAATTTTTCCAGCCAATACTTTGCCAAGCTGTACACCTTCTTGATCAAAAGAGTTAATTCCCCAAATAAAACCTTGAAAAGCTACCTTATGTTCATAGTAAGCCAAAAGAGCTCCCAATGTCCGAGGATCCAATCGATCGGCAAGTAAAATCCGGTTCGGGCGATTTCCTGGGAAGCATTTGTTAGGGTTTTCATTTTTTTGGCCAATGGCCAGAGCAATCGATTGCGCAAAGAGATTCGATAATAATTTTTCTTGCGAGGTCGTGTGTTGAATCTGCAAATCTGATCCTCGCTGACTGTGCCGAAATCCAATAAACTCCAAAGGAATTGGATCTGTCCCTTGATGGATCAATTGATAAAAAGAGTGTTGGCCATTCGTGCCGGGTTCTCCCCAAATAACAGGTCCTGTCGAATAGGAGCAAGGGTGTCCTTTCCGATCAATTCTTTTACCATTTGACTCCATGTCCAATTGCTGCAAATGCGCAGGGAAACGAAGCAATGCTTGAGAATAAGGGATGATGGCTACTGTAGGAAGATGTAAGAAATTACGATTCCAAATCCCCAATAGGGCAGAAAGAAGAGGTAGATTTTTACTAGGCTGCGTCTCGCGGGCATGAACATCCATCTCATGAGCGCCCCGCAGAATTTCCATCAATGCATCAAAACCTAGCGCAAAGCCCAGCATAACAGCCCCAACCATTGAGGTCGCTGAATAACGCCCGCCTACAAAATCCCAAATGTAAAAGGAAGCCAAATAGCGAGAAGGGTCATCCATGGGGCTTTTTTCGCCGGTGACAGCAATAAAATGATTCTTGGGATCCACATGAGCCTCTTTAAACCTCTCGCGGACAAATTCTTCATTTGTGAGTGTTTCAAGGGTCGTTCCAGATTTGGAAACAACGACTACAAGGGTGGTTTTTGGATTGATCTGTTTTAAAACAGCAGTGGCGTCATCCGGATCGACATTCGAAATAAAATGAATTTTTCGATTCGGTTTATGAAAAGCTTCCAAAGCTACACAAAGCGCTCTTGGACCTAAATCCGATCCGCCAATTCCAATCTGAATTAAATCCGTATAGTTCCCATCGATTTTTTCTAAAAAATGTTTCAGCTTATCTAGCTCTTTTAAAGCCTGATCAGATGCTTTTTTTGCAGAGGGTGTTGTCTCTCGGGTTTCAAAAACATCACGCATAGCAGTATGCAAAACAGAGCGGTTTTCACTCTCAAAGCCCTCGATTTTATTCATCACCTCACCCGACTGCATCGCACGCATTTTGGCAAGAGCTTGACTCTCTTCTGCTAGCTGCAATAAGGCATGCATCACTTCGTCATTGATCCGTTCTGTCCCATAAAGCAAATGAAACCCAAGACCCTTCACTACATAACGCGAAATTCTTTCAGACGTCAAATTATTTGGCTCAGTTAAATCAATCGGATGTTTGCTCAACGCTTGAAGAGATGCAAAAGCTGACGTTTGGGTAAACATAAAAAAAGCTCCTTTTTTTTAGTCATGCCATTTTTTTTGTATTTTTACAAAGGTTGTTGCCAGAAAATCTTACGATCGAGTAATCTGGTACCTCGATCGGGGCATAGCGCAGCTTGGCTAGCGCGACTGGTTTGGGACCAGTAGGTCGGGGGTTCAAATCCCTCTGCCCCGAACTTCTTTCAAAACTTTTCCACCTGCTGCACAAAAACCTTGTAATTTCCTTTGAGCTTGAAGGCTCAATACATCAGGAAAACAGACATAGATTTCATCCAACCCTTCCCACTGTTCAGATAAAAAATCTTCATAGATCACTCGGAAAGCAATCCCTTCGGCGTCCAACCTGTCTAAAATTTGATCGAATTGTAGCAGACGTTCTTTTCTCATAAAAATAGTTTGTGGCAAACAAACGCCTAAGGAATGTTTTGGCATGCAAGAAACCCAAATATTGCGATCATCCCAGCATAAGGTAGGTATCGGCCACTGGTTGGTACGAAGCATTAAAAGAAAATGCTCAAACCTTTCTTTTGATACAAGGTTTAACATCTCAGCTCGACTGGAGATTTGCCTCATATCAAAACAGAGAGCCAAGGGCATTTCATCGGGAAGGCTATGAGCTAATAGTTGAAAGTACGAACTAAAAGCATCTCGACAAAAAATATTTTTACTCTCTTCACCCCCCTGAGCAAACTGTTCTTTTTGCGAATCTGTCCAAAGAAAGTGTTCGCCAAAAAGAGCAGAGCCTCGGTAAAGAATACCACCCAAGCTCCGCTCTTTCACTTGAGGCCAGATCGTGTTAGAAAAATGCTTGAGAGCGACGAGAAGCGATTGGAAATGAAGTTCATCTTCCAGAGGGAAAAAAGGGCGGTGAAGCCCCAGATCAAACTCCCATAAAAGACGCTTTGCGGTATCTGGGATCGTCCATTGAAGATCCTCATGAGGCTGACAAGGTAGCCGGACAAGCAGTGTATTCCCCTCTTCACTCAAGTCGGGAATAAACGGTTTTCCATCAATCAAAAAATTTTGATGATCCCAACCTAATGAGACGATTTCTTGTTCATCCATGGGTATACTGCAAGTAATAAATGGTTCGTCCTTTTTTAAGCCAAAGATCCCCAAAAAAAGAATTTCCAAACTCAGGGTAATCTGTAATGTAGTGGGGAGGCGGGTGTAAAGGTTTAAAATGAGAAAACTCAGAAAGCTCCTTGAGCATCCATTCGGCATAAGGAAAATCATCCGTGACGAAATAGGCATGGCCGCCTGGCTTCAAAATCCGCGCTAACTCTTGTAAAAAATCCTGACGGATCAAACGGTTTTTCGTATGCCTCAATTTAGGCCAAGGATCAGGAAAATTCACGTAAATGGCATGAACACTATTACTAGAAACATAATAACGGACAAAAGTTAGCGCATCAGAACAGGCAACAAAAAGATTGTCCCTCGACTCCCTATGAATTTTCGCCCATACTTTACGAGCTCTTTCGAATAATCGATCTACCCCAACCCAATTAAACTCTGGATGGGCTTTTGCCTTTGCTCCAATCCATTGCCCATTGCCGCAGCAAAATTCAATGATCACCGGTTTGTCATTTCCAAAAATTTGTACATCCGGCCAGCTAAGCTGTCCCCATTCTTCATGACGCTCATAATGTCCTGGAACATAAAGAGCGCGATCTAATAAGATGGGGTGCCTATCTGCCCAAACAAACGGGATTTTTAGATCACTTGCCTTTTTCATAGACGCTAGTATAACTAAATACCTACATTTAATGCTTGCTAGATTCCCATGTAATTGCTACATTTCAGGTCTATCCCGAGATAGGGCTTAACTTTTATTGTTTCTGGGAGTTTTTATGAAAAAACATTTTTTTATCTTATTATCCACCTGTTGCTTGTTTACCCTTCCAATCTTTTGTGTTGAAACCACCCCTTCTTCTGTCAAAAGCGCAGCGCAATTGCTGGACCTCAAAAAAATGTTTGGATCCTCTCCACTTATTTACACTCTATTAACGCTTCTTTCGATTGCAGCTTTGGTCATTTGGTTCTATAGTCTCGCGACATTTCGTCAAAAAGAGATCATGCCTAAAACATTTTCCGATGAACTGCAAAAAATGTTAAGCCTGGAACAATACGACGAAGCTCATCTTTTTTGTAAAAACGATGGCAATATTTTGGCAGGGATCGTAGCTGTTGGGTTGACGACACGTAAACTTGGAGCTCAAGTCATGATCGATGCCATGAAATCAGAAGGAAAAAGAGCTTCAAGCACGTTTTGGCAGCGTTTGTCTCTTCTCAATGATATCGTGATTGTAGCGCCTATGTTAGGTCTGCTCGGAACCGTCATCGGGATGTTTTATGCTTTTTATGACGTGAATCGTTCCATTGAAAGCATCAACGCTCTATTTGATGGACTCGGGATCGCGGTGGGAACCACAGTCATGGGACTCTTCGTCGCTATTTTAGCGATGATTTGTTATACAACGTTAAAGTACCGTTTGGTAAAAACCCTCAGCCTCGTAGAAAATGAAGCTCTTTTACTTAGCAGCTTGATGCACACGCAAAGGAACTGATCATGGATATGATCCCTCACGATGAGCTAAAACCTGCCAATGGCATCAATTATGCTCCGATGATCGATTTTCTTTTTTTGATGCTTGCGCTTTTCGCAACACTCGCTATCTCACGGGCTACGCTATATGATTCCGAGGTCAGTTTAGCTGAAATACATTCGAATTCTCCCGGCGATCCGATTCGGGCAAAAAAAGAAATACAGCAGATCAATATTTCCATCACAGAAAATGGCCATTTTAAATGGCTTACAGAATTTCAAGAATATCCGATGAGCAGTGTACAAGAAATCCAAGAAGAGCTATCCCGCCAATATCAAATTGGAGCGCTCGCGCAAGATAAATCGAAAACAGAAATTTTACTCCACATAGACAGAAAAGCTCCTTGGGAACCTATTGCTAACACAATTTTTGCCGTAAGAGAACTAGGATTCTCGGTGCATCCAGTTTATGAGTTATTTCAAGACTAATGGGTTTTTAAACCAATGTTCGCCAGCTCGAAGAGAGGCGTAAGATGACACTCGATCACCCTTTTCGATGGGATCTGCATGGAGCTGCTGTCGACGATGCCTGTTTTCTTCCCCCACTCTGCCGCCCTCTTAAAATCCTTCATCTCTCCTCTTGCACGCATGTGACAGACAAAGGACTGAAAACATTGCTCCAACTAGGGACAATTCACTCCCTTTCCATTACCTCATGTCCTCAAATCACAAACGCTACGCTTGAAGAAATTGCTTCTCATTTAAAAAACCTTGAAACTCTTGAACTATCTGACATGTCTCATTTATCCGACTATGCCCTCAGCATGGTTTTAGCCTCCTGTCCCAAGCTCACTAACCTTTCCATCGATCAATGCGAAGGATTTGGCGATCAGGCGCTTTTTGCTATCTCGCTTTTTGGAAAAAACATTCATTCCTTGCGTATATCTGCCAATTCTGGCTTCACCGAACAAGGTTTTACTTATCTTCCGAAAAATCTGCAAACGCTCAATATTTCAAGCAGCCCCCAACTATCCAATGGCATTTGCCAAAATCTGATTTCAACAAGCCGGCATCTCACCTATTTTGACGCAAGTTTTTGCAGCCGTTTGAGCTGCCCGATTGCGGAAATAGGCCCTCATCCATCGATTCGGATCTTAAATCTTCGAGGATGTCCTCTAGAAGATTCCAGCATTGAAATCGCGGCAAAACGCTGCCGCTCGCTCACCCATCTTTATCTTGCTTATTCTTCGATCACAGATAAAAGCCTTCAATCTTTGGCTGCAAACACCCCAAAATTAAAAGTGTTAGACCTATCTCGCTGCACCAAATTGACAGATGATGGCGTACAAAAAATAGTGCAATTCTGTCCCCTCCTTCAACAACTCAACACATTAGGCTGCTCGCTTCTATCCCCAAAATATCATTCTTTTTTTAGGTTAAAAACAAAAATAGTTGAATAAAACAGCTCTTTTCGGTTAAATTGTTTGCTTCTGCCCAGGTGGTGAAATTGGTAGACACGCCAGACTTAGGATCTGGTGCTGCAAAGTATGAAGGTTCGAGTCCTTTCCTGGGCACATCCCCGGAGACATTTTCAGAAATGACAATGTTTCTGGTTTTTTCATTTTGTAACCCATTGGTTTTCTGCAAGATAATCGCTAATACTGGATTCAAACCATCGGTTCGATATTTTCCATCTTGAAAAGTCAATTTTGCCGGGAAGGCGAACCAAGTAGTTTTCTCTTGGCCTCGAGCCCAGCCTCTTGAAAGTACCAAGTCAAATCTTTCAAAAGGCCCATACCATATCGGGTGTACTTCTGAAAAGCGGTAT